>Ga0315338_1001928_pt1 | contig 22947 bp, 21 predicted proteins | sample ASW8metaG_FD_204518 | JGI IMG/M metagenome (GOLD analysis project Ga0315338, IMG submission 204518) | Ammonia-oxidizing marine archaeal communities from Monterey Bay, California, United States - ASW #8 | ecosystem: Environmental > Aquatic > Marine > Coastal | place: USA: California | collected... | reverse complement strand
ACTGTGTCCGCTTCGGTGGTTGGTTTACCCCGGCCAATATCCCATAATTTCCAGGGGGTCCGGGTCATCATTGCCTCGGCAAATAGGGCAATGACGTCAAGGTCTTCCGGAAAATCTGCGTGGACAGTCCGCATCGCGTCCGCGTAGGCGTCATCCCATTTGCCAAATTCTTCCGGTCTAACTACCTGATTGGATGGATAACGCTGAGAAAGTGCCTGGATCAGTGCTTTTTCGACTGGAGTAGTGTTGTCTGAGTATTCAACAGCCTGCTGTACAGCGTTGTAACAGGTCAGAAGCGTTGTTTCGACTTGGTTTTCGCTTAACCATTCCCAGGGTAGGTTGTAGAACGGACCACTCGCTAGCGCCAGCCCCCAGTGGGCCATCGCACAAGTAGAGTCGATCTCAACAGCTCTTTGGAAACATGATGCACCCTCCTCATGATTAAACCCATAGACCCAGACAAGTCCCCGATCGAACCAGGTTTGCGCCATTGGTATCGACACAGAAATAGGGCGGGAATACTCACCTAAATTGAATGGATAGTTCACTAAGTTTCCTCGATTAGGGAGTTTAAAATTAGCGGGTTGAGTATACTCTTGGATAAAATAATAGGGTTTTCGACGAAGGTATTTTGTAGACAAGTTTGGATCTATAGGCAACGATGTGTCGAATACCTAGTTGCAGAGTATTCGAGCGTATGCTCTCTCCACTTATGTTATCGTTTCAGCAGACGAACGATTGAAATTTAAGAATGAGTGATCTCGAATCAGTAAGTCTATTGCCACGGTATTGGGTCGCCCTGTCTGTGGGCAGCCGGATCATACTGATGAGTCTGCTACTGATGGCCACCCAAGTTCTGGTTGCTGACGAAGGAAAGATCGGTAGTTTCAGCGGAGCCAAGCCCACCACCCACCCGGCATGGTTCAAAGAGAGCTTTCTCGACTTTGAAGAGGACATTGCCGAAGCCGCGGCACAAGGCAAACAGCTTGTATTGTATTTCTATCAAGACGGCTGCCCTTATTGCAACGCCTTAGTGCAGCATAATTTCGCCCAACGGGATATTGCCCAGACCACCCAGGACCATTTTGACCTTGTCACAATAAACATGTGGGGTGACCGGGAAGTGATACAGGTAGGCGGTCAGTCCTTTACTGAGAAAACATTGACTGAGGCCTTGAAGGTGCAGTTCACGCCCACACTGCTTTTTTTCAACGAGGCCGGCAAGGTTATATTGAGGGTGAACGGCTACTATCCGCCCGATGCGTTTCGTGCTGCTCTGGACTACGCGCGTACCCACACCAATCAGTCCGGTAGCTTCAACGAATTTATGTCCACCCTACCGGGTATTAATCGTGAGAGCGGGTCGCTTCACAATGAGGTGTTTTTTGCCTCGCCACCTTTTAATTTGAGTGCAAGAGATGGACGACCTCTGGCGGTGTTCTTTGAGCAATCCCACTGCCTTGAGTGCGATACTTTTCATCAGAAGGTATTGTCACAGCCTATAGTTCGTAGCCAGGTCGAGAAGCTGAAGGTGGTACAGCTGGATTTATGGTCAGATATTCCAATCGTGACTCCAGATGGTCGATCCACTACGGCACGGGAATGGGCTAGGGAATTGGACGTGGGTTTTGCCCCGACTGTGGTGTTATTCGATGCATCGGGTGCGGAGGTCGTGCGTCTGGAAGCGGCATTTCAGACATTCCATACCCAGGGTATTTTTCGTTATGTACTCGAGCGAGCCTACGAGCAACAACCGAGTTTTCAGCGGTACCTCTCTTTGCACGCCGACCACCTTCGGGAACAAGGGTACGATGTGGATATCTGGAGTTATGACCGGCCTGTTTCCCGTGACGGTATAGCAATCGTTCCGGATTGACTACAGCAGGTATGGCAATCGGTTGTGGTTACACGACACGGGCAGCTTTTAACTCAGCAACAGCCACTTCATCGTAACCTAGTTCAGCGAGAATCTGTCCGGTGTGTTCACCCAGGGTAGGTGGACGAGAGCGAATCTCGCCTGGCGTACGCGATAGTCGTACGTGGGTCTGGCTGATTGGGGCAAGAGCAGCAGCACCTGGATATTGGATCTCTTTGAAGAAGCCACCGCCACGAACGTGAGGGTCCTGTAAGGTTTCAGACGGCCTGTATATGTGGCCGACTGGGATTCGTGCCCCCTCCAGGGTCGTGATCGCTTCCTCCCTGCTCAGTTCGGCGCACCAACGTTGCATTCGCTCAGAGATCACCGCGCCATTATCGCCACGGGAGATGTCATCCTTAAATCGAGAGTCGCAAAGCCATTGTTCCTCCTCACCCATAAGCCGTGCCCATCTCTCAAATAGAGGCTGGCCAATGACTTGCACGATGATCCATTTGTCATCCTTGCAGCGAAACGCGTCCGACGGTGCGGCTATCTGCCCTCGATTACCAGTTCCAATCCGGTCAGGCTGTATCATTGCCTGCTCAACCAATAATGCATTGTTGAACGCCAGCGCTGTACCGAGAAGCGTGCCCTCAACAACCTGGCCTTCGCCTGTCTTGTCGCGATGGATCAACGCAGCCAGAGTGCCGAAAGCAGCAGCTGACGCAGTTCCATAGTCGACCCATGGCGTATAAGCCTTCATTGGTTCGTCCGGATGCCCGGTTAGATGCATCATGCCGGACATTGCCGCCGCGACGCCGTCGAATCCCACCCGGTCGCTGTATGGACCGGTCGAGCCGAACGCGGAAATGGCGGTCAAAATAATATCGGGCTTAATTGCGTTCAGGCTTTCATAATCTAGCCCCATCGCTTTAAGCGCTGGGGCCGGTAGGTTAGCGATTACGACATCAGCAGTAGCGACCAACTTGTGCACAATTTCACGGCCCTCGGGTTTCATTGGATTCAGCGTTAGCCCAAGTTTGTTCCGATTCATCTGGAGGAACATGGCGCCGACGCTAGTTTCACCGTCGGCACCCTCACCGACAGGAACGGTATAACGGTCTTCACTGCCGTCTATTTTTTCAATTCTTATGACTTCAGCCCCCATATCGGCCAATAGCATGCCGCAGAATGGCCCTGCTATGTAACGGCCAAAATCAAGGATACGAATACCGTCCAGTACACTTCCCACAGTCTGTCCTCCTATAAATTAGTCGCTGTTGTGATTAGTATCCAAACCAAAATTAGTGTGAGCTTAGTACACGTTCTTGGGCTTAGTCAGTCGAAAAGTATGAATTTAAACCAGCCTTCTACAAGGTTACTACGTTGGGAGCTGCATTACCCAGAATTGCGCCGCCTCCAGGTTAAGCCCAATAGGCAACCACTCTTTTCTATTTGAGTTTTCGTTCCGAAAAAGTTGCTTTCGTACAGCCTTGGGGTTGATTTGGAAAGTAACCGACGAGAGCTATCGCTTAGTTAATTCATTGCCAAAACCTTCTTTTTTCGCCGACGCTGGGTTCACCTCATTTCTCACATGATTCTAACCAGTCGCTAATTAGCTTATTCACGGAGCATGTTATGGAATTATTCATCATTAGCTTAAGCGCAGTCGGCGTAACCACTTTCTTAATGACTACGATGACCACTATGCATACCAGTTTTGCGCATGAATCGAACAAAAAATAGGTACAGGACACTATCTAGACATGCACGTCCTTAAGGGCCGTCAGGTCTACAAAACCTCTATTCAAATGTTGAAACGGTTTATCCCTCTATTCGTGGTGAATTTATTAACGAATAGAAATGTCTTAGGCAAAGAAAGAAATTAGACAACGACACTTGGTAGTTCAACGTACCCATGTCAGGGAGCCTAGGACTGTTGGCAAGTCGAACATATGTAAACACGACGGCCATTCGCTTCGAAACGCTGAATCTCTTCTCCACACCGATAGCATTCTTCACCTGCCCGATCGAATACTGCGAATCGATATCGGCTACGTTTTTCACCTCTTCGTTTAAGCGACTCGACGGTAGAGGGAGAATTAGTAATGCCACCGGATCTATAGGACCTAACTGATAATGAAAGAGTATATTTTGCCAGTTTTTCCACAGTTCTTTTGTTCAGATCTGTGGGTCTACTAGTCGGCTTTACTCCAGCAAAATAAAGAATCTCTGACCGTAAGTAATTCCCTATACCAGCGATAAATGCCTGATCAAGATATAGACCCGAGAGGCGTCGGCTAGAAAACCGTCTATCCATAAGTCTTTCAGAAATCACTGCCGCGGTTGTCGTAGAAGACAAGACATCAGGCCCGAGTTTGCGAAGGTAAGAATGTTTATATAGGCTTTGCTGTTCTAAAACTTCTATCTCTGATGCGCTGTAAAGCAAGGCGTTGTGTTTATCGGTACTTAAACATATTCGGAGCGTTCGATTTGTGTTGGGAGTGTTTCCGATCGTTGATACATACCATTTTCCATAAAGTTGGTTGTGAGAATAGAGGATCTTTCCTCCTTCGAAGTAGATCATCATTGCCTTGCCGTGAGTAACCACCTGGATAATTGTCTTTCCGATCAAGGAGGTTCTATATGGTTCTAACCGAGTCAGTCCAAAAAAGATTCGCTGGATCACTTTACCCACCAAACGCTTAGCGATTAAATCGGCTTCTCTGCGAATTTCTGGGCCCTCAGGCATGGTGATTATTATCGAAGTTAGTTATCACTAAACCCGTTATTAGGTGGAGGAGACCTTTAGGGTAAAGCGAGCTGAAATTTTGCCGTTCCATCCTTACCATAGTGCACTCTTAAACGTGACGAATGCGTCAACTATTTTCGTATCTGATACAACTTGATCCGTATGAATCAAATTATTGTCACGATTGTGGAGGTTTCACTCACCGTTGACATCGAATTCAGTAAATTAATGATGTGAAACGTAACCCTGCTCCTGAGGAACTCGCAATGCGAATCTTGAGATTCATCGTGTTTATTTCGTTTTCAGCCGTTTCAGTATCGTCATATTGTGCCGAACACATAGTAGAGGCTCTGACAACCGGAGCAAATGGAGAAATAATGGTATTTGAGCCAGGATTCTTGAAGGTTGAGGTAGGCGATACGGTGGTTTTCAAACCTTCGGATGCCTCGCATAATGCTGAGTCGGTATTTACACCATCTCCTGAAGCTTCATTTGTAACCGAACTGGGCAGAGAATCCTCCATAAAAATGTCTCACGAAGGAGTTTATCTCTACAAGTGCACTCCCCACTTCACTCTAAGCATGGTCGGCGTTATACAAGTTGGCAGTGCCGGAAACAAAAATGAGGCGCTCGTAGTTTGGGACTCGATGGCGGCCATGATGGCGATGAATGATGGCCGAATGGAAAAATATCTTGCGCAGATTAAGTAAGTGCCTGCCCGACAGAAGCCATAGGCTGCTGATTAATTCATGGGGAATTTGCGGTGACTGGTAATCACAAGATAATTTTCTTGATTGCCTCTATGGTGGTCGCTAACTCTTCAGTCGCAGATAAAATTACATTGGATAGTTTCGACTCAAATTCAGGCTCCCGCTGGGTTTTTATATCTGATCAGGTTATGGGTGGAATCTCAACGGGCGAACTCACCTTTAGAAGTGAAGCAGGCGAAACGTATGCCCACATGGTCGGCACAGTTAGCACAGAAAATAATGGCGGATTCATACAGTTCAGGAGAACGCCTGTCGAAGCAATCTCGAAGAATTCAACTGGAGTGTTTCTCCGTGCGAAGGGTAACAATCAAAGGTATTTTATTCACGTGCGGACTAAGTGGACCAAACTGCCTTGGCAGTACTATCAATCAGCTTTTTATGTCACTAATACTTGGCAAGAATTCCGACTACCTCTCGCCACTTTTGAGCCATCAAGCAGCCTGATGCCGAAGTCACCATCGCCGAAAAGTCTAACCTCGATTGGAGTAGTCGCTTTTGGTCGGGATCACACGGCCAACATTCAAGTCGGGGAGATTGGCTTCTATTAAATTTAGGCCACAGACATATAGAGTACAAATGCGGGCTGAGTCTGCAAGCGATTGATTAATTGTGGTCGTTATTTGAAGGTTAGTGTCGAGATATAAAGATAGAGAGATGATTTAACTCAGCGATTTCATCAATCCCTCTTCGAACATGTAATTTAGTCGTCAGAAGCGGTGATGTTATTTCGTGCAGAATCCCTGTTTGCATTATTCAATGGACCGCGTCTATCTTCTGAACACACAACGTCAAGTGGTGTGAATGGCCTGGATAAGATTCATTTGTATAGATGGACAGGAGGCCTCGTTAGTAAAGGCACTTAACACTTGGTTTTTCCCGAGTTTGGGGTATCCTTTTAAGTGGAACAATGGTTCTTACCCGATACTCCGACAAGCACGAGATGACTTTACAGACAATCCTTAAGTCAGGGGCAACGTTGGTGCTCTTGGCATTGTTAATGCCCGCATCAGCCGGACAGACCCGGGACCCAGCTACCTACTTTTTCCACGACAGTTTTAACGATCTACGCGAAGAGGGCGAGATTGCACGGCTAGAGGGTAAGGTCGGCGTCTTAGTGATGTTTGAGACCAACGATTGCCCCTGGTGTCGACGAATGAAGGAGATGGTACTGAATCAGGTTGAGGTGCAGAACTACTTTCGCGCCCATTTCCAAGTGATCGCGATCAACGCTGAAGGTGATGCCCTGGTCACGGGATTTGATGGCGAGGAAGTGCCCGAGAGTGACTTCGCGCTCAGGCACAACCGAGTGCGGGCGACGCCGGTGTTTGCTTTTTTCGATCCGAGCGGAAATATGCTAACCCGCTATACCGGTGCTACCAAAGACTCACAGGAGTTTCTGTGGCTGGGGGAGTATGTGGTCGAGGCGCATTTCCGAACACAGCGCTTCTCACGGTACAAGCGCGAACGCAAGGAAGGGTCTTAGCAAGATGAAAGTTGGGCAATGGCCGGTGTTTGCCCGCCTAGAACAGGCTATGCCGTGGTTCGCTGCACGATCAGGGCTGCTATTGCTTTATGCCTTGCTGATGACGTCACCAACGCTTCAGGCTGATAGCAGCAGTACAGAGCTGCTGCCGACGCCACTGACGTTGGTTGATGCCTTGTCCTTGGCGAGTGAGTCCCATCCCGACCTGCGCATCGCTTGGGCAAATGTCTCACGTGCCGGTATTCGCCTACAGGAGGTGGAATCGAGTTACGGTGTCAACAGCCTGCTTGAATTACAGCCCCGGGTTGCCAGCAGGGCGTCTGTCTCGGGTGTTGATTTCGAGGACGATAGTCGTTTTGGCCTAGTCATTCGAAAACGTTTGTCTGATTTTGGTCGCAGCGCCAGTCGCCATGTAGCGGCAAGTGCTGCTGTCCGAGGTGAGGAAGCTACATATCAGGCCCGTCGTAACCTGCACGTGTTGGAGGTGATGGAAAAATTCTTCGCGGTCATTTTGGCTGACCTTGCCTACCAGGTTCACGATGAGAGCATGACAGTAAGTTATTTCCGCTATAAGCGGCTGGCGGATCGCCAGACATCGTTCCAGCAATATACAGATTTGGAGGTCGCAGAGCGCGAAGTGGCCTATCGGCAGGCGTACGTGAAGCGGTTGCGCAGCGATTTAGCGCGGCGTCAGACCCGCAACAGCCTCGCCCTGGCGCTGGGCAGGCCGACCGAGCTATCTGCCGATCTGGCGATGCCCGATCTCACGGTCTATGCCAGGCAGGAGATCCCCGAGTATCACGAACTTGTGGGTCGAGTGATTTCCGCTTCGCCAACACTAGAAGCTTTGCGTCACCAGATCGAGGCTGCACAGGCTTCTGTGGATGCAGTTCGGAAAGCGAATTTTCCAGTTCTGAGCGCTGAGTTTGAGGCTTGGGAATACACCGATAATACGAGCGTCAATCGCGACCGGTTTCGTGCCAACCTGAAGTTGGTGCTGCCATTGTTCGGCAACGCCGGACAAAAGGATGTGCGGCTGGCAGAAGCGCACAACGTACTATTTCGACTGCAATCTGAATTAACTTCGGCCGAGTATGTTTTGCGCGATCGAGTGCTTGAGTTGCTGCATGGCCTTGAGGTCAACCGGGCGCAGGAAGTCGCAGCGGCGGCGCAAGAGGAATATCGCGGTTATTACCAGGATCACAGCCGGGCACTGTACGAGCTGGAACTGCGTTCCGATCTGGGTGATGCACAAGCTAAAGCGGCCGCAGCCATGCTGGAATCGACTCGGGTGAGATTCCAGCGGGCACTGCTGTGGGCCGAACTCGACGGGCTGCTTGGTCACCCGCCAGTTTTGATTCAGGAGAAATAGACAACATGAGACAGACGATCAGAGTACTTGTGGCTGCAGCCATGCTGATCAGCGCACTGGCTGTTTCGGCACAGACGCTGCACGGAACCATCGACTGGAATCGGCGGGTTGCTCTGGGAGTCGGCATCTCTGGACAGATTCTCGCGGTCAATGTGATCCCAGGGGATGCCGTGCACACTGGCCAGGTCCTTGTTGAACTGGATCCAACTTCCTATGAGATCGCATTGCGTAAAGCCAGGAACAGTGAAGCACTGTACGCTGCCGAATTGCAGGAACAGCGTGCTGATTTTGAACGAGAGCAAACAATGTTTGATGAAGGCTCACTGTCTACCGTACGACTCAAGCTGGAGCAGCTGAAGTTGACTCGAGTGGAGTCTGCTCACGCACTGACTGTACTCGAGCGCGAATGGGCGGAATATCGGCTGGGCCTGGCTGGCCTGAGAGCGCCTTTTGACGCCTGGGTGGTCGCTTCGGGGTTTGCCAAAGGTCAGTTTGTCAACCACATGGCTGATCATCCAGTGACTATTGATTTAGCGGAGCGGGGTATCTACGCGGCGCATGTGCTCGTCGATGGCGAAACAGCGGGTGGTTTGTCTCCCGACGACGAGGCGACAGTGTTGGTTGCCGGTGAGCGCTTTGTGGGGGTAAATACCACTGCCGGCCTGGAGCCGGTGGAGATGGTGCAGGAAAGTGCGCGGTATCTGGTCAAGGTATTTTTCCAGAGCGCGCGACTGATCCGCCCGGGCACTCCGTGCACGGTTGAATTTCCCTAGCAACAATCCATCGGGCGCCGGCACGTTAATGGGAGTGTCTCCAAAGAATAGGACGCTGGGAAAATCAGTGGCTGCAGATTCTTCTCCGATGTCTGTCCCAACCAATCTTGTGGCCGGAACTGCCGGCCCCGACGATCAAGTCGTCTCAACCCTGCCCATACTTGTACTCACTTCGCACCCAGGCCGGTCTGGGTTGCGTTGACCAGACAAGCCATGTTGCCATAGGGGTGCTTGTTCTCGTGCATCAGCTGGTGGGCATGTCCAATTTCATCAAAGCTGTACGTGTCTGACAGACAGGGATCGACCTTGCCTGAGGCAACCAGCTCGTTTACCGCTGCCGCCTGCTGATCATTAGCGAGGTGACTGCCCTGGAATCGTTTCTGCATCATCCAGTGATAGCGCAGGTCCAGTGTTACGTTGTAGCCGGTAGTGCCGGCGCAGATCACCATCATGCCCCCCAGATCGCAAACGAACCCAGATGTCGGTAAGGTTGATTCCCCAGGGTGCTCAAACACGATCTTAGGGTTCTTGCGTTCACCCACTGCGTCCCAGATGGCTTTGCCAAAAGCACGAGCTCCCTTCATCCAAGTACCCCATTCCTTACTGGTCGTGTCAGGCATTGGTCCCCAGTGATCGAATTCATTTCGGTTGATGACGCCAACGGCACCCTTGTCCAGACAGAACTGGCGCTTTTCCTCGTCAGAGACCACTGCCACAGCCTTGCCGCCCTGGGCAGTGACAATCTGCAGAGCCAGAGACCCAAGCCCTCCGGCAGCACCCCAGACTAAGACGACGTCGCCCTCCTCAACGATATTAGGCGACCATCCCATAAGCATGCGGTAGGCGGTAGAGGCACAAAGCATATAGCAAGCGGCCTGTTCCCAGGTTAGGTGTGGGGGCTTGATCTGACATTGATGCGATTGGGCCCGCGAAAACTGACAATAGCTACCGTAGTTCGTTTGATACCCCCAAATTCGGGTCGAGGGTGCAAGCATGGGATCTTTGCCAGACAGCACCCAGGCGTCATCCGGCTCCCACCACCCCGAATGAACGACCACCTCATCTCCAACCGTGACGTTACTGACTTCCGAGCCTACCGCCCAAACGATACCCGCACAATCGCTGCCACCGGCGTGAAAGTCTTCTGGTTCGCCCTTTTTCTGACGATCGGCGATGACATCGACGGGATAGCCCAGTGCCGCCCAGACGTTGTTGTAGTTGATGCCGGTGGCCATGGTGTAAACCAGTACATCCTGAGGCCCAATCTTAGAAACCGGTATGATCTCGCGTTGCCAGGCATCTTTGGGTTCACCAAACCGATCTTGGCGGACACAGAATGCGTGCATGTTTTCAGGCACAACACCGAGCGGCGGTTTCTCTCCGAGTGCAAAAATCTTCTCGGCCTGGGATGTATCAGAAGTGCTTTTTGAGTCCATTAGGGGGATCCGTGGTTGATGTTCTGGTCAAGAAATGTCACAACAACAATCTGGTTAGAACGAACGATGGCTGAAAATTGGTAGAGGCCAAGTTTATAGGCCCGTCGTTTGCTGTGTCTACGCTCTACCGCATTTGCCGGGCAGGGAGCTAGTGCTACATGAACAAAGCCGGCAGCTACCTCTATGCTGCATGGGTAGGTTTACCGAGTCCCGTGGTTGATCGGAGTACTCATCTTCGTTGCCACGAGTTTCAATGGACCTGCCTGATTTCAACCTTTTACGCTTATCCAATACAATCTTTCTGCCAATGTGATCAATTAAGTTACCGGAGAAAATCAGACATGTTCAAGGCAAGAATGACAGCACTTCGAGAACGGCTCACCGACTCCGGAATTGATGTTGCTCTCATTACGGACGACGACAGTGTCTATTACTACAGTGGCTATTACGACTATCTGCACATGGATTTCGGTCGCCCCACCCTGTTGGTTGTGAGCGTCGACGGCGAAAGCGTGCTGATCACCCCATCCATGGAGAAGGAGATGGCCCAGGTAGCTGCTGTTGTCGACCGTATAGAACTGTGGAACGACGGTATGGGCAACGAATGGCGGGAAACGCTGCCCGGCATTTTGGGAGGTACGGCCAGGATTGGGTTTGAACCGGATCTGATGCCCCCGGTAGTGCGCAATTATGTTGATTCTTTGGTCAATTCAGACCGCCTCACCGACCTGATGCCCCTGGTCAGCGAGATGCGGATGATCAAGTCATCCGACGAACTGCAGATTGCTCGCCATGCCGGGGAAGTCGGTATCGCCATGATGGACGCCGGCCGCAGCGCGATCGGTGAGGGTGTACCCGAATACGAGGTTGCGCTTTCCGCTACTCAGGCCGGTACCCGCAAGGCGGCCGAACTACTGAAGACGCATTACAGTGACAAGCGTATGTCGCCGAGCATTCACTTCATGCAGATCATGGCATCGGGCAAAGAAGTGACCATGACACACCACCGTGCCAGTACCAAGGAATTAAAGTACGGCGAACCGATCTTCCTGTGTTTTTGCGGGATGACTAACTTTCACCGCTTCAAACTGGGTTTTGACCGTACTTTCTGGTTGGGGGAGATCACCGACAGGTCCCAGGAGTCAGCCTACCAGACAGCGGTTGACAGTCAGGCCGCCGCGCTTTCCGTATTGGGGCCAGGAGTTGCTGCCGAGGAGGTTCACCGAGCCTACGCGGAGGTAATCCAAGCCGCAGGCTATGAGTATCCATTCCGCTGCGGTCGAGCAACCGGTTTCAGTTTCCTAGAACGCCCGCAACTCGTGTACGGTGACAAGACCGTGTTGCAGCCGGGGATGGTGTTCGCCGTCGATGGCTCGGTTACGGTACCCGGCAAGTTTCGAGCTCAGGTTGGAGACAGCTTTATCATTACCGATGATCGCTATGAACAGATCACCACGCATCCCAATACCCTTGCAGAAGTAACCGTCTAACAAAGGCCTTGCATATGCTTAACCCAGCCGACATGGTGGCATTTGGTTTGTTGTGTAAATACTAATTGACGAAGATGAAACTGCGATGATCAGTCAAACATATGATGTTGTGATTGTAGGCGGTGGCGCTGTCGGCAGTTCTATTGCTTACCACCTAGCGGCTGAACCTGCTTTTGACGGAACCGTGTTGGTCGTAGAGCGCGATCCTACCTACCAAAAGTGCTCTACCGCACTTTCCTGGGCCGGTATCCGGCAACAGTTCTCAACGCCCGAATGCATCGCTATGTCCGGTTACGGAATTGAGTTTTATCGCAATGCGTCGACCTGGCTCGCTGTTGGGGATGATGCGTTGGACCTTGGGTATGTCGAAAACGGTTATCTGCTACTGACAGATGAAACAAAACGTGAACAAGCCAAGGCGAACTATGACCTTCAGAGCGAGTACGATGTGGCGGTCGAGTGGTTGGAAACCGACCAGATTGCTGAGCGATTCTCCGAGATCAATGTCGATGGCATCAGCGCCGCCACATTTGGTTATCGCAATGAAGGCTGGATTGAGCCTATGAGTTTGTTGAACGGGCTCAAACGCAAGGCGCGTCACCTTGGCGTGCACTATGTGAATGACGAGGTCGTCGATTTACTCCAGAAAGATACGCAAGTCCAAGGTGTGGTGCTCAAGGAAGGCGCTGAGATCAGATCGCAATGGGTAGTGAATGCGGCAGGGCCTCGTGCATCCACCATCGGTGCAATGGCCGGGATCGAACTGCCAATCAGGCCACAACGATTGGTAACATTTGTGTTCGACTGCCAACGAGCCGTCGAGCATTACCCACTTACCCTAGATGTGTCCGGAGTCACTTTTCGACCCGAGGGGACTGGCTACTTAGCGCTTCTTGCTCCCGGCCCCGAAGAGAATCCCTGGAGTTTCGACTTTGATATTGACTATACGGTGTTCAACCGACGGGTCTGGCCGGCACTTGCCCATCGCATACCTGCTTTTGAAGCCATAAAGCTCAAAAGCGCCTGGGCCGGTCACCTTGCCATTAATTATTTTGACCATAATGCCTTTCTCGGCGCCCACCCGACTGTGAGTGGGTTGTTGTTCGCCAACGGTTTCAGTGGTCATGGCTTGCAGCATTCCCCGGCCACAGGCCGCGCCTTGATGGAACTCATCGTTTTTGGGGGCTACCGTAGTCTCGACTTGTCTCGCTTGGCTTTGCAGCGCCTGCTCGACAACCAACCCATTCAGGAGAATATGGTATTCGGGGCCTTATGACAGTCCACCACTGGACTCATTGGACGGTAGTGGGCAAAGCCGAAATGGTGGAGGCGGCGGAAGTCACCTCAATTTATAACCACTTGAATTGTAGATTAAAGGCCAATTTGGCTTTAAACCCACCGGCAAAGGAATTGATGAAAGCGCTGGCTTCAGTAGGGCGGTATTGAACTGGATAAATCAAGAGTTGTTGATTACCGACAGGAAACTGTCACCGTACTTTTCTAGTTTTGCGGGTCCGATACCCACTAAATTCAAAAACTCATCTCTATTTCTTGGCTTTCTTTCCACCATTTGGTACAGAACAGTATCTACAAAGACCACGAAGGCTGGGACACCCTGATCTTGGGCGAGTGTTAATCGCTTTTGCTTGAGTCGAGACAACAATGCAGCATTTTCCCCACTATAGATATGTGCCGGAATGCTCTCTTTTAACGTGCGACCTTTTTTCTGTTTTGGCGTCGGTTCTGACGGTTGTTTGCATTGAAAGCTAGTCGCGCCCTTTAGAAGCTTAAAACCGCTCTCTGATATTTCCAGTCCCCCGTATTTTTTAATATTCAAGACTATATGACCAGCTGCTATAAGTTGCCTTATAAAACTTTGCAGGTAAGGCTTTGAATACTTAGAACCGATACCAAAAGTTTTGATTTGATCATGCTCTCTCTCAATTATTTTTTCTGATCGTGAGCCACGTAATACATCTATGATATGCCCTGCACCGAAGAACTGCCCAGTTCTGTAAATTGCAGAGAGTGTCATTTGCGCCAGTTCGGAACCGTCAATTAACTCCGGTGGGTCTATGCAATTGTCGCAATTGCCACAGGGCGAAATCTGTTCGTTGAAATAGTGGAGAAGCGCTATGCGTCTACAGGAGGATGCTTCACAATAGGCCAATAGTGAATCCAATCGCTTATGTTCTCTTAGCTTGTAGCCTTGGTCTTCGCCATCATCTTCGATGAAACGACGCCTCTGAAATAGGTCGTTCAATCCATAGATCAGTAATGTTTCAGCTGGTTCACCGTCCCGCCCAGCTCTCCCTATCTCCTGGTAGTAGGCTTCCATGCTTCCGGGAAGACTAACGTGTGCCACAAAGCGTATGTCTGGTTTGTCTATTCCCATGCCGAAGGCAATAGTGGCTGCCATGATGACGCAAGGTTCAGTCATAAATCGATCCTGATGCTTGCTTCTAGTCTCACTATCTAAACCGGCATGATAGGCAATAGAGTTGTAACCTTTGCTTTGGAGAAACACGGCTACTTCATCTGTCTGTTTACGAGATAGACAATACACGATTCCTGAGTACTGCTTTTTATCGTCAAGAAACTCTAAGAGCTGGGTTTTCCAATTTAACTTGGGCTTCACAGTGAGTCGCAAATTCGGTCTGTCAAATCCCTGCACAAACTTGACAGCATTGTTTTTGGTAAGTTTCTGGATAATGTCCTGTTGTGTCGCAGTATCGGCTGTTGCCGTAAATGCGGCGATTACGGCTTGGGGGAAAATCTCATTTAGTTTTGACAGGGCCTCATAATCTGGGCGAAAGTTAGCGCCCCATTTGGAAATGCAGTGAGCCTCATCAATCACAAACATTCCAGTTTCAACTCGCTGTAATGCAGACAGCATTTTCTGGCTCATTAACATTTCTGGGGACATGTAAAGCAGGGAAGATTGACGGTTCTTAAATTGATTCCACGCTTCGCTGTTGTCTTCATAGCTGCGATTGGAATGGATGCGGTCAGCAGGTACACCCAGATCTTGTAGGACGGCAACTTGATCGTCCATAAGCGCCATAAGTGGTGATACAACTACCGCACGTTCGTTTAGAACGAGTGGAGGAATCTGGTAGCACAACGATTTACCGGCACCTGTTGGCATCACAGCCAGCACATGAGTCTTGTTTAAGAGGTGATCAATAATTTGCCTTTGGCCAGGCTTGAAAGATTCAAATCCAAAGGTCGAGTTGAGCAGCTGGGTTGGGCTAGTCGCCTTTAATCCTGTCATGGTTATTGATTACGACAACAGTGCCAACTTTCTACTCACTGTCTCCAGATAGCTGACGATTGTTTTTAATGTGAACAAGGTAACTCGAAGGAAGTCGGTACTTGAGTCGCTTTCCTGTTTCTTAGGAATGGGATTATTGATTGAATGATGGGAGAATAAATCAGGCTAGTAAAAGTCTAATTTTATCAGATTAAATTGAAGAAAATTGCTGATCAAAAGACGTAAGAGCTTTCTGCACCTGATTCGGAAACCCGCCACTGACGTAGTGCGGTAGGCACTATAAAAAACAATCAATGATTAATTCGGCTCGGTAATATAAGCTGAATCACTACTCCTTGAACTATCTCGAAGGCATCTACAAATGAATCACGAAATCGAACAAATTCTTCAACAAATTAGCGTGTACCTGCCTGATAGCCGTATCGTTCAGGCAGTAATCATCGTTATCGCAGCAGTGCTTTTGTCGCGGCTTGTATCGTTGCTTATCGATACGACTCTGAAAAGACTAGCGGGTAGAACCCGGTCCGATCTAGACGACAAGTTGGTTGCGTTTATACAGCAGCCTCTAGTCAAGACGATTGTATTGGCCGGTCTTGCTCTTGCTGTAGCAAATCTCGACCTGGACGATAAAGTTGTCTTTGTTACGGTGAAGCTTCTATTAACGATTATGGTGATTGTCTGGGCGATCCCTTTGGCAGGTTTGCTGAAGAGCTTATTTGGTGCGGCCAGTTCAACACGGGAGCACTTCGGCGCAATTCAGCCCACGACCCTGCCGTTATTTAACAATGTTGGGAAAATGCTGGTGTGGGCGCTGGCAGTATTTGTAGTTATTGTGGTCTGGGACTTAGATGCTACCGGTTGGTTGGCGTCGGCCGGCGTTGTTGGTCTAGCTGTTGGTTTCGCTGCCAAAGACACGCTATCAAATTTAATTGCTGGTGTTTTCATTATGGCTGATGCTCAGTACAAGATAGGCGATCTCATCATCCTGGATAGTGGGGAGCGAGGCCAAGTTACCCACATTGGACTTCGCTCTACTCGCCTGCTGACGCGTGATGATATAGAAATTACCGTACCCAACGCCGTAATGGGGCAGGCTAAAATTACAAATGAGACCGGTGGTCCAAAGCCTCAACGGCGGTTGCGGGTGCCGGTGGGCGTGGCCTACGGTAGCGATATCGATCTGGTGCGGGAGATTCTGTTGCGCGTGGCATTCGACGAGAAATTGATATCGAATTCTCCCGAAGCGCAGGTGCGCTTCCGAGCATTTGGCACCTCCAGCCTTGATTTCGAGTTGCTCTGCTGGATTGCAGACCCCTTAATCAAAGGACGGGCGATAGATATGCTGTTGTGTAGTATTGACCGAGAATTTCGAATACATCGTGTTGAAATACCTTTTCCACAACAGGATGTTTACATTAAACAATTGCCGCCTCAGGCAACTTGATGTACCACTGCGATAGTTGACGGATGTCGCCATCCTTCCAGGCAGTACGTCTACCTCGCTCGTGGCTACTGGGCAGTAAAGGATGGGAAGAACCGGTGGTATTTCGGTAATGTCAGTCTGGAGCAAACCAGTTGCCCAATCGCTACGTTAATCATACGGATTCGCTTTAAGGCAGACCTGTGAGAAATCAGTTTTCTAAGCAGCCTTTTTTACACGTGGTTGCTTTGCTCGCTTGGCGCCTGAAGAGCCTTTTCGCCAATGCCCCGGTTTGTGTGTGCTCTTACCCTTGGGGTGGCCGGCGAACTTGCGTTTGAACTTGGGACTAGATTTGCCACTGTGCTTGGTTGTAGGTTCCGAACTTGTCGGCTCCAGACCTTCAATCACTTCTCGGTTAATCTTTCGCCCGGTCAACTTTTCGATCTGCGACAACTTCTGCCAGTCGGCAGATCCAACAAGCGAGATGGCACAACCCGTCGCACCGGCACGACCGGTGCGGCCGATTCGATGAATGTAGTCCTCGGCAACCATTGGCAAATCAAAATTGATTACGTGGCTGATATCTTTGATATCGAGGCCCCGAGCTGCTACATCAGTTGCGACCAGCATTTCGACTCGGCCTTTACGAAGATTCTCGACTGTCTGCCGCCGTTTGTTCTGGCTCATATCGCCGTGCAGGGCGGCACTTTTATGGTCGTTTGAGCGCAGTATCTTCGCGAGTTGATCAGCCCCCCGTTTCGTCGAGGTAAAGATCAACGCCTTGGTTAACTGCCCATTGCTGAGGTGATGCGTCAATAGTTTGTGCTTGTGGGCTTTGCTGTCGGCCAGATGCATGTGTTGGCGAATCGACCGATGCTGATTGTGATTAGCTGTCAACGCAATGCTTTGTGGTTTTTTCAGAAGCTGGTTTGCGATCTTCACAACCTGGCCTTCAAGTGTCGCTGAAAAGAGTAAGGTTTGACGGTCACGGGGAATTGCTGCCGCAATATCTTTTACCGCATCAATAAAGCCCATATCTAGCATTCGGTCTGCTTCATCTAATACCAGTATCTCCAGGCGGGAAAAATCTACCTTGCCCTGTTCCATGTGGTCCATCAGCCGACCAGGGGTCGCGACCAGAAGATCCAACCGATTGCGGAGCATTTTTAGCTGAGGAGAGTAAGACATGCCCCCGACAATTGAGCCAGTGGTGATTTTGGAATACCGGCTAAACTGGCGAATATGTTGATCAATCTGCATCGCAAGCTCACGAGTTGGTGTCAATACCAATACACGTGGGCCTATGCCAGATTTTTTGGAAGGTCGCAAAATATGCTGAAGTGCTGGCAATACGAATGCCGCGGTTTTGCCTGTTCCGGTCTGCGCTGACGCCATCAGGTCGGCGCCCGACAACACCACCGGGATCGCTTTACGCTGAATGTCAGTAGGCTCGGTAAAGCCGGATTTTTCGATTGCTTCGAGTAGTCGAGGATCGAGTTTGAGTTCTTTAAATAGCACAAAAATTCCTGTCGGCCTGTACGCCGCGTAATAGTTAGGCGGGAGAGTGTAGTGAGGTCTTATAACCTCACCGGTTCTGGTTTAACCAGACTGTGGCAAGCATATCGCCTTGTCAGCCACAGAACGCTGCCAACCAGAGTACAAGTGATGGAAAGAAACACATCGAAGGCCAGAAACGCACTATCTCCTTATCGGAGAAGGCGCGACTATACAGTGCTTTCCAGAGAAGTGCCAGAACACTATTGCGTCGGTAAGCAAGGTTCATGCCGTAGCTTGAGAGGCCGGTTTCTGATTTGGCTGCGGTGGAATAGTTTGGGTGGACGCACTTGCGCCGGCTGACCACTATTTGACGGCATAAAGACAGGGGACTGATGGAGGCGGCAGGCCATGGATGGCGAATTACCGACAATTAACTCTGGACCTGGCAAAAAATGGTGTTTATCCTTTCTCTACTTTTAATGATGTACGAGGAGGCACACGATGGCGATTAGAGAATGGTCACTTGAGGGGGAATACATCGAGTTTTGCAGCTGCGACTTCGGCTGCCCTTGCGAATCTATGGCACCTCCGACCCGGGGCGAATGCAACGGCGCGGTGGGTTTCAAAATCACCAAGGGCGAATGCGACGGGGTCAAACTGGATGGGTTGGTCGTCGTCGCCACCTTCTATTTCCCCCGCGCTATCCATCACGGTGACGGGCACATGCAGCCCATCCTGGAGAGCCGCGCCACCGACGAGCAGCGCGATGCATTGTTCTATATCTTGACAGGCGAAGATCAGCCAGTCGGAACTATGTTCCAGATCTTCAGCGTGATCATCGAGCATCACCACGAGCCGATATTCACCGAGATTGGATGGGACTGGGACATCAAATCTCGGCGCGCGCGTATCGACGTACCCGGCGTACTACGCACCGAGGCGAAGCCCATACTGAATCCGGTCACTGACACTGAGCAACGGGTTATCACGACGCTACCCGACGGCTGGGTGTTTCACGAAGCAGAAGGGGCGGACGGCGCAGCCAAGGGTGTCGGCGACATCAAGTTCGACTTCACCTCCCGGCATAGCTCGCTGTCCTACGTGGCGTGGGACCGGAACGGCCTGAGCCTGGATCTCGATGAGGCCCGGCGCCGCTTCCCGCTCGCCAGCTAGGACACCAAATTTGGTGGCAGTCGCCTTTGATCTGGAGTCCGTGCTCCGCCGCGATCGCCTCGTGGTGGTGATCGCACTGGTCGCAGTGATCGTGCTGAGTTGGGTCTATGTACTTGCCGGCGCCGGTATGGGCATGAGTGCCTTCGAGATGACCCGCATGACCCAGCCGGTGGGCGTGATCGACTCGACTCAACCCAGCGTGCAGGGGATGTCGATGGAAGGCACGGCCGTCGGTGGCACGATGGTCACCGGCGCATGGACTGTCGGGTACGCCGTCGTCATCTTCTTCATGTGGTGGGTCATGATGTTCGGCATGATGCTGCCCAGCGCGTCACCCCTGTTGCTGCTGTTCGCCCGCATGATGCGTAAAGAAAAGGACAAAGGAGCACCTTACGTGCCGACGGGCGTGTTTGCGCTCGGCTATGTGATCATGTGGGCGGCCTTCAGTGCCATTGCTACTGGCGCCCAGTGGGGCCTGGAAGCTAGCGGGCTCCTATCCGGCATAATGGTAGGTACCAGCGCCGTGCTCGGCGCGGGGTTGCTCATTGCGGCGGGCGTCTGGCAGCTCACACCCTGGAAGAATGCGTGCCTCAGGCATTGCCGCTCACCTATCGGCTTTCTTTCCGCGCACTGGCGGCCGGGGCGCACCGGCGCCTTTAAGATGGGCCTGGTGCACGGCGCATTTTGCTTGGGTTGCTGCTGGTTCCTCATGGCCCTGCTCTTCTACGGCGGTGTCATGAATCTCTACTGGATCATCGGGCTTGCTCTCTACATCCTCATCGAGAAGCTCTTGCCGGCGGGTGCCCGTATCGGTCAGTTGACTGGAGTTATCCTAATTGCCTGGGGCGCAACGCTGCTGATCTATGCTTGAGTCGCGGATGCGCGGATTGAGATCGTGTGCTTTGATGGATGCCTTTATGGAGTTAGGTCAGAAAGGTCGACATCGCGCACTGTTAAATCTGTCCCCATGAACTAGAGACTTTGTTGTTGGCTTAAGCGTTTTCAGCGTTGGCTTGGGTATCGGCTGTCACAGGTATTCCGACCCATGGCTCGGGTTCTGTTGGAATGATCTTGTTAATTCCGCGTACAATTTTTCCTTTGGGATCATACATTGGCAAAGTGCAAAGCTCCCCTCGGTGAAACGTGCCATCTGTGCATTGAACATCCACCACAGCACCAGGGCCTAAATTAGTATTGTTCAAATGGACGATCCCAACACCGCAGACCTGATAAGGAGACCATGTGCTTGATGTAACCCGACCAACGGGCTGTCCGCTCTTTTCAAGCGTGTCTCCACGCACGGCAGTTCCTCCTTCAACGCGAATACCCCAACTGCGGCATTCTTTGTCCGCCGCCATCAGCGCAGTGCGTCCGACGAAATCGCCTTTTTCGAAATCAATGAACCGGGCTAATCCAACAGCAAACGGTGTGGTAGTTTGTGTGAAGTCTTGGCCAGCTGACAGAAGGCCCGCCTCGATCCGTCGGCAGCGGAATCCGGGTGTAGCCGTCAGGATCATCCCCATCTTGCTGCCTTCTTCAAGGATTAAATCACCCAACATTTCGATATCGTTTTGTGGGCGGAAGTAGATTTCCCAGCCAAGCTCGTTGGTAAAGCCCGTGCGACTGATTATGACTTGGTCACCCGCGATTGTGACCTCAACCCAGTCGAAATAGCGCCATGGGTCTGGCATTGATCCATCGATCAAATTCTCTAAAAGCTCCAGAGAACGCGGCCCTTGGATCTGGCTAACCCATACGTCGGGATCACTTATCGTCACATCAAGACCTTCGGCGTGGGCTTTGTACCACGAAAACAGATCACCATCGGCCTGTGCAAACCAGTACCTGTCGTCATCGACCCGCAACAGCAGACCATCAGTGATCATGCCGCCATCGTGGTAGCAGGCGAACTGGTACGAACAGCGCCCTTTCTTAACCTTCGACACATCGCGGGGAAAAATTCGTTGCAGCAGCTTTAGCGCGTCGGGTCCCGAGATTTCAAATGGATGTTCGCCGGTATGGCGGAAAATGATTTCTTGTCGCGCCTTCCAATACATCTCGTCTGGTGTTGCATTTGATAGTTTCTCCGGGCTCAGGCGCCCGGCATAAAGCGAATACTCAGGATCATAGGGCAGTTCCTGATAGGTCAACGGGTGGACCGCCATGGTTCGGGCTAATTCCACGGGGCGGTTTCCTTCTACAGGCAGCGGTACTACGGAAAAACGGAGTTTCTTGAGAGAGTCGTGCATCGGGCTAGCTAATAGACGTAAATATGCGTGGAATTAATCCGATTATAAATGGAGTCACCTATTGGGCTAGTATCGTGCCTAAGAATGATAACTAATGGTCGAAAACCCGAATCCGTTTGGAGTAATGAAGTCGAGATCGGGTTAATTACGGAAGTCTGAATCGACTAAGGCCGATCGTTTGGTCGCATCGTTCTGAAAGCAAAAGGAGAAATTGATGACGTACAAACTGTTTTATGCACTGGGGAGCGCGGCGATGGGGACCCAGGTAATTCTGGAAGAAATCGGTGCACCCTACGAGCTGATCCAAACAACTATCGCTATGGATGAACCCCGCCCGCCGGAACAACTGAAGCTCAACCCCAATGGGTGGGTTCCGGTGCTCGTATGGGGTGAGAAGGCCATGTATGAGTGCGCTGCTATTACCGTGTTCTTGTGTGATCGTCACCCGGAAGCAAAACTGGCACCCGCCGTTGACGATGCCGAAAGAAGTCTTTACCTGCAGACGTTGGTGTATTTTTCCAACTCGGTCCAGAACGCCTTTCAGCTCAACTACTATCCGGATCGTTTCGCCGATACCCCGGCCGATGAGCCGAGCGCTCAGAGACGTGGCAACCGACGGTTGCGGGAAACGTGGAAAGTTATCGACGACCAAATTGGTGACAACAAATGGGTGCTCGGTGAGCGGTTTAGTGCCGTCGACATTTATCTCTTCATGTTGACCACGTGGCTGCAGACATCGCGGGGGCACCCGTCAGCGGACGAATTTCCTAACGTCAAGCGCATTGCCGACGCCGTCTTGCCCCGAAAAAGTGTCCAGCTGGTTTACCAAAAGTGGATCGTTGAGCAGGCGAACAACAACTAACGGCACACGGCAATGATAATACGAGTGAAATTGGGCAGAAATCGAGTAAGCTATCAACGACTTTAACAGTGGCCAGTTTCTGATGAGTTCCTAGTTAAGCCGAAGTTTCTACAAATTAGAATTTCCTATGACTAACCATAAACTTTTCGTACGGTAATGCGTAGTCCATCTATTCTGGCCTTTGCCGGCAGTACACGTAAGGAGTCACTCAACAAGTTGTTGATTGACGAAGCAATTGGGTTGATGACGACCACCGGTGCCCGAGTTACAAAAGTCGATCTCGCTGATTTTCCACTCCCTCTATACGATGGTGACCTGGAGGCAGACCAAGGGTTACCTGAGAATGCCAAAATTCTCAAAAGTCATATGATTGCCCATGATGGGCTTTTGATTGCTGCCCCAGAGTACAACGGAGCGATCACGGCGGTTCTAAAAAACGCTATTGACTGGGTATCCCGACCCCAGCCGGACGAACCTTCGTTGGTTGCATATCGCGGGAAAACAGCAGCACTTTTGGCCGCGTCGCCAGGGGTAATAG
>Ga0315338_1001927_pt1 | contig 22952 bp, 16 predicted proteins | sample ASW8metaG_FD_204518 | JGI IMG/M metagenome (GOLD analysis project Ga0315338, IMG submission 204518) | Ammonia-oxidizing marine archaeal communities from Monterey Bay, California, United States - ASW #8 | ecosystem: Environmental > Aquatic > Marine > Coastal | place: USA: California | collected... | reverse complement strand
GGATGCCGCATCGGAAATATCGGGCTAATAATATGGCGTTTTCAACCTGTATTGGCATAACCCAGCATTGCCCGAGGGCGACAACGTACTTATGATGGAAGTTCTGCGGGACTGCCCTATCGCCCTGTTTGGCACAGCGGTGGCATGCAGCCGTCGTTCCCACCTGCAAACAGGCACCTTGAGCAAAAAACCAGGGACTTTCTATCGATGAAGGCCTTCACCGAAAAGCTTCTCCACTACGTGGTACTGGTTGCCGTCACGGTATTTGCAGTAGGCGTGATGTGGAAAATAAGCGCTAAAGATAACCAGAATAAGACTAAGGTCGTTCAGCATGTACGTCCCTTGTCGACGGTCGCTTTGCCGAAGGCACCGGTCGCCGTTAAGCCGCTCCAAGTGCAGCGATGCGAAATCACGTCGACCTATGCGGGCAAAATTCAAGCGTGGGAAACCTATCAGGTGGGCTTTGAGGTATCGGGACGCGTTCTCAAGCTCGGTAACAATCTTGCTGGCAAGCCACTAGATGATGGCGATCAAGTTGTGGCAGGGCAAGTTTTAGCGACACTTGACGACCGCGTGTATCGCGCTCGTAAGGACGAGGCGAATGCTCGTGTCGAGCAGGCGACGTCCGACTTGCAGCGTGCCGAGAGAATTCGGAACGCAAATCCGTCGGCAGTTACCGAATCGGAAATGCAGACGCGAGTTACCGATCTGGCGATGGCAAAAGCTCAACTTGAAGTTGCTGTTAAAAATCTGGAAGATGCGACGCTGACCTCGCCGGTGAACGCTACGGTATCAAAGCGGCTCATCAAGCCGGGTGAGTCGGTTGCCAATCATCAGATTGTCTTCGAATTGGTCGAGAATGATGATGTACTGCTGGTGGTGGATGTTCCCGAGTCTCACATCCGTGAGCTAGAAGCTCGGAAACGCATGCTTGACAGAAATCAGACTTCAAGTGATGAGAGCATGGAGAAGTTTTTTAACGCTCATGTTCACTTGCAGGGTAGCAATCGCTTCGGCATCCCTTGGCCAGAGATTGAGGGCGAAGTGCATCTCATCCCCGAGGTGGCCGACCCACGTACGGGACTGTTTCCGGTCGAAATACGTCTACCGAACTCAGAGCGACTTTTACGACCAGGCATGGTGGCGACAGCGGATGTCGTAACTGCCCATATATCAGGTTACAAACTACCGGAATCCTCGGTGATCTTTCGACAGCGAAAAGCACACATATTCACGGTGAGCAAAGAACCGTCAGAAATGGAAATGCTGTACTGGAATGTTGGCCCGACAGATATTTATCGCGCTCAGCGGGTCGATCTCACGCAGTGGATCGACCAAGGCGCTCACGTTGTTTTACCGGCAGCAGATGTAACCTTAGATTCAATCGTTGTTCGTGGACATTTCCGTTTAGCCAACCAGCAGTTAGTGCGAGTTGTTGATGTACCCTTCACTTCGCCAGGAGAATCGTCGGCACCCGAGCAGCCTGAGGAATCTCAAGCCAAGGCCAGGCACGAGAATCCTGTAGATGTTGCGGCTGAAATATTGACGCAGGAAAGCGAAACGACCACGCAGCCCCAATAGTTCAACAGGCGTTTAAGACTATAGCAACAGCACCGTTTTTTGTCTGTGCTAAAAACACTTTTATCCGATCGATAAAATGCAGCTCAGTTCCAAAGCGATTGATCACCCACGGATCGTGCTCACGGCCTCGATTTTGGTGGGGCTGTTGGCTCTCTATGCAGCGGTATATATCCCAGTGCAGCGTACACCTGCTATCTCGAAGGCAGTGGTGCTGGTAGCGATTCCTTACCCTGATGCCCAGCCGATGGAATCAGAAAACGAAATCGCACGCAAGGTTGAAGAAACGCTCACCGAGCTGCAAAGTGTCGATTTCATCGCTTCGACTAGCATGCGTGGTGCTTGTATCACGCAGGTAATATTCCTTGATGGTGTTGACCCCGATGATGCCAAGCGTGAAGTCAAAGACCTGATCGACCGCATCCGCAACGAACTTCCATTGGGCCGCGAGGTGCAGCCTCAAGTTACCAAGATCGATTTTGAAAATGCGCCGCTGATGCTGGTCACACTGGCTGGTCCTCCCGGCTTCGACGAGCGGGCACTCAAGCAAGTTGCCGAAGAAGTGGAAGAACGCATCTCCGCAGTGGACGGCATCGCCAACACGCAGCTTTTTGGAGGCAAAGAGCGGGAAATCCACGTCAACGTCAATCCCGACCTGACTTCCCAGTATGGCCTGACGCTGCAGCAGATCCGTCAGGCTCTGCACGACTTCAATGCGAAGGTTCCCGCCGGCTCGTTCGACGCCGCGAAAATTGATCGCACAGTGCGGAATGAATCAAAATTCCGCGATGTCAGCGACATCCGCGAAGCGATTGTCAGCAGCCAGGACGGCCGTGTCATTCGCATCAGCGACGTTGCCGAAGTGATCGATTCTCATCGTCGGCTGATGAACTTGGCTCAACTGGACGGTCGCGACTGTGCAACGATCATTGTCAACAAAGAATCAAACATCAACACACTCGGAGCTGCCAAAGCGCTGAATGCGCTGGTCGACGATCTTCGCGTTGAGTATCCCGACATCCTTTTCACGGCCACCAGAGACACTTCGCAAGAAATCTGGATTATGTTTCGCGTGCTGGGCTCGAGCGCTCTGTTTGGCGCTATGCTCGTGCTCATCATCCTAACTTGGACGATGGGGCTGCGGATTTCGATTCTGGTGCTGATTGCCATCCCGTTCAGTTCGGCAGTGGGGCTTATTTTCCTCTACTTTGCTGGCATACCGGTTTCGAACATGGTGGTGTTTAGTTTCATTCTTGTCTTGGGGATGGTCGTCGACGGAGCGATTATTGTTGCCGAAAATATCCATCGCCACATCGAACGCGGCGAAGACCCTACGACCGCAGCGAAAGTGGGTATCGACGAGGTCGGCCTGCCTGTCATCGCTGCTGATCTGACGACGGTCGCCGCCTTTTTGCCGATGATTCTTGTGCCCGGCATTATGGGCGACTTTATGAGCGTCATGCCGAAGGTAGTCAGTGTGGCGCTCTTGGGATCGGTTCTGGTTGACCACTTCATCATCCCGACCTTGGCGGCTCGTTGGTATCGGCAACATACGCCTGAAAACAACCACGCCGAAGTTTTTGCGGCTGTCGCCAAAGGTAGCAGCAACGGCGAAAACTCTGTCGCGAGCCAAGTGCGTCCTAACTTTGGCTTTTGGACAAAAATTTACGCCATTACGCTGCGATTGGCTCTGAGTAATCGCTATACGGTGATGGTTCTCTGTGTATTGGCCCTTATCGGAGCGAAGCAGCTATTTGGCCATCTGGGGTTCGAGTTCTTCCCACCCAGCGATCGGGGGCAGTTTGGCATTAAGTATGAACTTCCGCTGGGATATAGCATCGAAGAAACGCTGGCGGCCTCGGAAGTCATTACCGAGCCGCTGAAAAAATGGGAAGAACGTGGGATTTTGCAACACTATGTCACGGCGATAGGTTCGGCTAGCGGCCTTGCCACACAAATTAATGACGACCCCGCGAATGGGCCGGAATTTGGCGAAGTTATGGTTGAGTTGCTGTCGCCGCTCGATCGGTCTGTTCATGAGCAGGAAATCATCGCCTCCTTGCGTCGAGAGATTAAGCCGCTGCCGGGCATGAAGTATTCGATCAAAGAGGTCGAAGATGGCCCCCCTGGCGGTTCCGATGTAGCAGTCCGCCTGACGGGTAAAGATTTGGATCGACTCGGCAATCTGGGCCAACACATTTCCGGAAAGTTAGCCAAGGTGCGAGGCACCGTCGATGCGGCCACAGATTACCGTCCCGACAACCCGGAACTTGTAGTTGAGCCGAAACCAGAGGTAGTGGGGCTGTTTGGTTTGACAGAGGCTCAGATTGCGCAAGCCGTTCAGGTATCGATTGCGGGTGATTCGCAGATCCAGCTTACTTTGGATGACGAAGATGTCACGCTACGATTACAGCTGGCTCCAGAATACCAACGTCATCCGGCGACTCTTAAACGACTAATGATTACTGCCCCCGACGGTCGCCGTGCACCAATCTCAGAGTTAGCAGATTTACGCAAAGGCGTAGGCCTGTACAGCATCAACCGTTACGATCGCGATCGGGCAGTGGTGGCCAAATGCAACGTCGTTGACCCTACCTTGCCCGACGAAGTATTTGAAGTATTGCGTGACGAAGTGTTGCCTAGCCTTGGCTTTCGACCCACCAAAGGCAACGCGATGATATTCGCTGGCACCCCGGCAACGCCGTCTGAGGGAGTTAAAGCACAATTTACCGGCGAGAATGAAGAGCGCGACAAGAATTTCAAATACCTGCTTTACAGTATGCTATTGGGTGTGGTGTTGATATTTGGCATTTTGGTAGCTCAGTTCAATAGCTTTCGCCAAAGTCTTATCGTCATGATGACGGTACCACTAAGCTTTATTGGAGTGGTGCTAGGCATGTGGGCTTGTGGTTTTCCTTTTAGCTTGGCTTCGTTTATTGGGTTGGTTAGCCTGACGGGCATTGTGGTAAACGATGCCATCGTGATGGTCGACTTCACCAATCAGGCGCGTGAGCGGGGACTCGCAGTGCGCGAAGCAATCATCGAAGCAGGAATCAACCGACTTCGTCCGGTGCTGCTAACAACCGTGACCACCATCGGCGGGCTACTGCCGTTGCTTCTGAATATCTCGGGAGGAGCAGAATTCTGGCAACCTCTCACTGCAGCGGTGGTCTTCGGCTTGGCTTTTGCGACGGTTTTGACACTTGTGGTAATCCCGGTTTGTTATAGTTTTGCCTATACCATGCTTGACGGTTTCCACCGTCATGAATCGGCGGTAGCTTAGCCGTCTTTCATAAACTCCCTTTATCTGGATAGACGTATGCAAATTTTACGACCATTCTACCTGACAATTTTTGCTGTCTTTTTCTGCGTTGCATTATTCAGTAGCAAATTCACAATTGCGCAGGAAACACCCAACAAAGCATTCATCGACGGCAATGGCCCGGGCTGGAAGACGTTGGGGGAAGCTGACTTTGAAAACAGTAATTGCAATCCTGATACTTGGACATGGAAACATGGCGTTGCCCATTGCAAAGGTCAACCAATCGGGGTATTTCGTTCGAAAGAGGTTTTCACCAATTTCGAACTCATTATCGAATGGCGACATCTACAAGCCGCAGGTAATTCGGGGGTGTTTATTTGGTCTTCGAAGGAAGCACTCGACAGCCTCGAGCCCGGAAAACTACCGGGCTGGAATAAAACCCCAGGCGGTGTCGAAATTCAAATGCTCGACCACGGTTATGCCAAAAACTATGAGAAAAAAAACGGCAAGAAGTCGGATTGGTTCACCACGCATGGCGATATTTTCCCGGTAGGCAGTACCAAGATGGAACTCTTCCCTCCACTTTCGGCAACTGGGTCGAGGAGTTTTCCTTCCAAGAACCTTAGCAACGGCGTTGGGCAATGGAACCATTATTATGTTCGCGGCATCAACGGCGAAGTTAGGCTGTGGGTGAACGGCGAAGAGGTTTCAGGCGGAACCAATACGACCCCGGCAACTGGGCATATTGCTTTGGAATCGGAAGGGGCGCCGTTGGAATTTCGGAAGATTCGGATTCGGGTGCTGCCCTAATTCAATCAGTCCGGAGGGTGGCGTAGCAGCTTACGGAAGCTCTGCCATGGCTGGGCATTTGCAACATCTGCGATTGTTAAACCGCCTCGTTGGGCTTGCTGGACACCGTGACGCATAACTTGCATGCCATCGATGCTATGGGCGTCTGTGCTGATTACGATCGGGATCCCCATTCGTTTGGCCATCGCACAATGGATGTCGTGCAGGTCGAGACGCGCAGGGTTGGCGTTTAACTCTAGCAGTTTGTTATGCTCGACAGCCGCAGCAAAAACTTGCTGCATGTCAACCGCATAGGGTTCACGGCGATTGATCAGCCGGCCCGTCGGGTGCGCAATGATATCCACGCTGGGATTTTCTAATGCCCCTAAAATTCTCGCGGTGATTTGCTCAAGCGGCTGGTTCTGGCCGTAATGCACACTAGCGATCACCCAATCGGCTTCCGCTAGCACGTCGTCGGGCAGATCCATCCCGCCTTTTTCAAGAATGTCGCACTCAATGCCTTTGAGAATTTTAAGGTTGTCGTACTGCACACGAAGGCGATCTATTTCTTCCCATTGCTGCTGAAGACGCTTGGCATCAAGGCCGTTGGCCATGGTGACACGCTTAGAGTGATCGGTTATCGCGATATACTCGCGGCCTGTGGCGATAGCAGCCTCGATCATCTCCTCAAGCGTTGCTTTGCCGTCGGTAGCCGTGGTGTGCATATGCAGGTCGCCACGGACATCATCTAGCTGAACTAAATCCGGCAAGCCCCCCTGCCCTGCCCAGTGGAACTCTTCACGATCCTCACGCATTTTTGGTGAGAACCAGGGAAGGTTGAGAGCAGCATAAACTTCTTGCTCGGTACGGCCAACCAAATACTCTTCATTTTGCTCGTCGTCGACTCGAAATACGCCCCATTCGTTGACCTTGAAGCCGCGTTGTTTGGCGAGACCACGGACAACTACGTTGTGGTCTTTCGATCCGGTAAAGTACTGAAGAGCTGCGCCAAAAGATTCGCCGGGGACCACACGGAGATCGATCTGCATACCGCTATCCAATCGAACCGACACTTTGGTATCGCCACGGGCAATCACATCAGCGACACCATCAAAGCTTCCAAAATGATCCATCACTTTGTCAGCCTCGGTAGCTTCGACGAGCAGATCGAGGTCGCCTACGGTTTCGCAACCACGTCGGTAGCTGCCGGCCATTTCCATTTGCCGGATGCCCGCGACACCGCTCATGTGCTCTAAGAGTCGTTGCACGATGGTGTCGGCTTCGACCCAGCGAGTTCGCGACTCGGCTTGCTCGGCAATGGCCAAACCTTTGAGGATTGTCTCTTCGGTCTTAGCTGCGAACCCTTTGAGCGAGCGGACTTGTTGATTCTCGCAAGCTGTCCGTAGGTCGTCTAGCGAATTGATGCCCAGCTGGTTATGCAGCACGGCTGCTTTTTTGGGCCCGAGGCCGGGGACTCGCAAGATCGCCAACACGGTTGGCGGCACCTTGGCCAGCAGCTCTTCGAGCATCTCAAGTCGACCGGTTGCCAATAGTTCTTCGATCTTCTCTGCCTGTGCCTTGCCTATCCCTTCAAGATCGGTGAAAGCACGCGAGTCGTCGGCTACGATTGCAGTCAGCGGCTCATTAAGATCGCCGATTTTTCTCGCCCCGTTGCGATAAGCGCGAACCCGAAAGGGATTGGCACCTTGGAACTCTAGCAGATCGGCAATTTGCTCGAACACAGCGGCTATTTCGCGGTTTGTCATACCCGTTAGTGTAAGGAAATAGCTCGAATGTGAAAGCGTCTCGGCACGGGATCTTTGCCTAGAAAAAGCACAGGCCGGAACAAGTCTGCTCCGGCCTGTGTGTCAACTATCAATTGTCAGTAACCTTAACTTAACTGAGCCCCTTGGAAAGGCAGGTACTCAATCCAACGCCAATGGCTGCAATCAAAGCTAAGGCCATCGAGGCAGGCTCAGGGAGAACGATGATTCCAGAATCGCCCCCCGCGTTCACCTGACCCGTACCCGAGCCGTTAAAACCGGTGACGAAAGTTCCGTCGTCGGTGATGCTGGCATGGTCTAACTGGGAAGAAAAAGTCACCGTAATAGGATCGTCCAAAGCGATATTGAAGGGCAAATCCTGACTGCCTATGAAGGCAGATGCCGCACCAAATACAACTTCAAATCCGCTCACGATTTCGACAAAGGTAATGCCAACTTCGCCAAGCACAAGCGACAGCGAACCGGTATCCAGTTCTAAATCCAAGGTACCCCCGGTGCTGCTGAGGACGGTGTCGCCACCAGCGTCGATGTCTTGCACCCCGGGGATGAGCATGTCAATCGAGATGTTGTTTGTTAAGGCGGTCCCCGTGGGAACGCCGTCAACAAGGAATGTTACCGCATTCAGAGGGTCGGCGACTGCGGTGGTAATATCGAAATCGACCAGACCGTCGTATTCGATATCCATTCCAGTAAATTGAATTTCGACTACCCCCGCCTGAAGCGACGGTAATGCGAAAACCATAAATGTGGTGGCCAGGGCCAAACAGCGCGTAGCGCGCACAATTCTTCTCTTCGCTCTCTTCAACATATGTAGCAACTCCATTCTAAAAATTTGCCCCTTACAAGCTCAGAATGCCGATCCTTGGCATTCCGGGTGAGTTGAATTTTGCATCCAGTGCTATCTCAACTCAAAATAGTCAAACAAGACAACGTCGCGTCACTCCGCTTACCCGTACGGGCGAGCATTGCGAATAACGGGACCTGTCGGGTGATCTCTGTGTCTACGCTTCCTCCTGCAAAAAAGATCGGGGGGATGTACCAATGCAGCATCACTCAACAAAAAAAGCGATTTCCATCGACTCTTTCCTACTTGCTCCCGTGAGCCAGCAGCTAGTGAAAGATTATGAAAATCGCCTTAACAATCATTCTATCCGTGACGCCTGAGTGCCGCTAAACCAGGCCCCCCTGGTTTAATTTTCACGTTGATGGCCTAACAGCATTGGATTGCTACAAGCCAGATGTGATTCCACCCAATGTGATTGATCACGGTACCCAAGTCAAGCGAAAACATGACACGATTTGTGACCTTTACCGCTAGCATACCCAACTGCTAGCACACCCTGCGCCAGCAAACGCCGCCGCTAGCACAACACAAAAAAAATGCCCTCGCCATCCGCAGACAGCAAGGGCATCGGGTCAGCTCGTTAAATGCCAAGTACCAGCTTATCGGCTGCGTGGTACCGAGCTCCAACCGTCAGCATTTTTCTTGACGGCTGGTTTGTAACTTGTCTGTGTGACGGCTTTGCCAGCGGCGTGGCTGTAAACCGCATTGGCTACATCAACACTCACTCGACCAGAAACGCTGCGCTGAGCAGTACGGTCGCGAGGATCAAGCAACCGAGGTGCTTCGAACGAGGTGTTCGTATCTTCCGGAGCCGCTTCGTCAACGGGCGTGTCTTCATCTAAACCATAAGGGTCTGCTTCAGTTTTTTCTTCAGCAGGAGCAGGATCAGGTACGCCAGCTGGGTAGCCGGCCTCTCTTGGAACCCGCTCATCAGTTCTTAAAGTTGGCTGCCCCGTATCCGCGGGGGTGGGGTAGCTGGGTGTGGCAGGATTAGCAGCACAACTCGAACAGGCAGGTTGGGCGTAGGACGCTTGGCTAACACCTGATGAGCAGCTGGAGCAGGTCGAGCAACTTGAGCAGGCACAACCCGTCTGACATGTCGAGCAGGCTGGGCTAAGCAAAACAGGTCGGGCGACGGTCTGCACGCAGCTCGAGCAGGAGCTAACAGCCGGTACATAATAAGACGTTTGAACAACCGGCCGAGCTACGGTGGTCGCAGCCAACGGAGCATAGGCGGTTACGTAGGGACGGTACCCTACTGTTTGAGGGGCCCCTACTGATTGAGGTGCGTAGCCAACGGTATAGGGTGCGTACCCAGTTGCGTAGGTTTGCGCTGCCGTCGCTCCATAGCGGCGACTATATCGACGTAGCCGCATGTTGTCGAACATCTTGCCTGGATACCAACCATTATAAGGTTGATAAGCGACCGTCGTTTGCGCCACCACCGGTTGATAAGCAACCGTGGGAGTCGCACAAGTCGAACATTGCGCCAGGGTCGTCTCGGCTGACAATAAAGCCAACGAAGCAACCACGAGTCCTGCTACGGCAAAACGCATCGAAGTAGATTTCATAATTGTTTAATCTCTTAAAAGCTTAAAAAGCAAAATTGGAACGATGGGAACATCAGCCCCATACCTCTGGTTTAATCTCCCACTACCCTACTTGGCAATGATTTTCTTGCTCCGAAACCACATTTGGTTACGAATTCAACTTGGGGAGAGTTTGCGACTTAGGAAAAGTTGGCGGAACGAGCAGTTCAGGCACCTGCCAGCTTGCTACCTACGCTGGCAGAAACAGGCAAAAACCGCACTGCCAGCAGAAGGCCACGAATCATCTAATTGGTAAATTCTAGCCTACAATCAGCCCTCAGGCAGCAAAGCTAAACATGATGCGAAAAGGCAACGCCCTGGTTGGCAATAAACCACACCAACCGCATTACGCGGTGAATTCACGAAACGTTCGCGCACATTTTCAAGCAGGCAACTGTAATTACACCGAAGGTACTGAATTCCACAGCAGTTACACCGAAGGTGTTAAATCCCACAGCCCAGGGTCGCGCAGCGCACCCTGGGTAAAGGCTCCTACCTCAATGTCTACCCTGAAAGGATTACACTTTCATTCAGCCGGGTAGCCCAGGTTGGCCGTCCAAGCCTACCTGGGTGGCTCCAGCCACAAGAGGCACCATGAAAAGCACAAACCAACCACCAAAAAAACTCGCGCCCCGCAACTCCCAACTCCCATCCAATCGAAAAACAAAAAGGTCAGAACTATTTACTTGGACAAACATACAACAGTAAAATCTAAATTCAACGTTTAACCAACAAGCTAGACCTCGACCCCGCGGACGACAAAAAATCATGCGAATATTACTACTGACAATTAGCAGCCTTGCAGCTATCGGCGTGATGCTTTCCAGCAGTCTAATTGTCGGTAAAGACATAGCCCCCGATACAATCCTTCCGACGCATGCCGATGTGGCCTACGGACCGCATGAACGAAATGCCTTTGACCTCTATTTGGCAAAATCAAATAAACCCACACCACTGGTACTCTACATTCATGGTGGCGGATTTCGGGGCGGGGACAAAAGTCGGATTAGGCAAAAAGACTTGAAGGCACATTTGGATGCTGGTTATTCGGTTGCTTCGCTGAACTATCGCCTTACAAATGTTGCTCCTGCGCCGGCTGCCTATCTCGATTGTGGGCGGGCTCTACAATTCCTTCGTCATCATGCCGAAAAGTGGAATCTAGACCCAACGACCGTTGCATCGACGGGCGGCTCAGCCGGAGCTGGAATATCGCTCTGGTTAGGTTTTCATGAAGATTTGGCGAAGCCGCAGAGCGACGATCCAATAGAGCGACAGTCAACACGACTAACTTGCATGGCGGTCACAAATGGTCAGTCCTCTTACGACCCTCGATTTGCTGAATCGATTGGATTACCAAGACCTAACTTCGAAGATCACTCATTCTTCTTGCCCTTCTATGGAATCACTGCGGAAGAGATTGATACGCCAAAAGCTATTAAGCGTTACGAAGCGATGGCACCAATTACTCACCTTACAAAGGACGATCCATCCGTACTTATGGACTACGGCAGGCCGAATGTGCCTGTAGACAAAAACAGCGACAAGAGCCTGGTCGTTCACCACCCATTGTTCGGCATTGCACTACAAGAACGAATGCAGCAGTTAGGCTTGGAGTGCGTGGTGCAATACAGAAGCCTAGACGGAAAAAAGAAAATTCGGCATTCAGGCGAAACAGAAACCTACACGCTACTAAGGTTCATTCAGAGGCAGTTCGCAAAATCTCATCGCACTTCTGTCCCCTAGCCATTAACAGCAGCCACCTCGCCCGTACCTTCCCATCGTTGGCATACTGCATGTGGTCGCAGAAGGATCAGCCAGAATACACCCTATTCAACTGTGTCGTATTTCTCGATAGGTTGATTTAGAAATAGACTCGCAAAACGACCTCCCAGCTTTTTCATTCCAGCGTAGTTGTAATGGCCATTTCCCATCTTCTGATAGAACTCTTTGGATAAAGGATCGATGCTCTGGGGAATAAGAGTTACGTACGGTAACTCTTGCTCTACTTGTTTCATCCCTTCTACGACTTTTCCATAACCAACCTGAAAAAGAATAAAAGGCAAACGAGTGTCCCCCATGTCGTTGCGGATATGTGTGACAAAATTCCGCAGGTTATTTCCGTACTCGGCAGCGGCTGTTTCGTTTTTAGTATCCGTCTCACCTTGGACCCAAAGGAAAGCGCAGATTTCGTACTCATCCCGACGATATCCTGAAAGCACCTGTTTAACGTAAGTGATCAGTTCCGTGTATAGCTTTGGCTCATGCTCTTCACCCATAGCTGCGGCTTTGTCCTCGCTCCAATCTGAGTTCCAACACCCGTGGAGTGACGTTGCTCCTTCTGTGCGTTTTATAAGGAGAATCTTTTCGTCTGGCCAAGTTTCGGCTAATGCAATCCCAAAAAATAATTCTGGGCCAAAGATAAATTCTCTTTTGTAGATCGCACCAATTTCTTCCGGCGGTTTGACCACGTCAAGCTCACCAATGGGTTCATAGTTGAATGCGATCTGGACACGGCCTTGCACCTTCCTGAGGCGTTTTTTATCTCGCGGTGTAAGTTTTTTCCCGTCTGCACGACCCTCCATGTTTGACTGGCCCGCGAGAATGAATACTTTGATCTTTCTTCCTTTTTCTGGCTCACGCAGTTCACCCGACCATGCAGAACACATGAAAATCGAGGGGAGACTCAGTGCAAAAAAACCGCTGATTAAACGCTGTGTTGAATTCATACTATAATTTCTTACTCCTTGCATAGCTGCCTCCCCGTTTTGGGCTATACGGAGATGTTCCCACCAGTACCAAGCAACATGCTGCAAGGCCCGTCGGCAACTACACCGACGAGCTTATCTGAAACTAATTCTCTACTTACGCTTTACATATTTGATTTGCATGAATTTGGTGAATTCATTTTCCTGTTTGCCTGGGACCGACAGCACGAGCACCCGCTCGACAGCAGTCTTTTGGGTGACCAATGTCTTCTGCACTATCGGAGTTCCGTCCAGGTCCTTCGCTTCCGTCTCCCACACGACTGTTCTCGAATCCTCGTCGTATTCGCCAATCATACTTGCCGCATAAGGACCGTGGTCAATAACAGTGCCGACCATTTTTTGCTGTCCACATCGTACCCAACTATGGAATGGACTTTCATGGACTGACCCATATATTCTGAATCGAAGTCTGATGCTATCCAATAGTCACCGTAAGGACGATTCGTTTCCACCCCCTTAAATTTCAGCGAGGGTGAATCTGGTCCCTCCGGCCAGACCTCAATTACAGCGTCCCAAACTCCAATGGAAGCTTTCAACACTTCCAATTCAATCGGATTCGAATCCAATTTTTCTTGGGCAATACAGGAAAGTGCAAAACAGAATATCAGGACCGTGGGGAGCGTGGATTTAATGAGCATGTTTCACCCGCACTATAGAAATCTAGTTGAACCAAGCATTAGTGTAGCAATCATTGAGAATGCCAAGCAACTCAAAAACGCATATAGCTGTCGCAGTCGAAGTGTCCGTTGGTACTAGCCGCTAGTCCTCTCTGCCGTCGGATATGTACGCCGTCGGGAAACAATAAAAGGCAGAATGAACTATTTGAGTGGCGGGAGGAGATTCGCAAGTCGCGCCGCTTACATCTAAGCCTAACAGCGTAACGCAAGTCAACTACCACAAAGTGGCCAAAAACAACAGCTGAAACCACCCAGCCAATACGCTATAACAAAAGTCACTTCACCGCGTAGCCCAGGTTGGCCGTCCAGGCCTACGTGGGTGGCTCCAGCCACAAGAGGCACCGTAAAAAGCGTGAACCAACCAGCAACGAGTAACCATAAAAAAATCACGCCTCGCAACTCAAAACCCCCAACCCAATCGCAACACCCACCGACCCCTAAAACGCAAAACTCACCGAGTTTTGCAACACGCAACACCAAAACAACACTAGTTTTCCAGCATACAAACCAAACCGCCCGACGCAAAACCCAAGAGTTTTGCAATAAAAAACAACCTTCGCAAAACGAGCGCAAAACACGCAAAACTGATGCAAAACTGATGCAAAACTGATGCAAAACAATACACCCAGGCAAAAGTGGAAAGCCGAATGTCCTTAGCAAATCAAAAAATTTTCTCTGTGATCCTCTGCGTCCTCTGTGGTAAATAAAAAACCAACCAACTCAATCTGATTCGTATTCGTCAAAGTCAACATAAGAAAAAAGGCCGCGACAAATGCGCGGCCTTGTGTTGAGTCGGTTTTTTTACCAAGCAGTTTTATCAACTAGCGAGGCATATTTGGCTGAGGACGATTGAAGCCAATGTTCTCTAGCGATTTGTAAACTTCGTCGAGAGTTTTTTCGCCGAAGTTGGAAATGCTTAAGAGATCTTCGCGTGTGCAATGCAGAAGATCGTTGACTGTGAAAATGCCTCGCTCTTCGAGACAGTTCGTCGTTCGCACAGCCAAACCGATTTCGGCGGTGCTCATCTCCAGACGTTCCTGCATGCCTTGATTGGCGAGTTCAGCTTGATTAATTGGAACGCGTGTCATAGCGGGCTCCTTCCCATTTGTGAGCCGAATGAATCCGTCCGGCTCGATCTTCAAAAAATGTTATTCCCAACCCTGGGGCGCACAACGCGCAGCTCTTTGGCCGGGAGTATAACAATATTTGGCCCATTTCATCCCCAAAAAATGCCTAACTTGCGAGTTTTTTTGCAATCCACAAGCGATTGCTGTCATTGGCGCGACAATCGCGCTGGGCATAGGATAGGTGGGTAGCTCAGCGTCGCGTCTACTGCCGAGCTAAGCGATGCCAACTGAGTACCATTGAGCCTACCTCAACTGCCCTGACTAGAGATCGAATAAATCCGTGGACCCACTCTTCGAATCCCTAAACGAAGCCCAATGTGCAGCTGTCCGCCATGTAGATGGCCCGATGCTCGTGCTAGCGGGTCCTGGTAGCGGTAAGACGAGAGTCGTAACGCACCGGATCGCAAATATGCGACGTGCTGGCGTGGCGGCTTCAAACATTCTCGCACTAACATTTACCAACAAAGCTGCCGAAGAGATGCGAGCTCGGGTCGAACAACTAGTGCCGGGCGAGCCCGTTTGGGTGAGTACCTTCCACCGCTTCGGGGCTCGGTTGCTGCGGCACTATGCAGACTACGTGGGGCTGACCCCCAACTTCACGATCTACGACACAAAAGACGCCCGCCAGACTCTTGCCCGTCTAATCGAGACCGGCAACTTCAAGACGATGCACTACACGCCCGAGCGCATCGCCCATGCCATCAGTGCCGCCAAGAACAAGCTGATTACAGCCGACAAATACGAACCTCGCCCGGGAAGTCCGCTGAGCCAAATCGTGGCCGAAATCTATCCGGCCTACCAAGAACGCTTACTGGCCTCGTCGGCGGTCGATTTCGACGATCTCCTGCTGCACATTGCCGTCTTGCTCTACAAGAACCCCGAGGTCCGAGCGACCCTGGACGAGCGATTTCGCTACATCCTGGTCGACGAGTACCAGGATACCAACCATGTGCAGTACGTAATGCTGCGGGCGTTGTCTGTGGATCACCCTAACCTGGCAGTCACAGGCGATCCCGACCAATCGATTTATGGTTGGCGAGGGGCTGACATCAAGAACATCTTGCAGTTCGAGTCGGACTATCCCGAGGTGAATGTTGTCCGGTTGGAAAAGAACTACCGCAGCACCAAACGTATATTGCGAGTGGCCGACCAATTGATTGGCCATAATATGCATCGCAAGCAAAAGGCGCTGTACACAGACAACGACGAGGGCAATGCCGTCCGACTGGTGGAATACTCTAACCAGGAAGACGAAGCGCAAGGAATCGCCGCTGAGATTGCAGCCTCGATTGAGTCGGGCAAATACAAAGCCAGTGAAATCGCCATTTTCTACCGAGTCAATGCGTTGTCGCGTGTGCTGGAAGGAGCCATGCGGCAAGCAGGCGTGCCTTACCAAATGATTCGCGGGCAAGAATTTTACCAGCGTAAAGAAATCAAAGACGTGTTGGCCTACTGTCAATTGATCAACAACCCGCGTGACGATCAGGCCGTGCTTCGCACCATCAACACTCCGGCACGTGGCATCGGACGCAAGACCATCGACCGACTTACCGAGCGTGCCTATCGATACGGAATTCCTTTGCTCGAAGCAGCTCGAGAGGCGGCACAAATTGAAGGCCTCGCCGCTCGCTCTGCCAAGAAGGTAGCCGTCTATGTGACTTTGGCCGACAAGCTGAGCCAACTGGCCGCCGGCGATGTCGAAGAGATCCTAGGCACGATCCTTAGTGAGTCGGGCTATCGCGAACACCTTCAAGGGGGCGACACCGAAGAGGACCTGAACCGTTTGGCAAATATCGAGGAACTGCTCACCGACGCACGGCAATTCGACGAGAAAAACCCGGGCGGGGGATTCCTGGAAGACTACCTGGAAAATGCTTGGTTAACCGGCGAAACCGATGGCTGGGAAGAAGAATCCGACAAGGTAACGTTGATGACTCTGCACGCCGCCAAGGGTCTTGAGTTCCCGGTGGTCTATCTCATCGCAGTGGAACATGGCTTACTCCCGCACGAACGCAGCACAAGCGACGAATCGCAACTCGAAGAAGAGCGACGCCTGGCATTTGTCGGTATCACCCGAGCTGAAAAGCATTTGCAACTTAGCTACGCCATCCATCGCGATTTCCGCGGCCAACGGCGTCGCACCGTGCCCAGTTCCTTCCTGCTAGAAATGCCACGTGAAGAACTGGAGATGACCCAGCAATCAATCAACGAACTCGACTGGGAAGCTACCACCTGGGACGACGATATCTCCTTCGACCCCGAGGTGCTTGAAGCCTCGGGTGATGATTTTTCGGTCGACCCTCCCGAGGACGAGCAATCCGACGAACTGCGACTCCAGGTAACCGCCGCCCAAATCACCACTGCAGCTGAACTGTCTGGGGCAACCCTTGAATCGCAACAACCGGTGTCGCCCAACGTGTTCACGCAGGGGATGGCCGTCGCCCATCCCAAACACGGGCTGGGCAAGATCGTCGCCCTCTCCGGCTCCGGCAAAAACCGCCGAGCTACGGTGCGATTCGCCACCGCAGGCGAAAAACGCTTTGTATTAGCCCACAGCCCGCTGCGACCAGCGGGTAAATAGTCGTGTTGCCTAGAGTGGCGATTCAGCGTCTATCGGTCTTAAGGGGCTGCATGATACAATGGGGGTTACGATTCTTCTTTTCTAGCGAGTTACGGATATGGCTGACGACTGGCCACCTCAGTTTTTGTTTACTACCTGCCAATGCGGTGTCGAGTCGGCGCTCAAGCAGGAAATTGCAACGAGGTTCGCTGCTGCCCGACCGTCTTTTTCTCGTCCAGGGTTTGTTACGTTTAAGCTTGAGTCGCCCTGCGAAAATCCTGAGCAGTTCCAATTGCCGACAACATTTGCGCGAACTTGCAGCTTCTCGTTAGGCAAGGTTGCTGGTACTTCGACCAGCGAACTGGCAAAGCAGGTGTGGGAGATTCCAGCCGTTAGAGAATTCGTCGAAACTGAAAAGATTGGCGACATCCACGCTTGGCAGCGCGATACGGCATTGCCTGGTGCACAGGGATTTGAACCTGGTCAGACGCTGCTTGCTCAAGAAATAGAACGAGGAATTCGCGAGCAATCGCCCGTCGAGTCGCTGAAAAACGTGCCGGCAAGTCCCCGCCCGCCGAGTCGGCGGAATTGCTGGGTGCTAGATGTAGTACTGGTTGAACCCAACCAGTGGTGGATCGGTTGCCATCGCACGACGCGGCGATTTGATTGCTGGCCCGGCGGAGTCCCGCCGCTTAAATTACCCGAACATGCGGTGAATCGAACCTATCTGAAAATGGCAGAAGCCTTGGAATGGGCGGCTATGCCTATCTCGCGGGGCGACCTCTGCATCGAACTCGGATGTGCCCCGGGCGGCGCTACTCAGGCTTTGCTCGACCGAGGTGCTCAGGTACTTGGTGTTGACCCTGCGGAAGTTGACCCTGAAGTTTCCCGCCATCCTCAGTTTCAGCACTTGCGACGACGTTCCACCGAAGTGTCGCGCCGGCAGCTGCAAGGGGTCCGCTGGTTGGCAGCGGATATGAATGTAACTCCCACGTATACGCTCGATGCCGTAGAAGACATCGTTGTTAACAAGTCGACCGCGATTCGTGGCTTGGTGCTAACGCTCAAGCTTACCAACTGGAAACTGGCTGAGGAACTTCCCACCTATATCGAGCGAGTCCGCAGTTGGGGTTATCGAGACATACGCGTGCGTCAACTTGCTTTCAACCGGCGGGAAATTTGCTTGATTGCATTGCGCAGCCGCAGCCAACGTCGTGTTCAACGACAAAGCAATACAAGGCGGCGCAAAGATGCTGCCCACGCTAGCACCCCGAAGCCGCCGCATCTGCCTGCGAATATGTAGTGGTCAATTCTGTGGCCCACCACAACTACCAGTGGCGACTGCGGTGCTAGCCTCGCAAACGAGCTTGACCCGCCGCGACCGTTTCAGTACTTACAGCCTCGCAATCGTTGCTCCCCGCACTTCGACTTTGCATGCGAGAGGCTTACTGTGTCGCGTCGACTGTTCCAATTTTTATTAGTAGTACTGAGCTGCGTAATCTATTCGCAGCCGCTGGTGGCTCAACGTGTGCAATTTCCCTCGGCAGCCCCGTCCTATACACCGACTCCGGTCATTCCGCCGACACCTGCCCCTGCTTTGCCAAATTTTGATCCCTACGGCAATCCCCTGTTGGGTACTCCGCCACCGGACGTGCCTTACAGCTTGACGCCAAACGTCACTCCACCGCTCAATCCTGCAATGTCGCCCCTGGGTGCGCCGCCTGCTATGCCGGGCGTGCCGCAGCAAGGAGGTTCGGTGTTTCCGAGCGGCTTCCCTTACCAATGGGAATCCGGAGCGTACCAGTATCAGAATTCCGACGGCAGCGTTGCTCGTCTGCAACGGCTGATGCAAGAAATAAATTTTGAGCACACCTGGATTTACGGCGACAACAACAAAGCTGGCAACCTAGGGATAAATCGTACAGAATTGGCAGTCACATTTGGGCTCCCGATTTTTTACAATCCGAATACTCCGCTGCTCATCACTCCAGGCTTTGCATTCAACTGGCTAGACGGACCCTCTGGTGGTGCTGATTTACCCCCACGAGTCTACGATGCTTATCTTGACACCGCTTGGCATCCACAACTGACAGACTGGCTTCATGCAGATCTGGGTTTGCGAACTGGTGTATGGACCGACTTTGATGAAGTGAATTCAGATTCGGTACGTATCCTGGGCCGCGGTCTAGGTGTGCTGGCGGTCTCGCCACAATTCGACGTGCTGTTGGGAGTTTGGTATCTCGATCGAAATCGCGTAAAGATGCTGCCCGCTGGCGGTGTTCACTGGCGGCCGGGCAACGAGTGGGATCTGTACTTGGTATTTCCAAACCCCAAGTTACGGATGCGTTCGATCAACGTCGGCTCTAGCCAATGGTGGATCTATTTTGCTGGCGAGTATGGCGGGGGCCGCTGGACAATCGAACGCGACCCAGCTGGGCCTGCGGCTGGAGCGGGAGATGATATCGACTACAACGATATTCGGCTGATTTTCGGTCTGGAATGGGAAACCCAAACTCAAGCCCGTGGTCACTTTGAAGTGGGGTACGTCTTCGACCGCGAGATTCTCTACGACAAGACCCAGATGCCGGCGAGAGTCAAACTTGACGATAGCATTATGCTACGCGCAGGAGTTTCTTTTTGATGACGAGTTTACTAAAGCTATCAACAACGTTAATCGTCATTCTGTTAATTGCTGCATCCGTACACGCTGGGCCAGGCCCGGAGCCCCAACAACTGCAATGGGGTGGACAGGCAATGCCGGAGAAAATTCCCTTCCAGCCTGGTCTGCTATTTGAAGAACTCGAGGTAGTCGGGACCAATGGCGTAAGGCTGCCATCGGAGATCGACTCGTCGCTGGAACTAGCGACGATGACCTCGGACGCGGTACCAACCGCAGAGGAGATCGACCTGACAACCGACCCTCAGCTTCCGCCGGGTGCCCGTGAGGGGATTTTTCAGAAGCTTTTCTTTACAGGAACTTGGCTGCCGCAATTGGATGGCGACAGCCTTGGCTGGGGCGATCTGGAAACGGGTGCTGTCTTTGGGTTTCCACTGTTCCGGCGCGATACTCCGTTATTGGTAACAACTTCGTTCAATGCCCATCTGCTCGATCGGCCCGATGGTGCGGATATCCCCCATCAAGTTTACGACACGGCATTCGAATTTCGCCATTTGCGAAAATTTGGCAACGGTCCCTGGGCGATGGATGTGGCAGTTACGCTTGGTTACTACAGCGACTTTTCGAGCAGCGACGGGGATGCGTTTCGGGTAACTGGTCGTGGCGTTGGCGTTTACGAAGACGCTAACGGAACCAAATGGCTACTTGGTGTAGGCTACTTTAACCGAGCTGGCGCGAGTGTACTGCCGATCGCGGGTGCGATTGTCCAGCATTCGCCGGATGTGAAATGGGAGCTGATTTTTCCTCGTCCTCGAATTGCCTGGCGTCTTCCCAGTGCTGTTCCCGGTTGTGACGAGCGGTGGTGGTATGTGGGCGGAGAGTTTAGCGGAGGAATATGGTCGATTGAACGGCCAATCAGCCTAACCCGCGACAACATCACCTACAGCGACTACCGACTTATGGTGGGCTACGAGCGAAAAATCGTAGGTGGTCTCTCCCGACGGTACGAAGCAGGATATGTAATGGGTCGCGAATTTGAATTTGACAGCGGCGCACCAAATATCAAACTGGACGACACCATCTTCTTACGGGCTGGTTTGATCTACTAGAGCCTCGCACAGCAACACGGCTGGTGTCTGATCACTTAGCCATGGCGCGTTGAATCGCGGTTCCCATGTCGGCGGGGCTTTGCGCTACTTCGATACCGGCGTCTTCCAAGGCGGCGATTTTTTCAGCGGCGGTGCCTTTGCCCCCGGAGATGATCGCACCTGCGTGCCCCATTCGTTTACCAGGAGGGGCAGTACGGCCAGCAATGAATGCGGCAACCGGCTTGGTGACGTGTTCTTTGACGAACGCAGCTGCTTCTTCCTCAGCTGTACCGCCGATTTCGCCGATCATCATGATCGCTTCAGTTTGATCGTCTTCCTGGTACATCTTGAGCAAATCGATAAACGAAGTGCCGACGATGGGATCACCACCGAGGCCCACGCAGGTCGACTGACCTAACCCGACTTCGGAAAGTTGCCAAACGGCCTCGTAGGTTAGCGTGCCGCTGCGGCTCATCACGCCGACTCCGCCCTTCTTGTGAATATAACCGGGCATGATACCGATCTTGCACTCGTCAGAAGTAATCACACCTGGGCAGTTGGGCCCAATGAGATTGACATCCTTACCTTGAATCGCGTTATAAACTCGCACCATATCAACAACAGGCACGCCTTCGGTAATCGCAACTACCGTTTTGATACCTGCGTCAACCGATTCTAGAATCGCATCGGCCGTGAATGGCGGCGGCACAAAGATCATACTTGCGTCGACGCCCTGCTTTTCGACGGCTTCCACGACCGTATCATAAACAGGCACTCCGTCGAGTACTTCTTGGCCGCCTTTGCCCGGCGTAACACCGGCAACTAGCTTGGTGCCGTAATCGATGCAGTTTTTGCTGTGGAACTCACCGGCTCGACCAGTGATTCCCTGACAAACCACGCGGGTGTCTTTGTTGATTAAGATGCTCATGATTATTAGCTTTCACCGGTCAGTTTTCTGATGCTAACGGGTATATTTTTGTTTTACGATTATTGGGAATAGTTTTTGTTCCTTGCAGGATGACCAAGCCTTGGTTAGCCTGCCGCGGCTGCAACTACTTTATTCGCTGCATCGGTCAGGCCAACAGCCGAGATAATATCGACGTCGCTTTCGGCGAGGATTCTGCGGCCTTCTTCGACTTCGGTACCTTCGAGTCGAACAACCAGCGGGACACTGAAGCCGACTTGCTTGTAGGATTCAAGTACGGCATTGGCGATGGTGGTGCAACGCATGATGCCACCAAAGATATTTACCAGGACGGCTTTGACGTTTTTATCGTCGAGCAAAATACGGAAGGCCTCTGTCACTTGTTCAACCTGGGCACCGCCGCCGACATCGAGAAAATTGGCTGGCTCGCCGCCGTGGAGCTTGATCAAGTCCATCGTGCTCATGGCCAGGCCGGCACCATTTACCAAGCAGCCGATATTTCCTTCGAGCTGAACGTAGCTGAGATCAGCCTCGCCTGCTCGTACTTCGGCAGGGTCTTCTTCGCTAATGTCGCGAAGCTCGGCGATATCTTTGTGCCGGAACATGGCGTTGTCGTCGAAACCGATTTTTGCGTCGAGTGCGATGAGTTCGCCTTCGCCGGTGACGACTAGCGGATTGATTTCAGCCAAACTGCAATCGAGTTGAATAAACAGCTTACACATCGCCCGCATAAATTTGTCGGCTGAGCGGACACTTTTACCAGTGATGTTGAGTCGGTGGCAGAGTTTGCGGACCTGATACGACTGCAAACCGGCGTCGGGGTCGAAGGCTTCTTTGAAGATCAGCTCAGGCGTGTTGGCGGCGACGTCTTCGATATTGACGCCCCCCTCGCTGGAGACCATCAACACAGGTAAGCCGCAGGCACGATCGATGACGATGCCCATGTACAGCTCGCGAGCGATGTCGCAGCCAGCTTCTACCAGTACTTGATTGACCGTTTTGCCGGGTGGGCCTGTCTGAATGGTAACCAGATCGTTGCCGAGCAAATTGGCTGCGACAGTGGCGGCCTCTTCGGCCGACTTCACAAGTTGGACACCATTTTGGTCGGGGTTGGTTTTGATGGTGCCTTTTCCGCGACCGCCGGCATGAATCTGGGCTTTGACGACCGCGATAGGTCCTCCCAGCTTCCCAAAGGCAGCGGAGGCCTCTTCAGGAGAACGGGCCACGATACTCTCAGGCACGGCTATTTTGGCTTGGCGGAGCAGCTCTTTGGCTTGATATTCGTGTATTTTCATCGATTTGAAACCTTGTAAAACATCGTGTCGAGCATAAGGCGGGGAGTATAGC
>Ga0315338_1001924_pt1 | contig 22966 bp, 25 predicted proteins | sample ASW8metaG_FD_204518 | JGI IMG/M metagenome (GOLD analysis project Ga0315338, IMG submission 204518) | Ammonia-oxidizing marine archaeal communities from Monterey Bay, California, United States - ASW #8 | ecosystem: Environmental > Aquatic > Marine > Coastal | place: USA: California | collected... | reverse complement strand
TCGAGTCCTGCAATCAGGTAGGCCGGGTTAAACGCCACGGTGAGGTCGTCACCGTCGTAGGTGGCGTCAACCGTCTCGTGGGCCTGGCCGATGTCCTGCGTGATGGCGATGAGTTCTAGCCCGTCGCTGCTCATCTCGAGGCGGACGGGCGTGTTGTCTGTTGCCAGAAGTCGGACGCGGCGTAGGGCGTCGAGCATGTCGTAGCGTTCAACCACCAGTGAGTTCGGGTGATCGTCTGGGATCAGGGCCCGGTAGTTGGGATACTCACCCACGATCAGGCTGGTGACGACCTGGACGTCGCCGACCGTGAAAACCGCTTCTCGCTCACCCAGGCAGATGGTGAGGTCGTCGACGTCTCCGAGGAGGCGGCCCACGACCTCGAGTGCTCGGGAGGGAACCAACACCGTCTGGTCACGACTCAGGATGCTCGTACCGGGGAGGTCACGCATGGCGAGACGGTAGGAGTCGGTGGCAACGAACCTCAGTCCGTCTTCTTCGGCGGCGAGCAGGACTCCTGTGAGGATCGGACGGCTGTCGTCGCCACTGGCGGCTCCTACAACCTGGTCGAGGGCATCGGCCACCCCTGCGGCGGTCAGGGTCACTTCGTCGCCAATCGGTAACTCGAACCGGGGGAATTCGTCGGGGGCGAGTGTCCGGAGGCTGAAATTCGAACGTCCCGAGCTCAGGCTGGCCTCGTCGTCGCCGACGACCACCTCGACCTGACCGCTGTCAAGAGAATGTGCAATATCGGCGGCCAACTTGGCCGGCAAGACCGCCACACCATCCTCTTGGCCTCCCACCTGACAGGTCACCCGGACGGTCAGATTACGATCGCTGCCCGTCACCGACAGGGAATTGCCCTCCAGGTGGAGGTGGATGCCCCCGAGTACCTGCAGGAGGGAACCTCGGGTGGCAGCAGCACGACTGGCGACTGACAGCGCCCGGTCGAGGACATCACGTTCACAACGGAACTTCACAGGACACTCACCTTCGGCTTAGCCGGGATTTCATCAGGTAATAGGAAGAGTAGGCGTGTGGATTGTGGACAATGTGGCATTCTCGCAGGTAGGAGTGGCATTCCGTGTCCACCGGATTTCCACGCGGTTCAACAGGCCGGACCCGAGCCGAGATCGAAGTTGTGGAGAATAGGGTGGGCGTCCACATGTTGTCCGATGTCAATCCCCGGTCTTGATGGAAGCGGTCAGATTTGTCACCTGGTCGTAGATCTCCTGGCGAGACAAAATAAGCGTCCGGATCTTGTTGACGGCGTGGATGACGGTCGTGTGGTCGCGGTCGCCGAATTCTCGTCCAATGGCGGGGAAACTCAGGTCGGTGAGGTCGCGGAAGACGTACATGGCAATCTGTCGGGCCTGGACCAGTGGGCGCCGGCGACTCGGACCAATGAGGTCCACGAGCGAGAATCCATACATCTCCGACGTGTGGCGCAGGATGACCTCGGAGGTGATCATCCGTGGCTTGTTCGAGGTGATTAGGTCCCTGAGCACTGTGCGCGCCAGTTCCTCGGTCGCCGTGGTTTGGTTGAGGCTGGCATAGGCCGTGATCCGGGTGAGGGCGCCCTCGAGTTCCCGAATGTTGTTCGTGATGTTCTCGGCGATGAAGACCAGGACCTCTTCGCTCAGCAGGTTGAGATTGGTTGCCTCCTCACCCTTCTTTCGCAGGATGGCGAGGCGTGTCTCCAAGTCCGGTGGCTGGATGTCGGTGGTAAGGCCCATCTTGAAGCGACTCAGCAACCGTTCCTCGAGGGTGTTGATCTTGTCAGGTGGTCGGTCGCTGGAGAGCAGAATCTGTCCGCCGGCCTGGTGGATCGAGTTGAACGTGTGGAAGAACTCTTCCTGGAGGCCCTCCTTGCCGGCGAGGAACTGGACGTCGTCGACAAGGAGGACGTCGACTTCCCGGTAGCGCTGCTTGAACTCGGGCAGAGTCCTGTTTCGGATCGCTTCGATGAAGCGGTTCATGAACTCCTCGCTCGAGACGTACCTCACTCGAAGACTCGGGTACTGGTCGGTCACATAGGTGGAGACGGCGCGCAGGAGGTGCGTCTTGCCGAGGCCGGCGGAGCCGTAGATGAACAGGGGGTTGTAGTGCTTTGCCGGCTCACCGGCCACGGCGAGTGCGGCCGCGTGGGCGAACCGGTTCGAGGTGCCGATGACGAAGTCGTCAAAGGTGAACCGCACTGGTTGTGTGTCGGTGTCCACCAGAAGTGGATCGGCTTCGAGGGAAGTGGCGTGGTGATCGTTGCCCGAAAGGTGCAGGTCGTCGATCGGTGTCGTAACGATTGGCTGCTCGGTGGTCAGGCCGATGTGGTCGAACGCGACGACCCCGAGGAGTTCGTCGTCATGCTCCTCCGCCTGGCGGAGCTCGATGCGGGGACGCAGGTGGTCGTCGGTGGCCTCGGCGACTGTCTCAGCGATGATGTTCTTGTAACGGCCCTCGATGCGGTCCCTTGTGACCGAACTCGGGACGGTGAGTACGATCTCGTCGTCCTCGATACCGGAAGGCCGGATCGAACTGAATGTTATCTGATAGACGATTTCGGAGACCTGGGAGCGAACGGCAGCTGCACACTGTTCCCACACCTCGTCGACATCCCACACCTCGTCAACGTTCCGGTTCGGTGTCGTCTGTGTCACGTTCCTGCTCCGATCGTTTTTTCCACAGGTGTGGAACCTGCTGTGGAAACCGGGCAGAACAGGCGCAACGGTGAGGAAGGAGTCCACGCCGCCCGGTTGGTGGGCGGGGCAACGTAGCACTGTGGACGACCGCCCGCGCAAGGCCGAATCACGCGCGGTAAAGGTGCTGGTCGGTCCCTATTTTTCCGCGCGTCGGTCCGCGATGATCGCGTTTTCGACAGGTCCAGCGTGCCGTGATCGCGTGCCGTGGCCCGACCGGTGGCCCTGTGGATAAACCGGTTCGACGGGAGCGGCCGAAGGGTTGGGGACGAGCGGTGTACGCAGGGGTGGTTGGCGCGGGGACCGGGGCGCCCGTAGCCTCAGCAGGTCGCCACGCGCCTTCGTGTGGCGCGCGTGGCCTGCCTTCACGGGTCGGCCGCGGATCGACCGCCGTTCGCTGCGGTTCGAACCCAATCGAAGGCATGCCGGGTGCTCCAACCTCTCCTGACACCGGGCGTGCCAACAGGAGTCTGCGATGAAGCGCACCTATCAACCGAACACCCGGAGGCGTGCCCGCAAGCATGGCTTCCGCCGACGCATGCGTACCCGGGCCGGGCGGGCCATCATCAAGGCCCGCCGTCAGAAGGGCCGGACCCGTCTCTCGGCTTGATTAGCCGACTCTCCCGCCGGGACGACTTTGATGCCCTTCGACGGCACGGCCGGACGGTTCGGCGCGGGTCGCTGCGCGTGCGCTACCTCGCTGGATCTCGTCCTGAGGCAAGGGTGGCGTACGGCATCGGACGATCCGTCGGAAACGCGGTCGCCCGCAACCGGCTCCGTCGACGCCTTCGTGTGGTTATGACCGGCGTCGACGCACGTGGAAGCCTCCCGGCCGGCGACTACCTGGTTCGGGCTGAGCCCTCGGCGGCTGGGGCGACGTTCGCCGAACTGCACGATGACCTCGCGGGAATCACCGACGAACTGGGATCGGAGGCCTGATATGGCGGCGTTCGGAGCCCTTGCGGTCCGCCCGATGTTGGGACTCGTCCACCTGTACCAGCGGCTGGCCGACGGCCGCCCGACCCCGTGCCGGTACGTCCCGACCTGTTCGAACTATGCGCTCGATGCCCTCGAGGGCCACGGGGCGGTCCGTGGCGGCTGGCTCACCCTCCGGCGCCTGTCCCGCTGCCATCCCTGGGGCCGCAGCGGGTGGGACCCGGTACCCGCCACTTCTGGCGATTCGAGCCCATTGACCAATGAGAAACGTGACACATGTTCGACCTGATCGCAAAGGTCCTCGCCTGGTTCTATGAACTGTGGCCCTCCTTCGGGATGGCCATCGTGCTGCTCACGCTCATCGTGATGGTGGTCCTGACGCCGCTGACCATGAAGGGCACGCGGTCGATGATCAAGATGCAGCACCTGCAACCTGAGATGAAGAAGATCCAGAACCGGTACAAGAACGACCGGGAGCGGATGAACAAGGAAATGATGGCCTTCTACCAGGCCAACAGCATCAACCCCATGGGGGGTTGTATTCCGATGATCGCCCAGGCCCCGGTGTTCATCGTCCTCTACAACGTGCTGCAGGGGCTGACCCGCCGCCGGTCCGATGTCGGGGAGGTCGTCGGCTGGGCGGCCGGTCGACTGTCGGCCGCACAGGATCTTGTCGGGGCCCCTGATAACGCCCGGACCTTCTACCCGGACTACCTGCCCGAGGATTCGCGCCTCTTCCTGGAACTCTCCGAGGAGACCGAGATGGTGTCGTGGGGGTTCGACCTGTCGAGGTCCCTCAGTCATGCGTTGGGAATCTCGATCGTGACGGCGTTCCCCTATCTCGTCCTCATCCTGGCCGTGTTTGTCACGTCGTGGGTGATGAACAAGCAGATCCGTGGCCGGAACAAGGGTCAGTCCACGAACCCGCAGCAGGAAATGATCATGAAGGTGATGCCCTTCTTCCTGCCGGTCATCTCGTTCGGTCTCGACGCCGCCCTCGTCACCTACTTCGTCGTGTCGAACCTGTACCGCACGGGCCAGCAGTTCTACATCACCCGGGCCATGTATGGCGATGGCCAGGAGGCTCCGGCCGTCGTGGTGCCGGCGCCGATCCAGGAGTCGGAAGACAAGCCGAAGTCCGGCAAGGGCGGGAAGGGTGGTCCGAGCGGGAAGGCGGATCGCCGGCCGTCCGGGAGCGGAGGCGGAGGTCGCAATACGGGTGGGCCCAGAGACGTGTCCGACGAGGCCCGAAGTCGGCGTACACGAGCCGGGGGCAGTGGTACGGACGGCCAGAGCGAGAAGAAGGCAACGAATCCCCAAGAATCGGAGTCGATGCAGCAAGAGGGACCGATCAGCCGAGGCCGGCGGAATAAACGGAGCAGGGATGACGGTTCGTCAGGCGTGTCCGGCCGTCGGGTTTGGCGTCGGCGAAAGTCCGAAGAGCCGGAAGCCAGCGACGGGCGCCCACCGGCGGCCCGCCACGGCGGTGGTCGGACCACCCCCCCGGGCACGGCCCGGGCACGGGGTGCGAGCCGCAAGAACAGGAAGAAGAGGAAGTAATCCATGGAATGGATCGAGACAACCGGAGCGACAGTCGACGATGCCAAGGAGCGGGCACTGGACCGCCTGGGTGTGGCCGAGGACGAGCTGGAGTACGAGATCCTGGCAGAGGCTTCACGATCGATGCTGGGACTAAAGAAGACCGATGCCCGGCTGCGGGCACGGGTCCGTCCACGCGCTCCTCGTCAGAGGGTCGAGCGCAGGGACCGGGATCGCAGTCGAGGCCGTCGAGGCGACCGGTCCCGGGCCGGCAAGGGCAAGGGGAACGGGCGCAACGACGGTGGGCAGGGCGACGGGAACAAGCAGCGCGGCGACCGGGCGAAGAAGGGCGACGGGAACAGGCAGCGCAACGACGGTGGGCAGGGCGACGGGAACAAGCAGCGCGGCGACCGGGCGAAATCGGGTGGTGGGGAAAGCAAACGTGCTGATCGGGCGAAGCCGTCAGCGGGTTCCTCGGACGGGGATTCGAAGGAGACGTCGTCGAGTCGACGCCGGGGAAGGGGCTCTGGCGTTTCGGGGGAAGCCAGGACGGGCGTAGAGTCCACCAGCGATGATCGGGCCAGTGCCGGTCGGGACGAAATCGTGCCGGATCCGGCGCCTAAGGGAGAGCAGATGGAATTAGAGACCCAGTCGGAGATCGTCGAGGCTTTTGTCACGGGCCTGCTCGACGAGATGGGACTCGATGCCCGTGTCGTGAGCACAATCGAGGACGATCGCCTCTCGGTCGAGGCGCAGGGCCTGAACCTGGGCCGCGCTATTGGCCATCGTGGCGAGACGGTCCGCGCCATTACCGAGATCGCCCGCACGATCGTCCAGCGCAGGTCCGAAGGAGATGCGGTGGGCTTTCTGAGCGTCGACGTCGGGGGCTACCGGGAACGCCGCCGGACCTTCCTCGAGGAATTCGCCCGGAATCAGGCCGATGCGGTCCTCGACGACGGACGGGCACGAGCACTCGAGCCGATGGGCTCTGCCGATCGTAAGGTCATCCACGACACGGTCTCGGAAATTGACGGTGTCGAGACCGAGTCCGAGGGCTCCGATCGGGATCGCCGGGTGGTGATCCGGCCCGGCGCCGACTGAGTACAGCAATGGACGGCGGTGTCGGGCGGGTGCTCGACGCTGCGGTCGACGAGGGTTTCCTTACCTCCGGTGCGGCGTCCGAGGGGTTTCGTCACAGTTCCGGCTTCCTTGCCGGCACTCCCCTGCCCACTGCAGGCCAGTCCGCCGTGGATTTGGGCTCCGGTGGTGGTCTCCCGGGACTGGTTCTGGCGACCCTTACGAACTGCAATTGGTTCCTGGTGGAGCGCAGCGAGCGCCGTTGTCGCTTCCTTGAATGGGCGGCGCGGTCCCTTGAGGTTTTCGACCGCGTGTCGGTTGTGAACGCCGATGCCACGGAGGTGGGACGGGGCGAGCTGCGCGGTTCGGTGACGCTGGTGACGGCGCGGGCATTCGGACCACCGGGCGTCACCATTGAATGTGGGGCGCCCCTCCTGGCCGATGAGGGACACCTGGTCGTGAGCGAACCACCGGAAGACGGACGGGCCCGCTGGTCGGAGGATCCCCTGGGAGAACTGGGCCTCTCCGATGCGGGTGCCTGGGAGCACGAGGGAGCCCGATTTCAGGCATTCCGGTCGGACGGACCTTGTGGCGACCGGTATCCGCGTGCCTGGAAGGCAATTGAACGTTCGCCAGTGTTCTGACACTTGCCTGGGATCGCGGCCCTCGGGAGAATTGTGGGTAAACGCCCATGTTTTCGGGGATTTTGGTGAACTCAGCCGCCGTCGAGTTCCCCGGAGAGGTCGGATAGCCATCCCTGGAGTTCCCCCAGGGCCTGTCTGGCCTCCGCTCTTTGGTGCGGGCTCAGGGACCGTGGTTCCCGGGCGGTGAGGCGCGTGTCGATGGTGTCGGACCAGGCCCTCAACAGTTCGGGCAGTGTTCCCCCACCGGTGCCCGCGCGCGGCGTTCCGGAACGTCCGGCACTGGCGCCGTCGCGCAGGAGTTGTTCGAGGGAATCCACGGAAACCTTCCAGGGGGAATTCTCGGTCGGGCCCTTGAGGCCCTCGACCCGCTCCTCCTTGAGCCATCGTCGGATCGTGGAGGCCTCGTATCCGAACCGCCGTGAGGCTTCCTTGAGGGAGACGTACTCGGCCATGGAACTCCGATTGTGGGGTTCGACGCATGGGATTCGCCGGATCGGACGGGTTCCGACATGGTAGCCCGATGGACAACGATGGGGAGCGATAGTTGGCTACTGGTGTCGAATTTGGCCATCCCGTTTTCCCGTGGATAGTTCTGTCGATCGCCTGAGCCAGGGCTTGGTCAGGGGGAGGAGGGCAGGAGATGAGTCTCGGAAGGCCCCGGATAGTTCCGAACACTCCGGAGGTTTCCGAAGGGTTCGGAACTGTTCGGATCCGAAGAATCCCGGATCGAGAAGGCCCCATCCGGGGCAGGGCTGACGCCAGGTCCTCGGATACTCCGAGGATCGAGCAAGCGTCTACGCCAAAGGGATCGGGTCCGGTCCGTGCCCTCCGTGGTGGTTGAACGAGTTCTCAATGGACACTCCGAACCCTTCGAACAGTTCGGAGTATTCCGAACCCTTCGAACTGTCCGCCACGACGCGGTCTGCCGGCACTACGGTCGGCACCATGGATCCTGCGCCCACATCGTCGACCTTCACCTCCCCGGTTGGCCCCGTTCGGCGCGGTCCTGCGGGCGAGGACGAGTTGTACCTCGACGAGATCCTGTCCCTGACGCCCATCAAGCGCACCCGCCTGTACACCTTTCGGGACCAGGGCCGGTTCGGGCCCGTGCGCGAGGCACCGGGCCCCACCTGCCCTCGCCCGGTCTTCCTCCTCGAGGGCGTTGCCGGCGTCTGCGAGGAATTGGGCTATCCGATCCCGACCGTTGCCGATATTCTCGCCTTCCGTAGCACAGGAGTGCCAACGGCCAGCAGCGACGACATCGTCGAGACCACATGGCAGGACTCGTCGGTGAAGGCGTCTCTGGAAACCAGCGTCGATCCCGCTCGCGCCCGGGTTTCAGGCCTGGAATCCGTTCCCGGGACGGCGCAGCACCGCACTGAACTCGAGTTGGAGCAACGTGGGGACGTGCCTCGAGCCCGCGATCCCGGTCGTGGCCTCGTCGCGCCCTCCGAGGACCCCAACAGGCAGGCGATCGAAGCGGCGCTCCACGAGGAGCGGGCCCGGCAGTTGGAAGAGGAGAACGAGGCCTTGCGCGCCGAAAGGGATCGGGCGAGGGCCGAGGAAGTGTCGGGTCGGGAGCGTGTCATCACCCTCGAAGCCGACCTCCGGATCACAGAAGCGGCGAGAGAGCGGGCACTCGAGGACCTGGTTGGCCGTGACGCCCGCATCAGACGCCTCGAGAGCGACCTGGAGGAACGGACAGCGGAAGCACATCGCCTGAATGCCGAACACCGTGGCGTTCAGGGAGAACTCCGCCATGCGGTCGCCGAGCTTGATGCGGCCCGTGGGGAGCGCAACGACCTCCGCGGCGATCGTGACGCCCTTCGGGAGGACGTAATCGATGCTCGTGAGGAGAACGCTGCATTGCGACCTGAGGTCGAACTCCTCCGGGCAAACACCACGAGGGGATTTCGGCGCCGTCAGAGGCGTCAGGCGAAGCGCGACTCGAAGCCCGGCGTGGACACCGCATCTGCGGATGAGGCCGAGGTCTCGTCGACCGACGAGTCGGCCTGAGAATACCGGCTGTCCTTCGGGGGAGGCCACACAAGGGCCTCCGGGTTGGTGCTCAGGCTTCTGGGGAGGTTGTGGGGTCCGCTGCCCAGGCGGACACTGCCACAGTTAGTTGATCGGCGAGTTCGGCGGTGGCGGGAACCACCGACGGCGGGGGAGCCAGCGTGCAGAGCACCGCCGGCATCCGTGTTCGACGCAGGATCGGGAGCCTCATGCCGCGGACAGCGACCTCGGTACCGGCCATACCGTCGGCCAACACCTGTTTGAGGGCTGCGGCGCAACGTTGGGCCAGACGGAGGCCGCCCTCGCTGTGGAAGCCTTCGGTGGCGAAGTATGCAACCTCCGGGGCGGACAGGCTCTCGATGCGGAGCCCGAGGTAGGCCTCCGCCTCGAACCGGTTGGCCGTGGCGGCCTGGGTGGTGTCGTCCGGATGGTCGAGGGCGACGACGTTCGCACCACGGGTTCGCAGACCGCGCGACAGTGCGGCGGCGAGGGCGCCGCAGCTGCCGAAGTGGCCCAGGGCGATCCGCCGTTCGTCGAGGTCGGGTCGGCTGCGCAGAAGTAGGTCGAGTTCTCGAACCTGGGCCACAGGGGTGGTACCGGCTGAACGGCCGGCCAGATGGCGGAGGGATCGGACCGTGGCGGCGCCGGCGATGCCATCCAGGATGAGGCCGGAATTGCGCTGGAAGTCCCGAAGTGCGGCCGATGTGTCGGTCCCGAAGATCCCGTCGATCCGACCGGCATTGAATCCGAGGCTGCCAAGCCGTAACTGGAGGTCGGCCACGTCGTCGCCGCGCAGCATCGGGGCATGCAGGTAGAGGTTGCGGTCGCCCAGTCGGTATCCGGCCTCGATCAGCGACGACAGCGTGTGTTCGTCGACGAGGCCGTGTTCATGGAGGCCGCGTTCGGCCTGGAAGCGGGCGACCTGGGCCGATGTGTCTTCTCCGTAGTGGCCCGCGGTGGCCTCGGCAGGGGCAACGGGATGTCCGGCCGTGTCGAGGCGGCGGTGTAGGTCTCGGACGCCCTCGCCGGTGTCACCGGGCCGGAGGGGTTCACCGATCGGGGTGGTGTCCTTGGGGACCATCGGACGGTGTGCCGAACCGCTGGTCGGGTGGGGCGTTCGAGGCGGCCTAGAGGTGGGCAGACAGCTCCTCGAGGAGCTGTGCCTTGCCCTTGGCGCCGACGACCTGAGCGGCGGGCTCGCCGTCGCGAAAGAGGATCATGGTGGGGATGCTCATCACCTGGAAGCGTCGGGCCAATTCTGGGGCCTCGTCGACGTTGACCTTGGCGATGCGTAGCGCACCGGCCTGTTCGTCGGCGATTTCCTCGAGGATCGGGGCGACCATCTTGCAGGGCCCGCACCACTCGGCCCAGAAGTCGACGAGCACGGGCTCGGTGGCGGAGCCGATCTCCTCGTCGAAGGTGGTCTCGGACAGGTTGCTGATGGCTCCGGCCATGGCGTGCCTCGCTTGCGGTCTGGAGGATTGGGTGTCGGTCGGGCGACCGTGTGGCCCCTTTCTACCCGTTCATGGAGGCGACGGGGGAGAAGGGGCCGGTGGTCGCCGGTCACGCCTTCAGTCGTGCCGGCTCTGGAGCCAGCGCTCGGCGTCGATGGCGGCCATGCATCCGGAGGCGGCGGCGGTGATGGCTTGGCGGTAGGTGTGGTCTTGCACGTCGCCGCAGGCGAAAACGCCCTCGATGTCGGTGGTCGACCGGTCGGCGTGGGTCAGCAGGTAGCCGTCCTCGTCCATGGGGAGTTGGCCGATGAACAAGTCGGTGTTGGGCCGGTGGCCGATGGCGATGAACACGCCGGTGACCGCCAACTCCCGTACTTCGTCGGTGCCGGTGTCCCGCAGTCGCAGGCCGGCAACTTTGTCGTCGCCGAGGATGTCGTCGACGACCGTGTTCCAGGCGAACTCGATCCGGGGGTTGTCGAAGGCCCGGTTCTGCATGATCTTGGAGGCCCGGAGTTCGTCACGGCGGTGGATGACGGTGACCTTGCTGGCGAACTTGGTGAGGAAGGTGGCCTCCTCGAGGGCCGAGTCGCCGCCGCCCACCACGGCGATCTCCTGGTCGCGGAAGAAGAAGCCGTCGCAGGTGGCGCACGTCGAGAGGCCATGGCCGATGAGTCGCTGCTCGGCCTCGAGGTTGAGCATCAGGGAGCGGGCACCGGTCGAGATGATGACCGAATCGGCGGTGTGGGTGGGTTCGGCAATGTCAGGGTCGCCGACCCAGATGCCGATCGGCCGTGCGGAGAGGTCCACCCGACTGGCCTTGACGGTCTCGATCTCGGCGCCGAAGCGGGCTGCTTGGGTTCGCATGTCGACCATCAACATCGGGCCCATGATCCCCTCGGGGAAGCCGGGATAGTTCTCGACGTCAGTGGTGAGCATCAGTTGGCCGCCGGGCTGGTCGGAGTTCGACGACGGCTCGCCCTCGAGCACGAGTGGGGCGAGGTCGGCACGCGCCGCGTAGATGGCGGCGGTGAGGCCGGCGGGGCCGGAGCCGATGATCACGACTTCTCGGTGCGAGTGGGGCATGGAGGCTCCTGGGGAACTCGTGGAAGAGGTGGTCAGTCGGCGGAGCGGGTGCGGCGGGACCATAGCCAGGCGCCTGCTGTGACGAAGGCTGCTCCGAGGACGAGGTGGGCCGACCAGGACTCTCCCGGCAGGGCCGTGTCGAGGAGGCGGAACAGGCCGATGCCGACCAGGGCGAGGACGGCGGTGCCGGCGATGGCGATGAAGGTTCCGAGCACGATCGCTCGGGTGGCGGTGAGGAGCGGCTCGGTGGTTCGGGAGCGCACGGTGCCGACGGCGTCGACGATCCGGTCGGTGGCGCGGGAGGCGAGGTCGCGCGGTTCTTCGTCGGAGGAGGGGGTACCCGCGTCGGCCATGGAGCGTGAGTCTACAAGGGGCGTTCGCGGCCCGATCGGGGGTCAGTCGTGGGCTGGCGGCCAGGTGAAGGTCTCGCAGGTGTGCGCCTCTACGAGTGTCCACGAAGTGGATCCGACGTAGAGCAATCCGAAGACCGGGAGATCGCCCTGGAAGAAGAGACTCGTTGTGCCCAGCACCTCCTCCCCGTCGAGGATCTCGGCCTCGTCGATGCCACAGTCCGGTGGCCAACCGCTTGCGGGTAAGGGTCCGGCGGGGATCGCTTCGCCTGCTCGGATGGTGGATGCCAGCTCCTCGGCATCGGGGAAGAGGAACGTGAAGGTGTCGAATTCGGAGTACGCGGAGTCTGTGGAGGCCTGGGTGTCGTCGAAGGCCGACATGGCGTCGTCGTCCGCGGAGCCGGCGGCCAGACGAGACTCGGTGCCACCAACCTCTTCGAGGGTCTCGACCTCATGGAGCGATGCTTCGCCAACTTCCGAGCCGTCGATGCCGGCTGCATCCGCGGTCACGATGGCCGAGAGATCGACTGTCGTGGCGGGTGCATCGTTGGTCGCGGGGGCGAGTGCCTGGACGGGAGCCTCGACGGTCGAAGGGACCGACTTCTCTGAAGCATCCATGGTGGCGGTGGTCGCGGCAGCGGATATGGAGGGTGGGGTGGACTCAGCGGGTTCCGAAGCCTGCATTTTCGCCGTCGGTGCCGTGGTAGCCACGCCGGCGACGTCCGTCTCGCCGGCGTCGTCTCCGGAGCCCATGATGCCGATACCGATGAGCAGTGCGATTGCCGCGGCAACGGCGGCGGCCGGCACGGCGCGCGCTCGGCGACGGCGCGTGGCCAGGGAGTGGACGTCGGTGCTGGTGACCGATGCCCCGAGCGCCGCGGCGATCCCCGCCTCCCGGACGGAAGCGGTCGGAGGATCGACGGGTGCGGCAATGGCGGAGCACGCGGTTCGCATCGCCGCCACCCGTTCGACCAGTGCCTGGTCGGCATCGGCGGGCAGGACGGCCTCACCATCGACGATGGCGGAGGCCAGTTCGTCGAGGGCGTTGAGTTCGGCCGGAATGTGCGGTTCGTTCATGGTCACTGGTTCTGACGTTCGTCGGGGGCCTCGGGGTTCCCGAGCCGGTCGGCAAGTGCGGCCCGTCCGCGCGCGATGCGTGAGCGCACGGTGCCGGGTGGGAGGTCGAGCGCCTCGGCGATGGCGGCGTAGTCGAGGTCGCAGAGGTCACGTAGGACCACGGCGATGCGGAAGTCGTCGGGTAGTTCGGCGAGTGCGGTGTCGATGTCGAGCCGATCGGCGAGTCCGGCGTCCGACGGATCTGCCTCGGAGCGGGGCAGGACCTCCTCGACGGGGACCGGGCGACGTCCCCGTCGGCGAAGTTCGTCGAGGCAGGCGTTGGTGGCCACCCGGTGAAGCCAGGTCGTGAACCTGGCTCGGCCGTCGAACCGGTCGAGACGCGTCGCAATGGCGATCAGCGCCTCCTGGGTGGCGTCGGCGGCGTCGGCGTCGTTGCCGGCCATCCGGCGACAGATCGACCAGATCTTGTCGTGGTGGCGGCGCAGGAGTCGGTCGAGGGCCTGTCGGTCGCCGGAGCGTGCCGCTGCGACCAGGTCGTCGTCGCTTGGATCGTCGAAGGGCGGTGGAGCGGCGATGGTCGGAAATCTAGTTCCAGCCGAGCAGGCTCCACCCAGTACCCAGGAGGGCGGAGGTGAGAACCACGGCGGCGGCCAACGTGACAAGGAGGAGGAGTCCGAGCATGGCGCCGGAGAGTCGGCTGAGGGCACGGTGGCGGTCCTCGACGGCGTCGAGTTTGGGCCTGGCTTCCGCAGGCTGCAAGGCCATCCGGAAGTCGAGCACATTCGTGGGACGATCGGCCTCTGGTGCGGTCAGCATCCGGTCGACGAACTGTCGGAGGTGTGCGTGGACCTCGGCACGTGGGCAGTGGGCCAGCAACTCGGCCAGCAGGATCACAAGCGCTTCGAGGTCGGCCTGCGGGTCGAATGGCCCGGGCCCGCCCTCTCCGGTTCCCCGGAAGTCGGTCAGGAGGATTGCGCCGTCTGCGCGGACGAGGACGTTCGAGGAACGCAGCGCACCGTGGGGGACCCCCGACCGGTGGGTGGTCTCGAGCACCCTGGCCACGGCATCGATCAGGGCGACGACGTCGTCGGGGTCGAGGTCGGGCTGTCGATCGAGGAGGCGGTCGAGGGGCGTCGCATCGACCCGTTCGGTCACGACCACGGCGAGGCCGTCATGGTCGGTGATGTCGAACACGGCAGCGACGCCGGGGAGGGGGAGGTGGGCGGCACCGGTGGCGACATCGCCGGCGTGGACGAGTTTCACGGTGACGGGGCGTTCGAGCACGGCATCGTGTCCTGCCCACACCTCGGTGTGTGTCGTGCTGCCGAGGAGTTCGTCCAGGCGATACCGGGTGGCGATGATCGCCCCGGGTGCGCCACCGCGAGGGTGCTGCAGTGCCATCGCCACCGACGGTAACGAGTGGCCCGTTTCCGGTGGTGTATGGCTGGTTCGGGCCGGTCGGGCCCCGGCCTGGTCAGGCCTTCAGGACCATGCCCACGCCGACGAGGCCCGGGCCGCCGTGGCTGGCGACGACGGGGCCGACCACGTCCACGCGGATGTCGTTGCGGCCGGTGTCTGCCGCTACCTGGGCGACGAAAGCGTCGATGTCGTCGGCCATGGCGTGGGCGATCGCCAGGCGGTCGATGTTGTCGGCGTTGTCGGTGACGGTCGAGCGCAGCCACTCGAGGGCCTTCTTACGGGTGCGCTGCTTGCCGGCCTCCTCGACCTCGCCGGAACTGAAGTCGAGTAGGGGCTTGATCGACAACATGCTGCCGAGCAACGCCTTGGCGTTGCCGATCCGGCCGCCCTTCTTGAGGTTCTCGAGGGTGTCGAGGACCGCATAGACCCGGGTCCGGGCCGAGAGGTCGGCGACGACAGCGGTGATTTCGTCTGCAGATGCGCCATCCGAAGCGGCCTGGGCGGCCGCAAGCACGATCGTGCCGAGTCCGCAGGTGACCGACCCGCTGTCCAGCACCCGGATGTCGCCGTCGATGTCCCGTGCGCCGGCCTCGGCGGCCTCCATTGTCGCCGACACCTTCCGCGAGAGGTTGACGCAGACCACCTGGTCGGCGCCGCCGTCGAAGGCACGGCGAAACGCCTGGTCGAACTGTCCGGGCGATGGCGCGGCAGTCTGTGGGAGGTGCTCGCTGGTGGCCATGCGGTCGTAGAACTCGGTGATGCTGAGCTGTTCGCGGTCGATGAGCTCCTCGTTGCCGAAGCGGATGCTCAGGGGCACGATCTCGATGCCGTACGACGCGACTTCGTCGTCGGTGAGATCGCAGGCACTGTCGGTGACGATCCTGACGGTCATGGGTCCTCCCCGGGGTTGGGCGCAGCGTAGTCGTCGGACGGATTGGGTCTGTCGTTGCGGGCGGATCGGAACCACCACACACCGAGGACCAGCAGCGCTCCGGCGAGGAGGAATACGCCGACACCGGATAGTTGGGTGCTGCGCACCAGAAGTGTCGATGACTGGAGTTGTAGGAGTTCCGAGGGGTCGGGCGAGCGGACCGTGATCTGGAGGCGGGCGTCGCCTGAGGTCCTGGCCTCCACGAGGATGGAGATCCGGTTGGTGCCCGGACTCAGCGTCGCATCGAGGGTGTCCCCATCCGGGAAGTCGAGCCGACCGTCGGAGTCCAGGTGCATCCGGACATGCACGGGCACGGAGAGGCCGTTATCGACCGTGAAGGGGACGGTTGCCCGTCGGGACGTGAGTCGGACGTTCTGGTCGTCGGGCGCCTCGAAGGAGTCGAGGACCACGAGGACGGCGTCGTAGACGGCACGAAGGTACGGCTCCCCCTGCCCAGTGTCGAGTTCTGCTGCTGCAGTCGCCTCGAGCAGGTCGTTGAGGTGTGCGATTTCCGGCCGCCGTCCTCCGACGAGCGATTGGTAGGCCTCGATCGTGATCTCGACGAGGCCCCGGTCCCGGATCTTTGCTGCGGCGGAGGTGACCGGCTCGGGCCACAGGGCCTTCAGGGGGATCGTGTCGGGGTCGAGGGTGGCGATCGAACTGAAGAGGACGGGGAGCGGCGCCAGGTCGACGAACGGAGCTTTTTCCAGTCCTCCGAGCAGGACGTCGAGGAGGTGGGCGTCCAGCGCCGAGGGATCGGAGATGGTGATCACGGTCTGACGCGGGATTACGGGCTCGGTCCAACTGCGTACCGCCAGGTCGGCGAGCAGGTGCTGGACGGCGGCCACGGGTCCGTCGGGGCCGACGAGGTGCTCGTTGAGGGCGGGGTCGATGACGAGGGCAGTGAACGGCGAGCCGCTGGCGCCGCGGAGTCGGACGGGTTGGGTCATGGTCGCCAGGTCGTCGGGTCGGGGATCGAGGTGGTCGGCGCCGACGATGAAGCGTTGGCTACCGAGGTGGCTGAGGAGGTCGAGGGTCTCGTCGATGCCGGTGGGCGGAAGGTGGACGATCGACCGGTCGGGAGTGGTTCCGAGTTCGTCGGCGAGCGCGAGGTCTCCATGGTCGAGGATGTCCTGATAGATGTCGGGGCGTTCGGCTTGGCGCCAGGCCTCCGGATCGGCGGTGACGAACGGTGACGAGGCCAGCCGGATCCCACCTCCGATAACGCCGATGAGGTCGTCGAGCAGTCGGGCGTGGGCGGCGTCGCCGGACTGGGCGAGGGCAACGACGGTCGCCGGCGGCATGCGCAGGTCGGCGGCTACGAGTGGGTGGTCGACGAGGGCGTTGACGACGGATCGGAGACTGCGGACGGTGTCGGGGTTAATGCGGTTGGCCCCGTCGGATTGGAGTGGTGGGGGTCCGGTGATCTCGATGACGAGGGCGGTCAGGAGCGGGAACGGGAGCTTGTCGTCGGGGAGGTGGAGAACCATCGTGTGGACCCGGTCGAGAAGTTCGCCGTCGAGCGTGGTGAGCAGGATCGAGAGCGGGTGCACCGATCCGGGATTCGTCGGGAGGTCGTTCCCGGGTCCGATGTCGAGTTCGAGGGAGGCCACGCCTCCGGCGCCGAGGTGGTCGGCGAGTGGGAAGGTCACCGGAGAGCCCACCGGGTCGGGGAGTGACTCGCCTTCGACGTGTACTCCGCCGAGGAGCCCGCTGGCGCCGATGGACTCGTGGAGGCGGAAGGTCAGGAGCCCCTCGTCGACCGATCCGGTGACCCGGAGGTCGATGGCGAGTACGCCCAGGCTGTCGACCCAGGGCGACTGGCCGACCAGGGTGATGCTCCCGCCGGCCTCTGCAGCACCGGCCGGCAGGGGCATCGTCGATCCGAGCAGTGTGAGGGCGCCGAGCAGGGCGGCGGCGACCGACGAGGCGAGTCGGCCCGTGGGCGGTGGGGGGGTCACGAGGATCGGGACTCCAGGCGGAGCACGGAGAGGCCGCCGGGCCGATCGGTGAATCCCGCCGATCGGTAGAGGTCCAGCGCAGGGTCGTTGTCCGGCTGGGTGTTGACGAGGACCGTCGTGGCTCCATGGTGCGCCAGCCAGTGGAGGGCGTCGTCGAGGAGCATCCGACCGATGCCCCTGCCCTGCTGGTCCGGGTCGACGGCGAGGCGTTGCAGGTAGCCCTGGTCGCCCGAGCGCCCCGTGACGGCATAGCCGACGACCTTCCGTCGTGTCGGGCCCCCGACGGACACGACCCGCCGCCGACAGGAGGGCGTGGCGGTCCGGGCCTCTTCGAAGGCCATCCGGTCGAATCGCCAGAACGCGGAGAAGGCGGCGGCGTCGATGTCGAGTACGCGCGACAGGTCGCGACGGCGCATGCGACTTGTTGTTCGGGAGCCGTGGCGGCGGGTGGTGGAGCCGTCGACCGGACGGGGATCTGCGAGGAGGAGGTACAGGTCCTCCTCGGTCCGGAAGCCGGCGTCGAGGAAGGGTCGCTGCTCGTCGGGGGTCAGCGCCGAGGTGAGGATCGTGTCGTAGCCGTGGGTCCGGACGTGGTCGACGACCTCGGCAACCGATGGTCGGTCGAGCAGTCCGCCGCCGAGGGGGACGACCTGGGCCTCTGGGCAGTCGCCGCGACGGGGGCCGAAGCGGAAGCGGACGCCGGTGGAGGCGGTGAACATCCGGGATCGGGCGGACGACCGGGATGACCGGGAGGCGGATGACAGCAGGGCCATGGCGATGGGCCCACACTACGGCGAGTGGATGGTGGTGGCCCGTCGGGGTGCGGCACGGCACCCCGGGCGCCCGGACGCCGGGGGGTACGCTCGCCGCGGTGAGCGTCCTTGTGGTGACCGACGAACGCTTTCTCGACCACCGGCCGGGAGAATCCCACCCCGAGCGGCCGGCGCGGCTGGAGGCGGTGTGGTCAGGCCTCGACGCGGCCGGCCTCGGCGATGCGGTGGTCCGGCGGCCGGCGATGGCTGCGTCCGAAGAGGACCTGCTGCGGTGCCATCCGGCCTCGCACCTTTCCTCCCTGATCGAGCTCGACGAGGCGGGTGGTGGCCGGGTCGACGCCGATACGGCGATGAGCGCCGGCTCGTGGACTGCGGCGCGCCTGGCTGCCGGGGCGGGCCTCGTGGCCGTCGGGGCCCTGCGCGAAGGTAAGGCGGACACGGCCTTCTGCGCCGTCCGCCCGCCGGGCCACCACGCCACGCCGACGCGGGCGATGGGCTTCTGCCTGCTCAACAACGTCGCTGTTGCAGCGACGGTGCTGGCCGACGGTGGCGAGCGGGTGGCCATCGTCGACATCGACGCCCACCACGGGAACGGGACCCAGGACGCCTTCTACACGGATGAACGGGTGCTGTACGTCTCGTGCCACCAGTGGCCGCTGTATCCGGGCACTGGTGCGTCCGACGAGATGGGTGAGGGGGCGGGTACCGGGTCGACCGTCAACCTGGCCCTTCCGGCCGGCGCTGCCGGCGACACCTACCGGTATGCGTTGGACGCCGTGGTGATCCCGCGGGTCGAGCGCTTCGCCCCCGACTGGCTGCTGGTGTCGGCCGGGTTCGACGCACACCGTTCCGATCCACTCACCCAACTGGGCCTCACCGCCGGCGACTTCGCCGACCTGACCGCCCGACTGGTCGGCCTCGTGCCGACCCGGCGCAGCATCCTGTTCCTCGAGGGGGGCTACGACCTCGATGGCCTAGCTGCCGCCTCCGGGGCGGCAGTGGCCGCTGCGATCGGCGTCGACTTCCGTCCGGAGGCGGCCAGTGGAGAGGGTCCGGGCCGGGCGGCGGTCGACGAGGCGGCGGTGCTGCACGGGCTGGTGGAGCGATGACTGCGGCATCGACGGGTGCGCTCTTCGGGGCGCAATGTGCGGTGGTTGGCCCCCTGGCCCGGCGGTTTTCCGCCGACGGCCAGCGGCTCTACCTCGTCGGCGGGGTCGTACGCGATGTGCTCCTGGGCCGGATCGGGGACCACTCAGACTTCGACCTGACCACCGACGCCCCGCCGGACCGCATCCGCCGACTCATCGAGGGGGTGGCGGACGCCGTCTGGCTCCAGGGCGAGAAGTTCGGCACCATCGGAGCCCGCCTGGGGGCACACACCTTCGAGATCACGACGCACCGGGCCGAGGCGTACCTGTCGGATTCCCGGAAACCGGTGGTGTCGTTCTCGACACGGCTCGAAGACGACCTCCTGCGACGGGACTTCACGGTGAACGCCATGGCGTTCGACGTCGTCGACGAGACCCTGCACGACCCCCTGGGTGGGCAGGCAGACCTCGACGCCCGCCTGTTGCGCACCCCGCTCGCACCGGAGGAGTCGTTCTCGGACGATCCGCTGCGCACGCTGCGGGCCGCCCGCTTCCTCGCCGGCTACGAACTGACGGCGGCGCCGGGGTTGCTCGAGGCCGCCGGGTCCGTGGCGGAGCGGCTACGGATCGTGTCTGCGGAACGCATCCGCGACGAACTGTGGCGGCTGTTCGCCCTGCCGGATCCCGGGGTCGGCTTTGCCTTCCTGGACGAGGCCCGCCTTTTGCCCCTGCTGCTTCCGGAGGTCTCGGACCGGTCGGTCGAGCAGCGGGCCGAGGCATTTCGCCGGTCTGTGGCGGCCGAGCCGGTGCCGGAGGTACGCCTCGCTGCGCTGCTTCTCGAAATGCCGGCTCCGGAGTTGGACGGGCGTCTGCGGGCACTGCGCCTGTCGGGCGAACAGCGGACGAAGGTGCTCGGACTGGTGTCGGCCGTGGGGAGGGTTCGAGAACGGACGGACGACGGTTGGTCCGACGAGGCGGTCCGGCGACTGGCCGCATCGGCGGGCGACCAGCTGGCGGCGACGGTTGCCCTGGCGACGGCCGCCGGTGTGGCGACCGGGATATTGCAGACGCGTCTCGGGGCCCTGCGCGCCGACGGCGAACTCGACGACCTGGGCCCGGCACTGGGTGGCGCCGAGGTCATCGACCTGCTCGGTCTCGAGCCCGGCCCCGACGTGGGTGAAGCCCTGGCCTGGTTGGCAGACCTGCGGTTCGGGGAGGGCCGGCTGGATCCGGACGAGGAGGGGCGTCGCCTCGTGGCCTGGTGGGAGGGCCGCTGACGGAGGACCCCTTCGCCGGGGTGCACGTCGGGAGGCGCCGGAGTGTCTTGCGGACATGCCCTACAGTGGAGCATGGCCATCGGACCGGCGACCAGGGGACTGGTGCCGGATCCGCGTCCCGCCGACGTCGACTACCGACTGGTCCGGCAGGGCAGGCTCACGGCCTTTCGCAACGGCGTCCTCGCCCGCGACCTGGTCTGCGACGCCCAACCGATGCTGCGGCGCAATGCCCACCACTGTGGCAAGCGCACCGGCGAGACCTGTCCGGTCTGCGAGGAGTACGAGTTGGCACACGTGGTCTACGTGTTCGGGCCCCGTCTCCCCGCCCACGGTCGCTGCCTCTCGGCGCCCGGCGAGCTGGCCCGCTACGACGCCCGACCGGGCACCTTCGCCGTCTACACCGTCGAGGTGTGTGCGGCCTGCGCCTGGAACCACCTGGTCCGGGTCAGCTCGATCGGCCGCGGCTGACCACGTGGGAACCGGCGCTCCGTCCTTCGACGGCGCCACGCGTCACACGGTTCGCAATCGATGCTCGCCGAGGACGCTGCTACGCTCCTGATCGACCGCCGGCAGCCCACAGCGCGCTGGACGGGAAGGGAGACAGGAAATGACCCAGCAGATGACGGTGCCCGCCGTTCGGGCACGCAAGGCGTCGGACGGCGCCGATCCACTCGTGATGCTCACCGCCTACGACGCCCCCGGCGCTCGCATGGTCGATCAGGCCGGTGTCGACCTGATCCTGGTCGGCGACTCGGTGGCCATGGTGGTGCTCGGCTACGACGACACGCTCCAGGTGACGGTCGCCGACATCGCCCATCACACTGCTGCGGTGGCCCGTACCCGGCCGGAGGCGCTGATCGTCGCCGACATGCCGTGGATGAGCTACCACGTGTCGGTCGAGGAGACCGTCCGCAACGCCGCCGTCCTGATCCGGGCGGGCGCCCAGGCGGTCAAGCTGGAGGGCGGCCGTCGCCGGCTTCCGATGATCGAGGCGCTGGTCGCTGCCGAGGTTCCGGTGATGGGCCACATCGGCCTGACGCCCCAGTCGATGCACGCGATGGGGGGCTTCAAGGTTCAGGGCCGTGATGCCCAGGCGGCGCTTGGACTGGTCGACGACGCCAAGGAGCTTGCACACGCCGGGTGCTTTGCGATCGTGCTGGAGGGCGTACCGGACCGGGTGGCCGCCCGGGTCACCCGAACCGTCGACGTGCCGACCATCGGCATAGGTGCCGGCCCCGATTGTGACGGACAGGTGCTGGTCTTCCACGACGTCCTGGGTCTCGAGCACCGGGTGGTGCCGAAGTTCGTGCGTCGCTACGCGGACCTGCACACCGAAGGTGTGGTTGCGCTACGGCATTTTGCCGACGACGTGCGGTCTGGGGCCTTTCCGACGGTCGACGAGAGCTACCGCATGGCCGACGCTGAGGCGGAGGCCCTGGGACTGTACGGGGCGGCCTGATCCCGGCGGATCCCTTCCGGATCATCAGTTCGGGTGCCCATTCGGCCCGCGGCTGGGGGACTGTCACACCCCCGGACGACACTTGTGGTGATGAAGGACGCAACGAGTAGACACGCTGGCAACGGGCACGCGAGTGGTCGTGGTGCCGATAGCCTCGGCACGCTCCCACGGGAGCACGACAACCCGTTCACCCTGCCCCTGACGAGGGGCCCCGGGCCAGCATCCGTGCCCCCGGGACCAGAGGAGGTGAGTGCCTGCCATGCGGGCCTATGAACTGATGATCATCTTCGACGGCGACCTCGAAGAGGAGGCCGTTGCGGCCAGCCTGTCGAAGGCCACCGCCACCATCGAGGCCGAGGGCGGCCGTGTGGTCAGCATGCTCGATACCGAGCCGTGGGGCCGTCGCCGCTTCGCCTACCGGATCAACAACAAGTGGGAAGGCGTCTACGTCGTCCTCGAGGTGGTCACCGAGGCCAACGACCTCGCCACCACCGACCGGAACCTCCGACTCGCGGACCGCAGTGAGGTGGTCCGCCACAAGATCATCCGCCTTCCCGACTCGGAAGTGGACCGACGCGGCCTGCTCGGCGAAGGCGAGCCGGCCACCGCCGGTTGACGAAAAGGAGTATTGACATGGCATTTGATAACAACGTTGTAATCGTCGGAAACGTCACCCGCGAACCCGAACTTCGCTACATTCCGAATGGTACGCCAGTGACAAGTTTTGGTCTTGCCTGGAACCAGCGAAGTAGCCAGGGTGGTGAAGAAAGGGCTCATTTTTTCGACGTCACTTGCTGGCGCGAACTGGCCGAGAACGTGGCTGAGTCAATTAGTAAGGGCAGTCGTGTTGTTGTCTATGGCCGGCTTGACTACCGCTCCTGGGAGAGTGAGAGCGGCGAAAAGCGCTCAGCCGTCCAAATAGTGGCCGATGAGGTTTCCCCGAGCATCCGTTGGGCCACCGCCGAGGTAACCAAGATCGATCGCCGTGCTGATGGCGGCTCTGGTGGCTTCGGCGGTTCCTCGAGCCCGGATTCGGGTGGGGCTACAGGAGGCTCGGGAGAACGATTCCCGACCGATGAGGAACCCTTCTGATGGCCCGACGCCCACCCCGCCGCACCAAGCCCCGCAACAAGCGTCGTGGGCGCAAGAAGGTGAGCCCGATCGTCATCGGCAAGGTCGAGTACGTCGATTA
>Ga0315338_1001922_pt1 | contig 23012 bp, 20 predicted proteins | sample ASW8metaG_FD_204518 | JGI IMG/M metagenome (GOLD analysis project Ga0315338, IMG submission 204518) | Ammonia-oxidizing marine archaeal communities from Monterey Bay, California, United States - ASW #8 | ecosystem: Environmental > Aquatic > Marine > Coastal | place: USA: California | collected... | reverse complement strand
TCGTGTAGCGGTTGATCGGGTACTCGAATTTCTCGGGTGCGTAGGCGTAGAAATGTCCGAACCCGCCGCCCAGGAAGGCTGCGCTGCCCATCTGCCAGAAGAGCCACGACATGCATTCCGCGCGTGCAGCGCTTTCCTCGGGAAGAAAGGCGCCGAACTTCTCTGCGAGGTAGACCAGGATCGCGCCGGATTCGAAGACTCGCGTCGGGGGCGACGTGCTGTGGTCGACCAGGGCGGGGATCTTCGAGTTCGGGTTCGCGGCGACGAAGCCGCTGCCGAACTGATCGCCCTCGCCAATGTTGATGAACCACGCGTCATAGTCCGCGTCGGTCTTCCCAAGCGCGAGCAATTCCTCGAGCAGGACGGTGACCTTGACGCCGTTCGGGGTGGCGAGGGAATAGAGCTGGAGCGCGTGTTCGCCGACGGGAAGATCCTTGTCCTGGGTCGCACCGGCGATCGGCCGGTTGATGTTGGCGAAGCGGCCGCCACTCTCGGAATCCCAGGTCCAGACCTTGGGGGGGGTATACGTAGATGATTCTGTCACGTGGATCCTTTCGGGAATCGGGCCGCGTCAATGTAGCCATGGGTACGCTAGGCTGCTCGGGCCCGATGGGCAGGGGATCTCGAAAAGGTCTCGACGTCGACGGCAGACCATCGAGGATACGCACGGCACGCCCATGGGAAGCGACGATTTCAATTATCTGAATCCCGAGGATCGGCGACGATCCAACGAGTCCGATCTCTTCGCGCGCGTCGCGTTCGAGCTCGAGAATCGCACAGATCTGTCCGGACTCGAGGCGCGCGGAACGCTGGCCATCGCCCTCAAGATTGCCGGCTACATGAGCCGCGATGTCGGTGCGCCCGAACTCCTCGCAACGGTTCGAACCGTCCTGGCCGGCGAACTGCGCGTTCGCGGCGTGAAGGGCGAAACGGAAGTCTGCAGCGATGTCGTCGCGATGCTCGAAGCCGTGAGCTCCTCGACGGCAGCGACCCATCGCGGCTAGCCGTCGACCGGGGATGCTGGCGGGAGAAGCTGGCCGGGGATCGTGACCCGGCCCGGCGCGGTCGCGGATCAGGAATCGCTGCCCTTGATCGAATCGTAGACCTCGAAGAACTCGGGCCAGAACTCCGGCGAATGCGCGCGCTCGGCCATCTGTTCACGCAGATCGGGCGAGGCCAGCACGAACTCGAGGGCCGCGACCAGTCGCGCCTGGGAGAGGGGTGCGGCGAGCCGTTGTTGCGGAGGCAGCCGGGACGTCACTTCGTAGGACTTCCGCCCTGCATCGCCCGATCGCTCTTCACTGATATCGCAGTTGGTTCCGACCATTCGGATGGCCTCGCCGCTGTCGTCCCGCTCTACGACGCGCCCGCGATCGAGAGTCCAGCGGTAGTCACCCGAGGCTCGACGGAGCCGGTACTCGAGAGCGAAGCGGTCGGTATGACCTTCGATGTGCGGGGAGAGGTGGGTCCAGACACGATCGATGTCGTCGGGATGGATGAGGTCCTCCCAGAAGCTGACGTGCGGCCGAACGTTTCCTCGTTCGAACCCGAGCGACTCGAGCCAGCGATCGCTGTAGAAGACCTCGCCGCTTCGAATGTTCCAGTCCCAGGATCCGTCGCCGACCGAATCGAGCACCGCGCAGAGTCTCTCGTCGGCTTCCTTGAGAAGTAGTTCTGCTGATGCGCCTTCGCGTTCGGTCATGTCCGACCCCATTCGAATGGCCCGTCGCGTCCCTCGGCGAAGGGCACCTTCGGGTGCAGGCGCGAGGGGAGTATTACATCCGCCCCTTGGGAATGACAGCATTTTCGGAATGGGCGCGCCCTCGCTGGCGTGAGTCGTCGGCCCGCCGCGTGTGCGCACGCGACATGATCCCCGACGTCTCGCCTGCGATACCGTCCTCTCATGATTTCTCGACGAGTTTCGATCCGCGATGCATCCCTCACGCGTCATCCATTGCTGGATAAGCCTGTGCGTCAGAAGGCCTGGTCCGCCGCATTCGCTCGATTCTTCGTCGTGTCGGTCGTCTGCATGTCGGCATCGCTCGCTCCGACCGTGCGCGCCGACGACGAACCTCGAGTCTTTCCCGATGCCGCCTCCGTCGAGCCCCTGGCCGTCGGCAGCCCGATTCCCGCCGTGCGCATTCGCACGATCGACGCCGAAGCCATCGACCTTCGCAAGGCGATCGGGGATCGCGGGGCGCTACTCGTCTTCTATCGCGGCGGCTGGTGACCGTATTGCAATACGCAGCTCGGTGAGCTGCGAAAGATCGAAGAGGAGCTGATCCGTCTCGGCTTCCCGGTCATTGCGCTCAGTCCCGATCGTCCGGTGAAACTCGTCGAGAGTCGCAAGGCAAAGTCCATCGCCTATGCGCTCTACTCGGACAGCGATCTCCACGCGGCGCGCGCCTTCGGGATCGCATTCCAGCTCGACGAGGCGACGCGCGAGGCGTATGCGGGATACGGAATCGACCTCGCGGACTCGGCGGGCGAGGACCACGGCCAGCTTCCGGTTCCGAGCGTCTTCCTCGTCGATCGGAAGGGGTTCGTTCGCTGGGTCTATTCGAATCCGGACTACAAGGTGAGACCCGAGAACGAGGCACTGCTCGAGGCCGCTCGGAAGTTTGCGGACGCGGACTGAGCCTGCGGCCGGACGTCGCGGCTCAGCGGATCTTCGGCACCTGACTGAAGAGGCTCATGCCGAGAACCAGCAGGCCCATGGCGCCCGCGCCGATCATGAGGGTTTCCCCGAGTCCGGCGAACTCGATGGCGAAGCCCGAGGTCAGCGCGCCGATCGGCCCGCCGCCCATGAAGCCGAGCTGGTAGACCGCGAGCACGCGTCCGCGATACGCCGGCGGCGCATGTTCCTGGAAGATCGTTCGACTGCCGTTGATGAAGACGGCACCACTGAGACCCCATCCATAGGTCGAGAGCGCGAACGCCCAGAAGGGAAGGCCCGCACCCAGACTCGCCTCGAGAACCGATGCGCTCGCCAGGGCAGCGAGCATCGCCGCCCCCTTGCGTGGCATCCCGAAACGGCGCACGACGAGGGATCCGCTGATCGTGCCGAGGGGGAACAGAGTGAGGGCGATCGCCAGCTGATCGACGCCGCCGCCGTAGAAGTCGCGGATCAACAGGGGGATGACGACGCTGAAGGGGCCTATGAAGAAGAGGCCGACCGCGAAGACCGCGAGCAGGCTGCCTCGTAGTTCGGGTTTGCGGGCGACGATCGCCAGGCCTTCGCGCATGCCTTCGAGCGTGGAGCGGAGTGTGAGCGCCGCTCGTTCTTCTGCGGCGTGAGCTTCGCCCGCGCGCGCGCGGGACGGGATGCGCCACGAGAAGACAGCGCCCGCGGCGAGTACGAGCGCATGCAGGCAGAGGGTGAGCGGGCTTCCCAGGAGACGCGCCAGCCCGGCGGTGATCGCGCCGACGGCCTGACACGCGAACTGCACGGCGGTCATGCCCGCGATCGCGCCCATCAGGTCTTCTCCCGCGACGCGCGCGAGCAGTGCGTCGCGGGCTGGATTACCGAATGCGGTGAGCGTGCCCATCGCGAGGGCGAAGGCGATGACCAGAGGGATCGAGAGGGCATCGTTGGCGGCGGCGATGGCCAGCGTCAGGACGGGCAGGGGGGCGAGGACGTGGAGTCCGATCAAGAGGCGCCGCGGATCGAATCGGTCCGCGGTCGCCCCGCCGATCATCAGGAGGAAGAGGCTCGGCAGCATGGTCGCCGTCTGCGCCGTACCGACCCATCGACTCTCGGCGTTCAACTCACCGACGAGGATCCAGGAAAAGAGAACGCCCTGCATGCCGAAGGCACCGAACCAGCTCCCCACGCTCGCGGAGAACCAGCGATAGCCGGCAGCGTTTCCACTCTTCGATCGTGAGTCGCCGGCAAGTCCCGTCCGCTCGTCCATGATGCTCGACGGGGTCGCGTGAGGGTCGGCTTCGGGGCGCGCGGGATCATTTTTGGCTCCGGGCCTCGACGGGGTCTGCTCTTGCCTCACCCGCCGAGAGTAACGCTTCCCGGTCGCCGATGTTCTGATTGACAGCCGGACTGCCCCGGTTATAAACCGTCCGTGGTCGGACAAGGACAGATCTGGGCAGGTCGGCTCGAGCCCATCGCGGGGTGGCTCGCCGGAGTCGTCGCGCTCATCGTGCTCGCTGCGACGACCGGCTGTGACGGTCTGGGGGCCTCGGCGCCCGCGCCTAACGTCGTCCTGATCGTCGTCGATACGCTGCGCGCGGATCATCTCGGTGCATATGGCTATGACGAAGCCCCGACCAGTCCGCATCTCGACGCGCTCGCGGAGCGCGGCGTCGTGTTCGATCGCGCGATCGCCGCGAGCTCGCTCACGGCTCCCGCCCATGCGTCGATGATGACGTCCCGCTATGTCCGGGAGAATTCGGTCGGATACCTGAACGGCGGGACGCGCCTCGTCGATACGGAAACGCTTGCGTCGACCTTCAGCGCGGCGGGCTACGCGACCGCGGCCTTCGTCTCGAACAACATCCTGAAGAGCAGGATCGGGCTCGACCACGGTTTCGACCTCTACGACGATGATCTTCCCGAGGCCGAGCGCAATCGTCCCTATGTCTTCGAGCGTGGGGCCCGCGAGACGACCGCGCGCGCGGTCGAATGGCTCGCCGGCGCGGATGAGAGGCCTTTCTTCCTCTGGGTGCACTATCAGGATCCGCACGGGCCCTACACGCCGCCCCCGGAGTTGGCGAGGCGGTTCGTGAATCCGCCGTCGAAGGACGAGCGCGCGCTCCCCATCTTGAATCGACAGAACGGACTGAACGGGATCCCTGCGTACCAGGCGCTTCCAGGGCTCAGCTACTTGAGTCAGTACCGCGGGCTCTACGCCGGAGAGATTCGGGCCTTCGACGACGGGCTCGGTGTGTTGCTCGATGCGATTCGGCGAAGCGAGGGGGATCGAGCGACGGTCATCCTGCTGACGGCCGATCATGGCGAGAGCTTCGGGGAGCGCGACTATTATCTCGCGCATGGCCATGCGACGACGCCCGATCTGGTGAGGGTGCCGCTCATCGTCGCGGCTCCGGGTCTCGAACCGGGGCGAAGCGGGGCGCTGGTCCATCACGTCGACGTGATGCCGACGCTCCTCGACCTGGCGGGTGTCGTGATTCCGGAGGGAACGCGGGGAGTTCCGATCGGGCGACTGTTCCGCGAGGAAGAGGGTTTTCCGGCGCGGACGGTCTATAGCGACGTGGGCAATGATGTCTCCGCGTATCGCCAGGACGGATTCGTGCGGATCTTCGAACGGGGCAAGGAAGTCAACGGCTCGACCGGACAATGGGAGGCCTATGGCTGGGCTCCCGACGGGAGTTGGACGCCGATGGCCCTCGACGAGGCCGTGCGAGCGCCGATCACCCACTATCTCGACACGCAGACCCCCACCGCCGACGCCAGTGAACTCGATGCTGCAGACATCGAGCGACTGCGAGCGCTGGGGTACGTCGAGCCCGATTCCTAGCGGCCATTCGCACGTTCGGCAGCTAAGCTCCGAACCGCGCCCCCTATTTCTCTTTCCTGTCCTCGAGTGGAGATCCATGTCGCCCGCACTCACTCGTCTCTTCGCGACCACCGTCCAGATACTCTTCGTTCTGGCGCCGACAATCGCTTGGTCCCAGATGACCAACACGTCGATCAGCACCGGTCGCGAGGACGGCAATTACTACTTCATCGGTGAGCGTCTTCAGACCAAGATGACGATGGAGCACAGCTATCGGATCGCGGTCGAGACCAGTTCCGGCTCGGTTCAGAACCTCGCTCGGCTGGCCGATCCGAGCAGCGACGTCGGTCTGGCGCTCACCCAGTCGGATGCGCTCAGTCGATTCCTCCAGAGCAACTCGGAGTTCGGCAAGGAGTTCATCGTGCTCGGGGATGCCGGGAAGGAATGCGTCGTCCTGATCAGCGCGCGCAAGGGCGGAATCCGGACGTTCTCGGAGTTGAAGTCGAGCAGTGGAGCAGAGATCTCCGTCGACGATCCGGGGAGCGGCGCCTCGGCCACTTTCGACTATCTGGTCGCGATGGATCCAGCCCTGGCCAGCACGAAGCCAGTCTTCGTCGATACGATGGAAGCACTCCTGCAGATCAAGGTCGCTGGAGCGCATACGAAGCTCGAGGCCGCGATGCTGGTGCAGCGTCCCTCGATGCGCTCGCCGGCGGTGAGCATCGTGTTGCAGAACCCGCGTGACTACCAGCTGGTCCCGATACTGGAATCCGACGTTCAGAACAGCAAACTGCCGGATGACAGCGTGGTCTACACCTTCGAGAAGGTCAGGGTCGGAAGTTCGAATCCGAACGGCGGAATCCCGGTCGACACGATCTGCACACGAAGTCTCTTGCTGGCCTCGAAGGGAAAACTCGATCGCGAGATCCGCAGCAAGCTCTCGCTGATGATGCTCGAGTCTTCGAAGGACGTGATCGGAAACGGCGACTGAGTCGGCCGGCCGGCCGGGGACTCGCGCGTTGATCGACGAACGTGAGCCGGGAGTGTGGACTTGGTTGAGGAATCGAAGCTCCGGGCGACTCCGATGATCGGTCGCAGTCTGTCCGCATTCGTCCTGGCGGTCCTCCTTCTCTTCGGCAGCGGCTCTCTCGCGCAGGAGCCCGAGCCTCGGTCGGTCGAGTCGGTCGTTCCCGCAACGACACCCTCCACGTCGGACCGAGAGCCGAACCCCGAGCCGAGTTCCGAGGCACAGTCGGTCTCGAAGTCGGCCGAGGACACCGACGGGCAGTCGGCCGAGGAAGAACACGGCGCGGTCGAATCCGGTTCGCCGACCGGCGAGAAGTCAGCGCTTCAGGGCGAGCCTCTCGTCGAGACGCAGGCTCCGCCGGGGTGGGCACAGCGCGTCATCGACCTCGAGGAGGCGATCGATCGAGGAATGAGTTCGTCAGAGGCGGCCGACGAACTCTACGCCGAGCTCGCGCCCGAGCTCTGGCGTGAACAGGAAGCCGTCTACCAGGCGCTCCGCGATCGTTCGGGCGATGTATTCGATCGACGCGAGAAACTCGCCGAGATGTATGCCGCGAGGCTCCGGCTCCTGGATCTGGTCTCGCCGTCCCAGCGGGCTCGCCGACTCGGAAGCGGGGCGACGAGTCTGCGCGAGATCGGTCGGGAGTTCAGTAAGGCCAGGCTCGATTTCTTCTTCCAGACGCTGACGATTCCGCGCGGCATTCGGCAGATCGCCGACGATTTTCGTGAGTCGCCGGTCGATGTTTTCTGGCGTCTGCTCCAGTTGATCTTCGGGATCGTCGTTTTCAGGACCTGGCGTCGATGGGCCAAGACCGGGTTGCCCGAGGCCCGCCGCAAGGTGCTGGCCGTTCGTCCCAGTACGGACGTGCAGCTGAACGTGGCGCGGGGGCTCTGGTATCTGGATCGTTTTCGCGGTCCCCTCGAGTGGCTCGCGCTCCTCTTCTTCGTTTCCGCGATCTTCGAACCGAGGGATCTGGAAGAGGTTGCCGGGCTGGTCTGGATCATCCTGCTCTGGATGCTGCTGACGCGCTTCGGGCTCCTCCTCGTCGACGCGCTGGCGTCGCGCGGAGCGACCGGACGACACGCGCAGGTCCCCGCGTTGCGTTTGCGATCTCTGCGACTCGTGGCTGCCTGGATCCTGTTGACCGGACTCGGACTCGATCTCACCTCGCGCTATGTCGGAGAGGCGGCGATCCATGCGTGGGTTTCTCGGGTCTTCTATCTCCTGCTTTGGCCGACCGGTTTCCTCCTGCTGTATTGGTGGCGCCCCGAGATCCTGAAGCGTGTGAAGGAAGCGTCCTCCTTCTCCGACACGGCGCGTCGAATCGGGACCGAGATGGGCGGGGTGAAGAGCTACGTCAATGCCCTCGCCGGGATGGTCTATGTCATCGGGGCGTACGGGCTCCAGCTCTTCATTCGCATTGCTGCGCGATTCGAGGGAGGTCGCAGGATCGTCGCGACGCTCCTGCGTCGCGAGGTCGAGCGCGATGCCCAGCGACAACACGTGGCCGACCAGAGAATCTCGCGAGATCTGGAGTTCGAACTCCTGACCGCCGACGAGACCTTGATCGACGCGCCATATCGAGAAGCCCTGGATCGCGTCAAGGGGATCGCGGAGGCGGGGCGGAGCGGGACGGTCGGCGTCCTCGCAGAGCGGGGCGGAGGGCTACGGACCTTCCTCGGTCTGCTCGAGGACGAGATCGGATCGACGATGCGCGTCGTGGACTGTCCGCCGGGCGGTCCGAACAAGTTCATGGAAGCACTCGCTGCGTCCTTCGATCTCGCGGCCGACGCAGATCTAGAGGAGCGGCTCCGGCCGCGTATGGAGGAGCAGGGGGTCCGGATCGTCGCCGTCAACAACTACCATCGCGTAGCGCGCCCCATGCGGGGCGGACTCGCGGGAATCGAGCGAGCGTCCGAACTGGCCGGTGCGGCGGGCGAAGACATCCTCTGGATCGTGACGCTGACGAGGGCATCGTGGCCCTATATTTCGCGCCTCCTCGGAGATCGAGCCATCCTGCACGAGGTGCTGGAGCTGCCTTCATGGTCGGAAGAGCAGCTGGGGGAACTCATCGACGCACGTTGCAAGAAGGCCGGAATCGCACCGGACTATCGCCAGCTCGACTTTCCGAGGCAGTTCGATGACGGCGAGGGCGCGACCCTGGAACAGCGCAATCGCGCCGGATTCCACCGGATCCTATGGGAGCTCTCCGACGGGAATCCGGAGGTGGCGATTCGATTGTTCACGGATTCGGTGCGCGAGCAGCCGGGCGGCGGAATCGTCGTGCGATTGCCCAATCCCGCGTCGACGGCGAAGATCGCAGCCTCGAATCTCACGACGATGCTGATCCTCAAGGTGCTCGTCGAGACGGAACTCGCAACGGTCGACGAGCTGGTGGCGAGCATTCGAGAGTCGCGAGAAACGGTGACGAACGCATTGGCGGCCTGCCTGGCTGAAGGTTGGGTCGAGGAGGTCTACGACCACTACCAGGTGACGTGGGCCGCCTATCGGCGGGTCAAGCGAGTGCTGGTGCGGCGGGGGTTGATCGCTCGCTGACCTGGCGCGCGGCCCGTTCGACGTCGAGGAGGGACGAAGATGATGATGGAAGCGTCGCGGATTGGCGGGCTTGGGGTGGCGGTGATCCTGATGATCGCGTCGCCCGTGTTCGCGCAGGAAGCCGGAAACGAGGTCCCGACCGTCGATACGGTCGCGGTCGTCACGCAGATGTTTCGCTGGACAGGGCTCGTGGCTTCGATCTTCGTGATTGCGGCGGCGTGGCTGCTCTTGAGGTTCACGTCGAAGCTGGTCGAGCAGCTCGGCGCGGCTTTCGTGGACTCGCGGCTCACGCTCCAGAAACTCTCGGCGTTCTTTCGATTCTTCGTGTTCTTCGCGACGATCACGATCGTCATCCTTCTCAGCCTGGAGATCAGTCGCGAGGTCCTGGCGATCCTCGGCGGCACGGCCGCCGTGGCGATCGGCTTCGCAATGAAGGACCTCGTCGCGTCGCTGGTGGCGGGCGTGATGATCATGTTCGATCGACCCTTCCAAGTCGGGGATCGCGTGACCTTCGGCGGTCAGTACGGAGATATCACATCGGTTGGACTCCGCTCGGTGAAGCTTCGAACCCTCGACGACAGCATGGTCACGATTCCGAACAATCTATTTCTCAATGAAGTGACGACATGTGGAAATTACGGTGTCCTGAACATGCAGGTCGTGATCGACTTCCTGATCGGTGTCGACCAGGACGTGAACCGGGCACGTGCCATCGTTCATGAGGCGACCGTGACGAGCAATTTCGTGTATCTCGCCAACCCGGTCGAGGTCCGGGTCTCGCAGGTCGCGACGGATGGATACGTCGCGCTGCGATTGCGCCTCAAGGTCTACGTGATCGACACGATCTTCGAGAAGGCGCTCGAATCCGATATTACGCTCAGGGTCATGGATGCGTTCCAGGAGGAGGGCATTCAGCCGCCGGCGATCCTGCATCGTCAAATTTCCGGCGAACGAGACGCCTTCGCGCTCGCCGCGGGCTAGACTCGATTCGTATCCCCCGCAAGGATTGCAGACTCGGAACGCATGCTCGAACGACTGAATCTTTTCTTCCTGGTCCTGCTGGCCCTGCTCATCGTGTTCGTGGGTGGATACCTCTACTACGACACCGTGCGCGAAGATCATCTGATCATCGCCGCGGGTTCGCGGGGTGACGAGGGCTTCCGTCTGGTCGAGGCGATCGCCGAAGTCGTGCATCGTCACGATCCGCGCTTGCATCTCGAAGTCATCGAAACAGCGGGTTCACTGGACAACAGTCGACTGATCGACGAGGGCTATGCGGATCTCGCGACTCTGCAAGCCGATGGCAGTCGGATCGAGGCCGGGCGCCTGATCGCGAACCTCTACCCGGGTGCCTTCCATGTGATCGTTCGGCGAGACGCCGGGATAAGCTCGATTTCCGATCTTCGGGGGAAGCGGGTCGCTCTGCCGTCGAAGGGCTCGGCCGAGTACACCTCGTTCTGGTTCCTTGCGGACCATTATGGAATGGATGAGGGGAGTCTGACCGCTCTGCCGATGTCGGATCGTTCCGCCGACTGGGCGCTGATCAATGGTGCCGTCGACGCTTCGTTCCGCGTCAGGGCGCCGGGGGACAAGTCGATCAGGGGGCTGATCGAGAAGGCGGAGCTCGCGCTGCTCCCGGTCAGCCAGGCCCGGGGCCTCCAGCTCCAGAAAATCTCGATCCATCCCGGCCTCATTCCCAAAGGCAGCTACCGAGGCCATCCGCCGCTGCCGTCGAAGGACCTCGAGACGGCGAGCGTGCAGGAATGGTTGGTCGCGAGGGCCGACCTCCCGTCCGGCGTCGTCTTCCGGATCGCGCAGGTCCTGTTCGAGCGACGACGGGAACTCGCCGAGCTGAGCCCACTGGCCTCCCTGATCAGCGCGTCCGAACCGAATGCGGGAACTCACCTTCCGCTCCACGAGGGTGCGCTCAAGTACTACGACCGCGAGAAACCCAGCGTCTGGAGCGAACAAGCCGATTTTCTGCGGACCGTGATTTCACTCCTCGCCATCTTCGCGTCGATGGTCTTCGCTTTTCGCAACTGGCTGCAGAGTGCGCAGAAGAATCGCGCCGACGCCTACAGCAACGACCTGCTCGCTCTCTACGAAGCCGTGAGGAGCGGTGATCGGCCGATCGCCGAGTATCGCGACGCGCTCGCAGAGATCCTGGTGAAGGTCGTCGAAGACATGGACAACGATCGAATCTCGCGAGAGGGCTTCGACGAATTTTCGTTCACCTGGCAGGCCGTGAACCAGCTTCTCGAAAGCCAGGCGAGGATGGGGAACGAGGCGTCGACGCCGCGGGAGGCGACGTCATGAAGCTGCGCCAATCGTTGAATCGCGGATTCGCTCTCGTCGCCGTCGCCATGCTGGTGATCGGCGGATTGGTCTATCGGGATCAGGCGCGGCGGATCGAAGTCGATTCGAAGGCCCATCTCGCGACCATGCTGATGCTGCGTGAATCCGTGCTCCGGAGCTACTTCGAGAACCTCCGATCCGAGATGATCCTGTGGTCCAGTCAGCCGACGATCGTGCAGATCATGCGGCGCATATCGGATGGGTCCGCACGTCACGGTAGTGACGCGAAGGATGAGGTCGGCAAGCTTTCCATGCGCGACTTCGGCAGCGCGAACGAGGAAGCCTGGCAATCGACGCTGAACGAGCGGGCGAGGGTCTTCGCGGAATACCTCGAGTACTACGACGTCTTCTTCATCAGCGAGTCGGGCGACGTCCTGTTCACGGCCACACAGGAGTCGGACCTCGGAACGAATCTGGTCGACGGACCCTTTGCCGACTCCGGCCTCGGGCGGCTATTTCGTGCGCTCCGTGAAGTCGAGGATCTGGATCAGGTCGTCTTCGAAGATTTCTCCGCCTATGCCCCGAGCGGCGACGAACCCGCGGCGTTCATCGGATCGCCCGTACATGAAGGCGGCAAGCGGATCGGTTTCTACGCGGTCCAGATTCCCGCGAAACCCGTCAACTCGATCATGCATTTCAGCGCTGGCATGGGCGAGACCGGCGAGATCTATCTCGTTGGTCGAGACGGTCTCATGCGGAGTGATTCGCGATTCTTCGACGACTCTTCGATCCTGAAGACGACGGTTTCCGGGCAGACCGTCGAAGCGGCGCTCGCCGGCGGAGTCGGCGTCGACGTCGTGGACGACTATCGCGGGGTCCCCGTCTTCTCGGCTTATCGCCCCTTCGATTTCGAGGGCGCGCGATGGGCCGTGCTCGCCGAGCAGGACGTAGACGAGGTTCGCGCGCCGATCGGAGAACTGCTCAGCTGGATCGCGACGGGCTATGCCGTCTTCATCGTGATCGGTCTGATGCTTCGGTACGCGCTGGTGAATGCGGTCGTACCCGCCAGTCTGGGCGCGTTCTTCGGACTCTCGATCCTGGACGTCGTCGACGACGACTAGCCGTCCTTCGGCGGAGGGGGTCCGCTAGTCGTTTCCGCGCTCTCGCGCGACGGCTTCGCGAAGCCCGTTGATTCCCTCGACCATGGTCTTGCTCATCTGGGAGCGAACGATCCACGTCGGGAGATACCCCGCGCTGTCTGCGCGACTCGTATAGACCGCCCGCGTCGCACCCGGCGAAGACGGGGTAAAGGTCCAGGAACCCTCGGAAAGTTCCAGGCGAACGACGCCGTCCTTCTTGGGCGGACCGTCGTCGATCGCGCGCCAATCGATTCGATGGGTATTCGAGTCGGCGTCGTACGACCTCTCGATCAGGGAGATCACGTCCCGATCCGAAACGAAGGGCGCATCGATATGGATGTAGCTGTAGACCACGATCGACTCGTCGTCGGCGCGCAGCACCGTCTTGTCCGTGTTCGGTGGGCGAAATTCGGGGTCGGCCATGTATTTGGTGGCGGCGAGTGCGACCACGTCCGGCGGAGAGTCGAGGGTCGCTTCGAGACGGTAGGTCGCGACGCTCGAACCGGGATTCTCGCGGAGGTAGAGGACGTAGCCGTCCTCGGCGTCTTCGCTCTCACCCAGGAGCGTCCAGGGAGGTCTCGTCGCAACATCGGGCAGAGGCTCGGCATGAACGGTGCTGACGAGCAGAGTCGCCGCGGCGAAGATGAGTAGACGAACGCCTCGTCGGGAGTGGGTGTTGGCGGCGGGCGAGTGAGCGCTGGATCGTCGGAACATGGAGAGCCTCTTGCCGTCACCCCTCCCGGATCGATGGAGAACGACGCTTGCGTCGCGCGCCGGACACGAAATCGTGTTCGAATCGCGACCGGGGGAGGTGATGTCTGGAAAATGCTAGGGCAAATGCGAATCGCAAGTCAATTCATATCTCGGTCGGACGGGCTGCTCTTCGCTTCGCGCTCGTCCCACGAACGCCCGGGATGTAGGATCCCACGATCAACTTCTGGAGCAGGACGATCTATATGAGGCAGCAAATCGCGATGGGTGGTTGGAAGCGGCTCGTCGCATTCACGTTCGCGGTCGTCCTCTTTGGGTCCGGATGCGCGAGCCTTCCGCCGAACGAGCCGATCCGTCTCGAACCCTGGCGCGAAGCGGCGCGGGCGCGGGACGTGCGCATCCTGCGTGACGAATTCGGCGTGCCGCACGTCTACGGGAAGACGGATCCCGACGTCGCACTGGGCCTCGCCTACGCGCATTCCGAGGACGATTTCGACACGCTGCAGAAGGTCGTGCTCCAGGGGCGTGGACGACTCGCGGCGGTCGAAGGCGCCGACGCGGCACCCTTCGACTATCTCGTGCACGTCCTCGGCTTCTGGTCAGATGTCGAGGCGCGCTACGACACCGCCGTACCCGAGAATGTCCGCGCGATCGCGGAGGCCTACGCCGAGGGATTGAATCTCTACGCCGCGGAGAACCCCGACGTGGTCCTCCCCGGCTGGTTTCCCGCGAGCGGAAAGGACGTCGTCGCGGGGTTCGTCTTCCGCACCCCGTTCTTCTATGGCTTCCAGCGAACCTTGATCGAACTACTCGCCGACGACCGCCAGCGCGACCTGTCCAGCCCGCCATCGGACGAATCCGCGTTCCGCCCCTTTCCCGCCGAGCCCGTTCGGATCGGCTCGAATGCGGTGGCCGTGGCGCCGACACGCTCCTCGGACGGGGCGACGCGTCTGCTCGTGAATTCCCATCAGCCCTATACGGGCCCCGTAGCGTGGTACGAGGCCCGTCTGAAGAGCGAGGACGGCTGGGACATGATCGGCGGCGTGTTCCCCGGCTCACCCATCATTCTTCATGGAACCGGTCGCGACCTCGGATGGGCGAGCACTGTCAATCTTCCCGATCTCGCCGATGTCTTCGTGCTCGAGATCCATCCCGACGACCCGAATCTCTATCGTTACGACGGGGAATGGGTTCCCCTCGAACGATCGAGCGTGAAGATCCCCGTGCGACTCTTCGGGCCGTTTCGGATCAACGTCGAGCGGGAGATCCTGCGCTCGGTGCACGGCCCGGTGCTGCGCACCGACCATGGCACCTATGCCGTGCGTTACGCCGGCATGGGCGAGATTCGGCAGCTCGAGCAGTACTACCGACTCAACCGCGCGACGGATTTCGAGGCCTGGGTTGACGCCATGTCCATGCAGGCGCTGCCATCGATCAACTTCGTCTACGCGGATCGAGAGGGGCGCATCGGCTACTTCTACAACGTGAAGTCGCCCGTTCGTGAGCCCGGCTGGGACTGGCAGGCCTATCTGCCCGGCGATCGATCGGAACTCGTCTGGACGGAGTTCCATCCCTTCGAGGCGCAGCCGAGCGTCATCTCGCCCGAGAGCGGCTTCGTCGCGAACGCCAACCACACACCCTTTCGAACGACCATCGGGGAGGAGAACCCGGACGAATCGGACTTCGCCGATTGGGGAATCGAGACGCGGATGACCAATCGAGGTCTGCGTCTGCTCGAACTCTACGGCGACGACGAGTCGATTACGCGTGAGGAGTTTCGCGCCTACAAGTACGACAAGCGCTATTCCGTCGACAGCGCGGCGCGACGCATCGTCGCCGAAGTGCTCGAGCTCGACTTTGCCGACGAGACCGGGATGCGAGAGGCCCAGGCCCATCTCGCGACCTGGGGATTCGGCGTCGAGGTCGACGATCGGGCCGCTGCCCTCGGAATCATCACCGCCACGCCGATCGTCGTCGCCGAACTCTCCGAGGAGGACGTGCCCAGCGCCGAGTCGGCGTTCCGTGACGCGGTGGCCGTGCTCGAGGAGCATCATCGCCGCATCGATCCGACCTGGGGCGAGGTCAATCGATTCCAGCGCGGCGAGATCGACATGCCGATCGGTGGCGGTCCGGACGTGCTTCGCGCCGTCGAGTCCTTCGTCCTCCGGCCGGATGGGCGCTATGTGAGCAACTCGGGCGACTGCTACATCCTCTTCTCGGAATGGGCCGCAGATGGGTCGCAGACCGTCGAGACGATCCATCAATTCGGCAGTGCGACCCTCGACGCGGCTTCGCCACATTACGCCGATCAGGTTCCACTCTTCGTCGCCGAGAAGACGCGACGCGCCCGCCTCGAACTCGAAGAGCTGATGCCGCACGTCGAGAGCGTCACGAGACCTGGCTATCGAGACGACCGAGACGATCGAAATGAACGAGACGATCGAAACGAATAGGGAACGTGCCGAGCCGGCGTCGTCCGGGTTCGCGTGCGGGGATCGCCTCGGAAGACCATGCAGGACATCACGCGATCGAGACTCCAGATCCTGGGCGCGGCCGTCTTCTTTTCGAGCGGCGGTGTCGGGATCAAGCTGACGAGCCTGGCTGCCCTCGAAGTCGCGGGGGCGCGGTCGGCCATGGCGGCCCTCGTGCTCTGGCTCGTCCTGCCGAGCTGGCGTCGCTTCTGGAAGCCGAGGACGATGATCGTCGGGCTGTTCTACGCCGCCACTCTCATCCTGTTCGTCGTGGCGACGAAGTACACGATGGCGGCGAACGCGATCTTCCTGCAGTCGACGGCGCCCATCTACGTCCTGATCCTCGCGCCCTGGCTGCTCGGCGAACCGAATCGCAGGAGCGACTACGTGATCACGCTCTGCCTGATGATCGGCCTCGGACTCTTCTTCATCGGCGATGATCCGGCGACCGAGTCCGCGCCGGACCCGACCTTCGGCAACGGGATGGCGATCGTCTCCGGGTTGGCTCTGGCGTTCGTGCTGATGGGGCTACGCTGGCTCGCGCGTTCGGACGGCGGCGAAGACGATACCGGGGCGGCGGCGCTTGCCGGGAACGTGCTCGCCGCGCTGATCTGTGCCCCGTTCATCCTTCCGATGGCCGCCGTGCAGATGACGGACGTATTGCTCATCGCCTATCTCGGATCCGTACAGATTGGGCTCGGCTACTGGATCCTGACACGCGGGATCGAAGGCGTGTCCGCGGTCGAGGTCTCGATGCTGCTCCTCGCCGAGCCGGTGTTGAGTGCTGTCTGGGCCTGGGTCGTGCTCGGGGAGGAACCCGGCGCCTGGTCGCTCGCGGGTTGCGTCGTCATCATGTCCGCCACCTGTGCCCGAGTCGCGCTCCAGCGGTCGGACGCGAGGGCTCTCGCATCGGCGCATTCGGGTGACGCGCCGTGAAAGGCGCGCGGGTGAGCGCTAGGTCGTGACGAGGTAGGCGAGGAAGAGGCCGAAGGCGAGGGCGAGTGCGGCCCAGATGCGCAGGACCACGCTGCCCATGCGCTCCCAGGCGTCGAGAAAGCGGCGAAACCGCTCCAGGCCGAAGAGCGGCGTGATGAGGCCGATCACGACGACGAAGAGACCGAGCGGCCCGACGAACTCGGGCGCACGCGAGGCGGGGGCAGCGAAGAAGAGCGCGAGTCCCAGCGCGATTCGAAGTCCCGCCGCCAGGTAGATGCCGGCGGGCGTCTGGATGCGTCGCACGAGAGCGATGAGGCGATCCGGTGAGACGATTCCGAGAACGCCGACGGCGACGATTCCGAGACAGATGAAGTCGACGAAGAGGACGATGCCGAGCATGTCGAACCTCGGATGGGTCCCCGTGCATGGGGACGATCCGGAAAGAATGGCGTCTATGGAGCAGGGCGTCGACTACAACCGCCGGCGCCGAGGCCGCCGGCGGCCGAACGAGCCCGGCCTCGCTCGTCGGAGCGTTTGAAGTTCGCCGACGGCGCCCCTAGCCTGTTGGGTGGAATGACCTCCCGGAAGACCCCCTTGCATGCCCATCTCGTCGCCGGCGGATTTCCGCGCGGTTCGGCGGCCGGTCACGACATCGACTATGCGCGCCTGCGATTGCTCGAAGCGCTCCGTCGAGGCGGGGAGGTGCGCGCGAGTGTCTCGAGCGACTTCCAGGATCTCGACGAGTGGCTGCCGAAGAGCGACCTGCTCGTCACCTATGTCGCGGGTCCCTATCTCGACGACGGCCAGGCCGAGCGGGTCGAGACGTGGTTGTCTGGGGGAGGGCGCTGGCTCGCGCTGCATGGATCGAGCGGCGGTCGTGCCGTTCCGAATGCCGACGGGACGCCCGGACGCACGATGGCGCGATCCGCCCATCACGAGGTCCTCGGTGCCTACTTCATGAATCACCCGCCGATTCGTGCGTTCCGTGTCGACGTGCGCGACGCGGATCATCCCCTGACGAAGGGGCTGCCGAGTTCGTTCGACGTGATGGACGAGCTCTACCTCTTCGAGATGACGGCACCGAGCGAGAGTCGCGTGTTGCTCTCGACATCCGATCTCAGCGCCGAAGATCCGGCGCCGCGAAAATTTGGCTTCACGTACGCGGAGGACCGCTCCGTCGAGGCCGATGGGCGGACACGTCCCGTCGCCTACATACGCGACGTCGGCTCCGGAACGGGCGCGGTCGCGTATCTCGCCCTCGGTCATTGCCATACGCCGACGACGAACATCCAGCCCTGGGTCGACGAGAGCGTCGCCCCGGACGGAAAGACACCCCTCGAGTTCAAGGGGCCCTGGGAGACGCCGGCCTTCGATCGATTGCTCGTGAACGCGATCGAGTGGGGTCTCGAGGCGTGTCGAACATGAGCGGGCTCCGTCTCGAGACGGCCAGTGCTCGCGGGAGGCGTCCGTGGCAGAAGTAGATGGCGGCGTACTCGCCGCTCGCCAGCTGAAGCGATCCGGGATCGACACCCTCTTCGGGGTCGTCGCCGGTCCGATGATCCAGCTCTTTTCGGGTGGGCAGAGCGAGGGGCTCAACGTCGTCGGCTGTCGCCACGAGATCAACGGCGGATTGATGGCGTCGGCCTGGGGATGGCAGAAGCGCCTCCCTGGCATCATGGTCGCGGGGTCCGGGCCGGCCGTCACCAACTGTGTGACACCGCTCTATGTGGCGACGCAGAGCGCGATGCCACTCGTCGTGCTCGGCGGGTCGGCCTATTCGAACACGACAGGCCTCGGCGGGTTCCAGGAACTCGATCAAGTGTCGGTGACGCGACCCGTCTGTAAGTGGGTCGGTCGCGTCGACTCGGCCGAGCGGATCCCCGAATGGATCCACCTCGCGATCGGCAAGGCGCTCGAAGGTCGACCCGGAGGCGTCTACCTCGATTTCCCTGGCGACCTCGTCGCCCATCGCGTCGAAGAGGACGACATCGCCTTCCGGTCCCGTACCGAGGTCGCGGCGCCTCATCCGGACCCCGACGCGGTGCTTCGCATCGCGGACCTGCTCAGCCAGGCCGAGCGTCCGCTGCTGCTCGTCGGCAAGGGGGCTGCGTGGTCGGACGCGGGGCCCGCGATCCAGCAGCTCGTCGATCTTGGCATTCCCTACGTCTGTGCGCCGATGGCGCGTGGGACGCTGCCCGATGATCATCCGAACTTCGCGAATGCGGCCCGTTCGCAGGCGATCGGCGGAGCGGATGTCGTCGTGATGTTCGGAGGTCGCTTCAACTGGATCTTCGGCATGGGCCGTCGCTTCGCGAAGGACGCGACGCTCGTGCAGGTCGACGTCGAGGCGGAGGAGCTGACCTCGGGTGCGGAGGTCGCGCTGGGCGTCGTCGCGGACGCTCGTGCGACGGCCGAAGCCCTGGCCGGCGCACTCTCGAAGTCGTCGCTCTCAGGGACGTCCGCTTCGTGGCTGTCGGGGCTGCAGGAGACAGCGCGTCGGAACGAGGAATCGCTGCGCAGCGCCCAGCTCGACGACGCCCAGCCGATCAATCCCTATCGCGTGGTCGCCGAGATCGCGCAGGTCCTGCCCCGGGACGCGAGCATCACGGCCGAGGGGGAGACGACGATGGGCATCTGCCGCGCCATGCTCCCCTCGTTCGAGAATCGAAGTCGATTGAACGCCGGGACCACCGGTTCGATGGGCGTCGGCGTGCCCTATGCGGTCGGGGCGAGCCTCGCCCATCCCGAGCGTCTCTCGATCGGCGTGCTCGGGGACTATGCCTTCGGATCGGCGGCGATGGCGGTCGAGACCGCGGTCCGCGTCGGTGCGAAGCCCGTCCTCGTCGTGCTGAACAACGAGGGGATCGCTGGGCATCTGTTGCAGGACAACATGCTGCCGCCCGGGTCCCCGATGATCGCGTCGCTCCTGCCGGCCCGATACGAGATGATGGCCGAGATGGTCGGCGCGCATGCCGAGTACGTGACGATGGCGGAGGAGATCCGTCCGGCGCTCGAGCGCGCGATCGCGGCGGACAAGCTCGCGATCGTGCACGTCCGGGTCGATCCGAAAGCGGCTCGAACCGGTGGCGGAAACTATCTGCAGTAGGCTTTCGATCGCTCGAGGCCGTCGTTCCGGCGATGGGCGTGCGAATGCGGCGATGACTGCACGCGAAAACCTCTCGCAGGACGACCTCTCGCGGGAAGACGATGAAAGGAAGCGCGATGCCTCTCCCCCTCGAAGGAATGCTCGTCCTCGACTGGACGATCTGGCAGCAAGGACCCGTCTGCAGCGCGATGCTCGGCGACATGGGCGCCGAAGTCATCAAGATCGAGCAGGCGGAAACGGGTGATCCCGGGCGCTGGCTCACGGCGGCGGGCGGTCGCGATACGAGCGACAAGCCGAACTGGTACTTCGAGGCCAACAACCGCAACAAGCGCTCGATCACCCTCGACCTCAAGCAGCCCGAAGCCGTCGAAGTCGTGCTCGCCCTGGCGGCGAAGGCGGATGTGTTCGTGCAGAACTTCCGGAAGGGCGTCGCCGATCGCCTGGGCATCGACTACGCGTCACTGCGCGCCGTGAACCCGAAGCTGATCTACGCCAGCGCAACGGGCTACGGCAAGGAGGGCGCGGAGAGCGCCGAACCGTCCTTCGATCATCTCGGCCTCGCTCGCTCGGGCATCATGAACGCGGCGGGCGAACCGGACATGCCGCCACTCGGCATCGCCGGCGGAATCGCCGATCAGATGGGCGCGATCATGCTGGCTTACGGCGTGATGACGGCACTCGTCGCGCGGGAACGGCATGGTATGGGTCAGGAGGTGAACGCCTCCCATCTCGGCTCGATGACGTATCTGCAGGGTCTGTCCGTGTCGATGAAGCTGATGGCCGGCGTCGCCATGCCGCGCGTGTTCCGGCATCGGGCGTACAACCCGCTCTGGAACCATTATCGCTGCGCGGACGATCAGTGGCTCGCCCTCGCGATGCTCCAGCCCGACCGTTACTGGGCCGATTTCGTGCGCATCATCGAGCGACCGGAACTCGCCGAGGATCCCCGCTTCGTCGACATGCCGAATCGCTCCCAGAACGCCGAGGCCTGCGTGGCGATCCTCGACGAGGTCTTCGCCAGTCGACCCCGCGCGGAATGGCTCGAGCGGATTCGCGTGGACGGGGCCGATCTGATCTACACGATCGTGAACTCCGTCGACGATCTGCCGAATGATCCGCAGGTGCGCGCGAACGACTATGTGACCGAGGTCGAGCATCCGCAGCACGGACCGACCGAGATGGTCGGGATCCCCGTCGCGCTCTCGGAGACGCCGGGATCTATTCGGCGCGTCGCGCCGGAGCTCGGTCAGCATACGGAAGAGATCCTGCTCGACGTCCTCGGATGGGATTGGGATCGGATCTCCGAGTTGCGCGCGAAGAAGGTGCTCTGACTCGCGCGAGCGCCTGCCGCGCGTTTCAGTCGTGCAGCTCCGCGAGGGCGATGCCGCTCTCGCCCGCCACGGCGTAGAGGAGGAAGACGCGGCCTTCCTCCTTGAAGATGGCCGGGTCGCGGAGCTGGTTGACCCTTCCGTAGGCCGTACTGCGAATCGAGGCCTCGAGCGGCGCATTCGCCCCCTCCCAGTCCTTTTCGGGGCGAAGGATTTCGACGGCTTCGCTTTCCCGCCATTCCGTCCACGGAGGCGAGAGGTCGATCGTCGACATGAGGATCCGTTCCGGGACATCGCCTACGCGTGTCCAGAAGACCCGGAGATCGTCGCCTCGTTTCAGCAATGCGGAATGGCGCATGTTTGGCTCGAATAGCAGCGGCCCCGTCTCGAAGTTCGAGAGCCCGTCCTTCGAACGGTAGAGTTGTCCAGGCATTGCGAGTGCGTAGGTCATGCCCCGATGCAGGAATGCTCGAAAATAGGTTCGCCCCAGGATTTCGGGACGCGCTTCGAAGCGGAGGCCATCCTTCGAGACGGCGACGCGCGTGACTTGCCGCGCGAAGCCATCGAGGCCATGGAAGTACATCACGATTCGGCGCGTCGCAGCCTCCACGTGTACGTCGGGGGACGCAATGTGCGGCGTCGTCAGTTCCTCTTCGAGGTCGTGGGGCAGTCGGAACTCCATCTTCGCCATGAGTTCCTGTAGTCGTTCGAGTTCGGCCCGGGGCGCCTCTGGGGCCTCGGCCGGGAAGTGGGACTGTTCTAGCCGGAGGCTGCCGGGCTCATGGATCTGCCACGGGCCGATCAATCGATCCGCAAAGGCCAGCCGGATGTAGCATCCCTTGTGGTCTGCGAAGTAGAGGTAGTAGCGGCCGAGCGGAGAATCGATCCAATCGGGCACCCGGATCAGAGACGGGCCCTGGATGTTTTCGCCGATGCTCGGATCGGATTCGGGCGCGATGATCGGACGATCCAGCAGCCGCTCGACTCTCATCGATCCCCTCCGCTCTTGCGCCTTCGGCGAACCCCGACCGCGCGTCGTCGCCGGTCGTGTTTCCGCCCGAGAATCGTCGGGCATTCGATGCGCGATGGGCATAGGATATCCGAGATCCAGATTCCTTCGGAGGGGTTCGGGCGGTCGCGTGGCGATCTACGCTCCCGTCGTGGAATCTGGAAACCGTCCAAAGGAGTCTCGGCCATGCCCGTCTTGAAGGAACTCTGCACGCTCACGGCCAATGTCAGTGCGCTGGTCGACGTCGGCGCGACCCCATCGGGTCGGCGGCAGATCGCCGATGTGAAGGGGGGCGAGGTCGTGGGCACGCGGATCAGCGGTCGTGTCCTGCCGAGCGGCGCCGATTGGCTGTTGACCGGCGCCGACGGGATCGGTCGTCTCGACGTGCGCGCGACCGTCGAGACGGACGACGGTGCGAAGATCTACGTCCAGTATCGCGGCGTCCTGCAATTGAACGAAACGGTGATCGAGGCCCTCTCGAAAGGGGGTGAGACGCAGTTCGGCGACGCGTATTTCATGACGACGCCGCATTTCGAGACGGGGCATCCCGACTATGCATGGCTGAACGCGGTCGTTGCGGTCGGGCAGGGGCGGCTCCTTCCAGGGGCCGTCGAGTACCGGATCTTCGAGGTGTGCAACGACTAGCGGTCCCTGAGGCCGTACGCGCCCGAGACGCCGCGCATCTGCGCGCGAGCAGGAGAGACATGACATTCGATGAAGCCACGGCACTCGATCGACTCGAGCCCGGCGTGTACGGCTGTGACATCAGCAAGGACTACTGGGTCGTTCGCGGACCGAACGGCGGCTATCTCGCAGCGCTGCTCGAGCGGGCGGGGGAGGCCCATCTCGGTGATCCCGAGCGTCAGCTACGCAGTCTGACCGTTCACTATCTGCGACCGCCGGGCGCGAGTCCGGCGCGGATCGAAGTGACGACCGAACAGCTCGGCCGATCGGTCGCGTTCC
>Ga0315338_1001921_pt1 | contig 23017 bp, 15 predicted proteins | sample ASW8metaG_FD_204518 | JGI IMG/M metagenome (GOLD analysis project Ga0315338, IMG submission 204518) | Ammonia-oxidizing marine archaeal communities from Monterey Bay, California, United States - ASW #8 | ecosystem: Environmental > Aquatic > Marine > Coastal | place: USA: California | collected... | reverse complement strand
TGCTCACCATGGGTGATGCGACGGGCTACGAAATAAAGAAAACGTTCGAAGATAGACTGGATCTGATTTTTCATGCCAGTTTCGGATCTATTTATCCGGCATTGAACAAGCTCACAGGTGATGGTTTGGTTTCTTGTCAGGAAATGGCGCAAGAGAAAAGGCCCGATAAAAAAATCTATTCAATTACAGCGGCCGGGCGTTACGCTTTCTTAGAGGCGATTATGAAGAAGCCTGCTGCTGATCGCTTTCGTTCTGAGTATCTTGCAACAATGATGTTTGCTCATCTGCTCCCAGTCGGGACCATATCACAACTGATCGACGAAAGAATAGAAGACCGCACGCAGAAGATTCTGGATATGCAGGAAGATTGTCCGATGCGACCTGCCAATTCCGAACAGTTTATGTGCGGGTACGGCAAGGCAGTGTATCAGGCAGAAGTCGATTACCTGAAAGAGAATAGACATTTACTGGAAGCTGACGCCCTCATGGGCCAGCGCGCCGCACAATAAACGACGTTGGACACTCTCAAAAGTAAAGAGGTATCGCTGTGAACCGCTCAATTATAATCGCAATAGTCATCGCCGTTGGTGTAACGGCTTGGATTGCATCTGGCCAGATGGACCGTTTCTCCGACTCTTCCGGTACTGATGCAGCTGCGGCAACACCGGAGGACAATAAAATTGCGGCGGAACCTAAAAACCCTGAGAAAATTATGGGTGTTCGGGTCCAGACATTTACGGCCAAACCGCGCCAGCAGGAAGTGATCGTGCACGGCAAAACTGAAGCCTATCGCGTTGTCGAATTAAAGGCTGAAATTTCGGGGCGCGTTAAAAAAGTTCAGGTAAATGATGGTGATCGCGTCAAGGTCGGCGATCCCATTGTCAGTTTCGATGTGAAAGATAACCAGGCAAAGCTACTTGAAGCCAAAGCTCTGGTCCGTCAACGCGAAATTGAACATACGGCCGCAAAAAAACTAAACAAAAAGGGGTTTAGCTCCAATACGACTCTTGCTAACGCGCAAGCCCTGCTGGACGGCGCCAATGCCCAGGTGATGGCCATCCAAATCCATCTGAAGGATCTGGTCATCAAAGCTCCCTTCGATGGCTATATTGAGGAGCGTAGTGCCGAAATTGGTGATTTTGTTAAGGATGGCAATCCCATCGCAACGATCGTAGAAAGTGATCCGTTGCTCGTCACCGGTCAGATTTCGGAATTGCAAGTTGGGAGTATTGAGGTTGGTGGAGAAGGTACAGCCGAACTCGTTACCGGCGAAAAGGTATCTGGGAAAATAAAATTTATCGGCAATATGGCCGATCAGGCAACACGTACATTCCGCGTTGAGCTGGAGGTTCCCAATGAAGGATATAAACTCCGCCATGGTGTGACCGCTGAGATCAACTTCAAAACCAAATCTGTCGATGCCCATTTCGTGACTCCCGCCTATTTAACCTTGAATGATCAGGGGATCTTGGGTCTGCGGGCTGTTGGAGACGACGATCTCGTCGACTTTTATCCGGTTAAGGTGTTGGCTGATACATCTGATGGCGTTTGGATTTCTGGATTGCCAGAAACGGTCAGGTTGATCGTTGTGGGCCAGGATTTTGTCCGCGAAGGGGATCGGGTCAAGGCTGACCTCTATACTGCTGAGGCTAAACAATGAATGCGATAATTGACGCTGCCATCAACCGTTCACGGACGGTTATCTCGGCTCTCTTACTAATCCTAGTGGCTGGTGTCTACGCCTATGTGGATATCGCCAAGGAATCGGATCCGGACATCAATATCCCGATCATTTACGTTTCCATGACCCATGAAGGTATTTCCCCGGAAGATGGGGAACGATTATTGATCCGGCCTATGGAGCAGGAACTCCGGTCGATTGAGGGCATCAAGGAGATGCGCTCTTCCGCAAGTGAAGGGCATGCCTCTGTCACCCTTGAATTTGACGCTGGATTTGACGTCGACAAGGCGCTGGAAGATGTGCGCGAAAAAGTCGATGTTGCCAAAACGGAGCTGCCGCAGGAAACTGACGATCCGGTCGTCAACGAAGTAAACGTCGCGCTCTTTCCGGTTCTTGTTGTTACACTTTCAGGGGACGTCCCGCTCCGTACATTGATCAAGCTTGCAAAGGATGTGCAGGACAGAATTGAAGGGCTTCCGGGCGTTCTGGAGGCTGATATCGGGGGTGATCGCGAGGAAGTACTCGAGGTTATTGTCGATCCGGTGAAGCTTGAAAGCTATGCAATATCAAATAATGACCTTATTAATGCCGTTACGCTAAATAACAAGCTGGTCGCTGCGGGCTCCATGGATACGGGCAAGGGTCGCTTTGCGATTAAAGTACCGGGCCTGTTTAAGACTGCATCCGATGTTCTTGATATTCCTGTTAAGGTGAACAACGAAGGCGTTGTCACTCTCCGTGATGTGACGGAGATACGCCGAACATTCAAAGATGCTGAAAGCTACGCCCGGCTAAACGGCCAGCCCGCGGTGGCATTGGAAGTCAAAAAGCGGCTTGGCGAAAATATTATCGAGACCATTGAAGCCGTTCAGCAGATTGTCCTTGCCGAGAAGGAATACTGGCCCGAGAATGTTGTTGTAACTTTCAGTCAGGATAAATCCGAAGACATTCGGAATATGCTGAAGGATCTGCAAAATAATATTATCAGCGCCATCATTTTGGTGATGATTGTCGTGATCAGTGCGCTTGGCGTTCGCACGGCAGGCCTGGTCGGCCTTTCCATTCCAGGCTCCTTCCTGATTGGCATTCTCTATATGTATCTGTTCGGACTGACCATCAATATTGTGGTTCTGTTCGGCTTGATCCTCGCCGTGGGGATGCTCGTCGATGGCGCCATTGTGGTGACAGAGTTCGCTGACCGAAAAATGTCGGAAGGCATTGATAAAAAGGAGGCTTACGGCCTCGCGGCCAAACGGATGGCCTGGCCTATCATTGCTTCTACTGCGACAACGCTCGCGGTGTTTATGCCGCTGATGTTCTGGCCGGGCGTTGTTGGGGAGTTTATGAAATTCCTCCCCCTCACCCTCATCACCACGTTGGCCGGCTCTCTCCTGATGGCATTGGTCTTCGTGCCGACATTGGGATCCGTCTTCGGGAAAGCCGGATCTACGAACTCCAAAACTCTGGCTGCTTTGGCCGCGGCTGAAACTGGCGACATCACACAAATCGGTGGTTTGACGGGCAGATATGTCCGCTTTCTCTCACTCTGTGTTCGCCACCCTGCCAAGATCGCCGTTGTCGGTGCCGTGACCCTTGTTAGCGTTATCGGTTATTATATTGTGAATGGGAATGGCGTCGAATTCTTCCCGGATGTTGAGCCGGAAATGGCGCTGGTTTATGTCCATGCGCGCGGCAACATGTCGACGGATGAAAAAGATGTTCTAATCCGCCAGGTTGAAAATGAAGTCCTGAAACTGGATGATTTTTCTTCCCTATACACACGCACTGGCGGAGGAGGACAAGGACAGGACGTTGCAGAAGATGTGATCGGCACCATTCAAATGGAATTCAAAGACTGGCAGGAACGACGTCCCGCGCAGGAAGTCTTTGAAGACATCCGTCAAAGAACGGCGCACTTAACAGGTATTACGGTTGAAACACGTGAGCCAGATAATGGCCCGCCAACGGGGAAGCATATTCAAATTCAACTTTCATCCAGAAACCCCGACTTGCTGCCCCGTGAAGTTGCAAAAATCCGTAACCATCTGGAGGCTAATGTTGAGAATTTGATCGACCTTGAGGACAGCCGTCCAATTCCCGGAATTGAATGGGAGATCAGAGTTGACCGTGCGCAAGCCGGGCGTTTCGGCGCGGATGTTCTTTCTGTCGGAAAGCTTATCCAGTTTACGACCAATGGCGTAAAAATAGACGAATATCGCCCCAACGATTCCGATGATGAAATAGAAATTCGTGCCCGTTTCCCAGATGGCAAACGCAGTATCGATCAGTTGGATAACCTTCGGATCATGACCCAAAACGGCATGGTTCCGATTTCCAACTTTGTTACCCGCGAAGCAAAACAGAAGGTTGGGTCAATCAACAGGACCGATGCGCGCCGGATAATGACCATTAAGGCTAACGTTGAAGACGGCATTCTGGTCGATGAAAAAGTGAGAGAAATAGAGACCTGGATACAGAATGAGGCCGGAATCAACGCTGAAGTGTCTTACGTCTTTAAGGGAGAAGATGAAGAGCAGAAAAAGGCAGGTGCCTTTCTTATGAAAGCCTTTGCCGTAGCCCTGTTCATTATGGCCATTATTCTGGTGACCCAGTTTAACAGCTTCTACCATGCATTTCTGATTTTGACAGCTGTGATCATGTCAACTATCGGTGTTCTCGTCGGGCTGATCATTACTGGCCAGCCTTTCGGTATCGTCATGAGTGGTGTCGGCGTGATTGCCCTTGCGGGGATTGTCGTCAACAACAATATTGTTCTCATTGACACCTATGCTCATCTCAAGAGACAGGGTATGGATGCCATGGAGGCTGTATTACGGACTGGGGCACAACGTTTAAGGCCCGTTCTACTGACAACGGTAACGACGATTTTTGGCCTGCTTCCCATGGTCCTGCAAATCAATATTGATTTTGTCTCGCGGGAGATCGTGACAGGCGCCCCCTCCTCTCAATGGTGGGTGCAGCTTTCAACGGCTGTTGCTTTTGGGCTGACATTTGCGACGGTCCTTACCTTGGTGATGACACCGTCATTGCTGATGCTCGGGGCGAATGTAAGTGCCGCCCGTGATCGCCGCAAGCAGCGAAAAGCGGAGCGTAAAGCGCCTCCCCACGCGGAACCGGCTGAATAAGCGGCCTCGCTAACAAAAAAATCCGGCACCTTTGAAACGAGGCGCCGGATTTTTTTTTGGAGTACTTGCTGTGAACTGGGGTCCTGACCCTAGGCTTCGTCTTCCGGTTTTGACACAGAAGAACTTTCTTCTTCTGCAGCTTTTGCCATATCTGCTTTGCGGGCATCGGCTTCTACATATTTTCGGTGGCTAAGAACAGCAAAAGGAATAGTTGCCATATAAACAATAGCGATCACAGAAAGCAGCTGCCAAGGATAGCTTGCCATGACCGCTGCCAAACCGCCGACAAGAATGAGCATCGGCATCATCAAACGGCGCGAAACCCTCACGCGTTTAATGGAAAAGGTCGGAATACGGCTGGCCATCAAGAAAGCCATGAACAGAAGCCACGCCGCATTTAAAATACCAGAACGAAAGAAATCGCTGTCCGTATAAAAACTAACGACCATAAAGAGGAGCGAAATCGAAGCGCCGCCTGGCGCTGCAATCCCCGTAAAAAACCGTGACCCCCAAACCGGCTCTTCCACATCCAGCATTGAGTTAAACCGGGCGAGCCGCAAACCGCAGGAAACAGTGTAAATTAGGGCAATAATCCAGCCGATACCGCCTAGCCCACTATCCAGGGTCCAGAGGAAGAGGACGAGCGCCGGAGCAACGCCAAAACTGACGAAATCCGACAAAGAATCCAGCTCAGCACCGAATTTGGAGGCCCCTTTGAGCAGTCTCGCCATACGGCCGTCGAGGCCATCTAACACGCCTGCGGCCAGAATGGCGATCACCGCCATTTCCCATTTTTCGTCCAACGCAAAACGCACCGACGTAAGGCCTGCGCAAAGCGCAAGTGTTGTCAGCATATTCGGGATCAGGGAATTAAGAGGTAAAGCCCGAAGGCTACGGCGCTGCTTAAATGGCATCTAGCGTACCTCCACCATCATGGCGGCATTATTTTCAGCAGTTAAATCAGCGATGATTGTCTCGCCACCAACCATATTCTGACCAAGGCCTACGAGAGGCTCAACACCTTCGGGCAGATAGATATCCGTGCGGCTGCCAAAGCGAATAAGGCCGAAACGCTCCCCTGTGCGTACTTGTTGACCATCCGTCAGGTGACAAACGATGCGTCGCGCGACAAGTCCGGCGATCTGTACAAAAACGATATCCTTGCCGTCATCGGTCCTGAGATGCACGGCATGGCGTTCGTTTTCCTCCGACGCTTTATCCAGTGACGCATTCAGGAACTTCCCCGGGCGATAAACCTGCCGGATAATAGTTCCACCTAAGGGAACACGGTTGACATGAACATTGAAAACGTTGAGGAAAACACTGATCCGGAGAAGTGGGTCGGCGCCCATCCCAAGCTCCTCTGGCGGTACGGCCCGCTCGATAAGCTGCACAACGCCATCTGCGGGACTGACGATCAGGCCCTCACGGGTCGGGACATTGCGATCAGGATCGCGAAAGAAATAAACGCACCATAATGTCAGGAGAACGCCGATCCAGCCTAGAAACGGCCAGGTAAACAAAAAAAGCGCCAGGGTGACAGCCGCAAATATGGCAATAAACCGGTGACCTTCGACATTAATCGGCACCAAAACTGATTTCAACGTATCCATTCAACTCTACTTTCCGGCTCTCAGCCTTTTTCGACTATAGCCCTATAGCGCAGCTTTCGATCAAAAAGAACAAAAAGATGTCAGAGTTAGAGTTTAGCGCCTAATCCAATACTTGCTCAAGCTTCTCTTGATAACTTGCCGCTTCCTGCTGCCGCGCCCACATGGCGGCATATTGTCCATCGAGCTCCAGCAGCTCATGGTGACGACCGCGTTCGCGGATACGCCCGCCATCAAGAACAATAATTTCATCGGCATCGACGACGGTGGATAGTCGGTGAGCAATGACAAGTGTGGTCCTATCCTTGGAAACCTCAGCAAGACTTGCCTGAATTTCTTTCTCCGTATGAGAATCAAGCGCGGATGTCGCCTCATCAAACAGAAGAATGCGCGGGGCTTTGAGAATTGTGCGGGCAATAGCCACTCTTTGCTTCTCCCCGCCTGACAGTTTCAAGCCACGTTCGCCAACCATAGCATTGTATCCGTCCGGCAGCTTTTCAATAAAATGGTCGATGCTGGCAAGGCGCGCGGCTTCTTCCACTTCCTCACGGCTGGCGCCGGGCCGGCCATATTCAATATTATATCTTATGGTGTCGTTAAACAGGACCGTATCCTGAGGCACGATACCAATAGCGGCACGTAAAGATTCTTGTGTTGTCTCGTTAATCGGGTTGCCATCAATGGTGACATAGCCATCGTCAACATCATAGAATCGAAAAAGAATACGAGAGATTGTCGATTTACCGGCACCAGAGGGCCCAACAATGGCAATTTTCTTGCCCTGCTCGACCTTAAAGGAAACATCATGCAGGATTTGCCGGTTCTTCTCATACCCAAAACTGACATTGTGAAATTCAATCTCGCCGCCGCCTTCCGGGAGCGGACGGGCATCGGGTGCATCATCAACCTCTCGCGAGACCATTAGAAGCTCAAACATCTTCTCCATATCTACCAGGCTTTGCTTGATTTCCCGATAGACGAACCCCAGGAAATTAAGCGGCTGCACCAGCAGCATCAGGAACGCGTGGATTGCGACAAAGTCGCCAACTGTATATTTACCGTCGACAACGCCTTTGGCTGAAAGCAGCAGCACCGCGATCAGTCCGGCGCTGATAATGACACCCTGCCCGATATTTAGATAGGCAAGTGTCGTATTACTGGTTACCGCCGCCTTCTCATACCCTGCAAGGGCCTTGTCAAACCGCCGGGCTTCATGATTTTCATTGCCAAAATATTTAACGGTTTCAAAATTGAGCAGGCTGTCGATCGCCTTGGTATTGGCTTCGCTGTCTTTCTCGTTCATAGTCCGGCGAAATTTAAGGCGCCATTCAGTAACTGCCAGGGTGAAGTAGATATAGCCGATTAGCGTCCCAAAGGTGATGAGCGAGATCAGCCAGCCATATTCAATCAGCAAAAGTCCGCAGATAAACAGTATTTTCAGCAATGTCGGGATGATGTTGAACAACATGAAGCGCAGGAGGAAATCAATGCCCTTTGTCCCGCGCTCGATAACTCTGCTAAGTCCGCCAGTCTGCCGGTCCATATGGAAGCGTAGGGAAAGTTTATGCAGATGCCGAAATGTCGACAAAGCCACCTGACGTATGGCGTTCTGACCAACTTTCGCAAAAACCGCATCCCGAAGTTCCGCAAAGGTCTGCGTCAACACACGGGCAACACCAAAAGCCACAATTAGGCCTGCCGGCATAACGATAATCGGGTTTACGTCCCCGGTCATATCATCAACGATAAATTTAAGAAGATAAGGCGTATAGACAGAGGCCACCTCTGCCATCACCAACAGAATAACAGCAATACCGACCCTTATTTTAAGGTCTGTCCGTCCCTCAATCCAAAGGTAATTTCCAAGCGATCTGATCGTCGCCCAATGGCTCCGCTGATCATCATGGGAATGGCTGTCGAACTTGGCACTGCTCATGGAATTTCCGTCTTGTTTTTCGTTTTGGAGATACTATCCGAAAAGACGGATTAAATTTACTGTATTTTATGCCAGTGCTTGATCATGTGACACAAGCTACAGAATGCATATTAATTTCCAGCAACCCTATTCGTCACATGTCTGTGCTAGTTCGAGCCCGGTAGCGCAAATATCTGCCCCGGATATATGAGATCAGGATCACGGATCTGGTCCTTATTGGCCTGATATATGACCGTATATTCAGCTCCCTCCCCATAGGCGCGTGTTGCAATGCGCCAGAGGCTGTTTCCCGGCTGTACAATAGCACTTAAACGGCCATTTTCCTGAGCCAGGATGACATCACTGGCCGGCGCCCGTTGAAATGGCAGCTCGACGCGGGAAAGAACTTTTCCGGTTCTATCCAGTTGATCAATCCTGAGTGTATAAGTCCCTGTTGATACGGGGCTGTCTGGTGTAAGCGACCAACTACCATCCTCCCCCACAACCACGCTGCCGATGGGTTGATTATCGACATAGACTGTTACAATATTGCCAGCGATGCCTTTACCGGAAAGTTGCAGGTTTCCTTTCTCATCATAATTTACAGCACCGAGGCTCAGTCCCTTGGCCGCAGATACATCACCTTTGGGCTCGGGAAGCTGCAATAGTTTGACTGACCCGGCTGCGTCTTTCGAGCCATCTTTCGGGGTTAGAACGGCGATCGCCGGGTTTCTTTCAGCCATAGGCTTGGTGCAGTCAGGCACACTAACGGCCACAAGTTTGCCGGATTCGACTTCCGATCCATCCGGGTTTTTTGCGATTAAATTAATGGTCTGCGATCCCGGCACAATGGGATTTGTCGAGGTAAAAACCCACTCCCCACGCGCGGAGGTTTTTGCCACGCCCGCGTCCTGATCCCCAACGTAAATTGTCACGACAGAAGACGGAACTCCGCGCCCCGCCACAAGCAGCTCACAATTTCTGTCAATGCGAACAATATCAAAACTGGGCCGCAGAGCAGCTTCCTTCTCGTCTCCGAGATCCTTGTCAATAACGGTTGCCTGGGATGAGGACGGCTTCTTCTCATCTTTTCCAGTACTTTTCTGCGGTGCTGCGGGTGGCGTCTGATCTGCCGATATCGGCTTATCTTCAGCGGTTACAGGCTCGTCTGCAGGCCAAAAATTCTCCCCGCGCAGATACAGGAAAATACCGACCACAATAAGCAGTAAAACTGCCAAAATACCGAATACGCGCACGACAGCCTCGCTTCACAAATATATTATCCGGTTATTATGAACCGCAAGTTCACCGGACGCAATGTTTAGGGTTAAGACTTCGGTTTTGCCACCGTATTCTTGATAGCCGGAATGGATTTGAGATAGGCAGCAATGGCCGCAAGATCGTCGTCGGTAAGTTTCGACAGGCTATGATCAATAACCTCCGCCATACTGCCCTGCACATTGTCAAAATCAGGCAGCATGCCGCTTTTCATCAAACCTGCGATATCAGCTTCAGACCAGTCACCAATACCGGTCCCGTCATCTGGTGTAATATTCGGCACAATTTCCCTGTCAGGACCGTCAATCGTCCCCGCGAGGTACAATTCTTTATCAGGAGCCCCTAAACTATTGCGCGGCGTGTGGCACTCTCCGCAATGGGTCAATGCTTCGACAAGATATCCACCACGAGCAACTTTCTCTGAAGCATTAGGTGCGGGCGAGTAAGGTTCATCATCAAAAAACAACGCTCGCCACCCCCATTGCAACCATCGCCAGGACAACGGTGCGGAGACTTCATGCGGTTTATCTTGAATGGAAGCTTTTGGAAGTGTGAAAAGATACGCCTTGATGGCGAGCGCATCTTTATCCGTCATTTTTGTATAGCTTGGATAAGGAAACACCGGAAAATATGGATGCCCGGAAGGCGATACACCCTTTTTCAACGCCGCCAAAAATTCGGAATCGTTCCAGCGGCCAATACCATTTTCAGGGTCCGGCGTAATATTAGGGCTATAAAAGACACCAAAGGGTGTTTTAAGCGCCCGGCCACCTGCGAACGGCTGGCTACCTTCGGATGTATTCGTGTGACATCCAAGGCATCCGCCAGCGACCGTGAGGTAAGCCCCCTTTTCCACAATAGTTTCGGCTTGCGCGACGGGCAGCAGGACGGCAAATCCAAGGAATAGCCCTGCTGCCGAGCTAAAAGCGGATAAACCAGTTTTCATTCCATTTCTCCACCCTGCTAAACCCACAGCTTAGCAGGGGATCGCAACAGACAGACATATTTATTTCTTCTTTGGTTTCCTGAACTGCTTATGGCATGCACCGCAGGCTCCTCCGGCTTCCTTAAGCGCCGCTCCTATTTCCGACTGTTGCCCGGATTCTACGGCAACAACCAAATTTATACTTGCCTTTTGCAAGTTCAAAATATTCATTTCAAATTTTTCTTTATTTTTCGGATCCCATATCTCGGGCTTGGCGCGAGAGCTTTCAACGCCAGATCCTTCAGGGAAAAGCTTGCCCATATTACCAGCTATCGCGGCAATCGCCCTTGCATTGTCATTCAACTTGGCATCATAGGCCATTTCGCCTTTGGCTACTTTGGCAATTGCGCCCATATTTGCACCAAGTTTCTTCATTTCAGCGATCCGATGATCCGCTTCCGCGTTGCCGGTCGATTCAGAATGCGCGCTGGCGGCCGTAATAAGGATTGCCCCTCCGAGCAGCGCCACCAACGCCTTCGTAACAATTTTCTTTTTCATGAGTATCTCTCCTGTTGGTACGAGTTTTTACAACTATGTCACGCAATTCGCGCTCTCTTAATATCTCGGATTTACTCTAAAATCATTGCGGCAAGGTGACAACGACTTCCGCGCCCCCTTCCCCATGTACTTTATCATGGGCCCGAATACGCACTTCTTTCACATGCATGGGAATTGATAACGTCATGGATCGTGTAAAAGGCTGCTCGTTCACATGTGGATGCATCAGGACACGACTGCCGAGGCTTGCCCCTTGCATATCCAGCACCTCCCATTTGTCTGCGTAATGATCCCAACCTTCATCGTCATGGCGGACCGTGACGCTAAACCGATAGACATCTGCCTCGACCTTGGTCACCTGAACATCAATAACGTCTGCCTGCCCGGCAAAAACAAGGCTTGACGTCATGATCATCAAGCCGCACATAAGAAATGCAACATATCTGTTCATTTATTCTTTCCTTACCAGCAAAATGGTATCTTCATGACGACAATCTCTTCTCTTTGTGTTTATTGCGGCTCCCGTATGCCGACCGACCCCGCGCATAGGGACGCTGCACGGGCACTCGGCCTTGACCTTGGACGCAATAATATTCAGCTCGTCTATGGCGGAGGGCATGTCGGCCTTATGGGCATAACCGCCGACGCCACATTGGAAGCAGGAGGACAGGTTATCGGGATTATCCCGGCTCATCTACATGATATCGAGGTTAGTCACGAGAAATTGACAGAGCTTCATGTGGTTGACAGCATGCATATTCGAAAAGAAAAGATGTTTCAGATGTCGGACGCCTTCGCCGTTTTGCCAGGTGGCCTTGGCACATTAGACGAAACGTTTGAGATGATTACATGGCGGCAACTGGGCCTCCATGACAAACCGATCCTTCTGGTAAATTACAAGAACTATTGGCAGCCGTTCCTGACGCTATTGGAGCATATGGTTAAGGAAGGATTCGTTCAGCCCGAAGCCTGGGATTACTTTCAGGTCGTCGAACGTCTGGAAGATATCATTCCGACCCTTCAAAGGGCACCTGACGCTGAAATTTTGCCTGATATTTCCAAGTTCTAAGCCTAATTCGAACTTTATTTGCCGGTTCGGCTTGCACCTGCGGCAAGCGATGCTATTTTGCACCCGCACAATGAAAAATATATAGGCAAAGAAGGATCTCGACATGCCAAAGATTCAAGTCAAAAATCCAGTTGTTGAGCTGGATGGAGACGAAATGACCCGGATTATCTGGGCATTTATTAAAGACAAGCTTATCCTCCCCTATCTGGATATTGACCTGAAATATTACGATCTTGGTATGGAGGCACGTGATGCAACTGATGATCAGATCACGATTGATTCTGCCAAGGCCATTCAGGAACACGGTGTTGGCGTAAAATGCGCAACCATTACGCCGGACGAGCAGCGGGTTGAGGAATTTGGCCTCAAAAAAATGTATCGATCCCCGAACGGGACTATCCGGAATATCCTGGGGGGCACGGTCTTCCGTGAACCTATCATCTGTGCCAATGTGCCCCGGCTTGTTCCGGGCTGGACGGACCCAATAGTGATTGGACGTCATGCCTTTGGCGATCAGTATCGGGCGACCGATCTGGTTGTTCCCGGCCCTGGCAAGCTCACTATGAAGTTCGAGCCCGCTGACGGCGGTCCTGCTCTGGATATGGAAATCTTTGACTTCCCGGCGGGCGGCGTCGCCATGGGCATGTACAATCTGGATGAATCCATTCGAGGATTTGCCCGTGCCTGCATGAATTATGGCCTTAATCGTAACTGGCCTGTCTACCTGTCAACGAAAAACACCATCCTCAAGGCCTATGATGGTCGTTTCAAAGATCTGTTCGAAGAGATTTATCAGACAGAATTCAAAGCCGAGTTCGACAAGCGCGGCCTGACCTATGAACATCGACTGATTGACGACATGGTCGCGTGTGCCATGAAATGGTCTGGAAAATATGTCTGGGCTTGTAAGAACTATGATGGCGATGTGCAGTCAGATACAGTTGCGCAAGGTTTCGGGTCTCTCGGATTGATGACCTCAGTGCTGATGACACCAGATGGGGAAACCGTTGAAGCTGAGGCGGCTCATGGCACGGTAACCCGTCATTACCGCATGCATCAACGCGGGGAAGAAACATCAACCAATCCTATTGCATCCATCTTTGCCTGGACCCGTGGGCTTCTCCATCGCGCTAAGCTCGATAACAATGAAGAGCTCAAAAACTTCGCCAGTGCCGTCGAAAAAGTCTGCGTCGCTACCGTTGAAAGCGGCGAAATGACCAAGGATCTGGCTTTATTGGTCGGACCAGATCAGCCCTGGCTGACAACAAACCAGTTTCTGGATGCTCTGGATAGAAATTTGCAAAAAGAAATGGCCTAACACCCATTTGCAGCAAAAAAAGCCGGCTTCATCAGCCGGCTTTTTTATTTATCGATAACAGTGACGGATCATCTCATATGATCTAGAGACCCGCTTCCAGTAATATATTATGCGTCCAGATCTGCGTCCGCTTCCAATGGCTCCTCACCAGGTACTCCCTGGATGGCATCAGATATCACACCAGCGTTGGCAAGGATCCTAGTTTCAATCTCCTGCGCCATTTCCGGATTTTCTTTCAGGAATGTTTTCGCCTGCTCCCGTCCCTGGCCTATGCGCTGGCTGTCATAGGAATACCAGGACCCTGATTTCTCGACAATTTCCGCTTTGACCCCAAGATCGAGGATTTCACCGGTTTTCGAAATCCCTTCGCCATACATGATATCAAATTCGATCACCTTAAACGGCGGTGCCACTTTGTTTTTCACTACTTTAACCCGGGTCTGGTTGCCAACGATTTCATCCTTGGATTTGATCTGACCAATACGCCGAATATCAAGACGAACGGAGGCATAAAATTTAAGGGCATTCCCCCCCGATGTGGTTTCAGGGCTTCCAAACATCACACCAATTTTCATCCGGATCTGGTTGATGAAAATCACCATACAATTCGACCGCGAAATAGAACCGGTCAATTTACGCAAGGCCTGGCTCATCAACCGTGCTTGCAGTCCGACATGGGTATCCCCCATCTCTCCTTCCAACTCAGCCTGCGGCACTAACGCCGCCACACTATCTACAACCAAAACATCGACCGCGCCGGACCGAACAAGTGTGTCCGTAATTTCCAAAGACTGCTCCCCGGTATCCGGCTGCGAAATCAGCAGCTCATCAACATCAACACCGAGCTTTTTTGCATAAACCGGGTCCAGCGCATGTTCCGCATCCACAAAGGCGCACGTACCGCCCTTTTTCTGGGCTTCGGCAACCACATGCAGGGCAAGCGTGGTTTTACCAGAGCTCTCCGGACCATAAATTTCAATCACTCTACCTTTTGGCAGGCCACCAATTCCAAGGCCAATATCCAATCCAAGAGATCCGGTCGGGATTGCCTCAATATCCAGTTTTTCTTGTTGGCCCAGTTTCATCACCGACCCCTTACCAAAGGCCCGGTCGATCTGACTCATCGCCGCTTCTAACGCTTTTTTCTTGTCCATGCCACCTGCTTCAACGAGTTTAAGAGCTGATTGTACCATTACTATCCCCTTATTTCATAGGTCATTCCCGGATGCAACTTCCTCAATGTACATGTTTTGTTCTCAATGGCAAGGAGTTTTTACCATGTTGTTTTTTATACTCTATTCCTGTTTGTTTTTCATTTGTTCTATACTAAGGAGGAAACCTAAAATTTACGGTTAATTTGATTAAATGGAATCACTCGTTCGGATTATTCATTTTTCCAGACAGAAAGAACCTGGATAGAGCTGAGCGCCGGGTCTTCTTAAGACAATCAAGTTCTGCTCCAGGCATCGGCCCCCCGCGCTATGTCTGGAATGTCACGATCAATTGAGCCAGAACTGCAAAGACCGAACGCCAATTGGGGAGATTCATCTGAAAGGCCATTGGTTGATTAAGGCGGGATTCAATATTGATACACCGGTGACGGTGCAAGTACAGGAGGGCTGTATTGTCGTGCCCGCCGCGTAAATAATATAGCCCCGGCCTAACTTGTCGGTGCTGCCAAAAACCGTGGTACGTCCCCTATTTACGACAGCTGAGTAAACACAACAATAAGTCATTGGCTAATTATTTAATTGATTATTATCCAAATAACAAACAGCCTTATTTGAAAATATTTTAATGGCTAAACTATTTTCAAAAGAAAAAATCATATGGTAAGTAGGATTTGCTTCGCTCTCATCCAAACAACCATCCATCAACTCTTCATCTTCAGGATGAAGATACCCTATGAATGATAGTGTTTTTCGATCTGCAAGCGTACTAGAAACGTTCCCCTGAATTTTTAAAAACAATACATCTTCAAATACAATTTGGAGGCCTTCAAATTCATTACTCTGCACCCAATCTCCTTTTGTTTTAACCCAAGACAAACTCAATATATTTTTCTCTGTCGAATACTCAATATTTTTAAAATCAAAATTGTTATGCAAATCTATATGCCGACCACCAATATCCAGAGCATGATTACTATCAACTAAAAAATTTATCTTTTCCATTGGACGCTTTACCCTATTATCTACCTTGAGATTTTAAAAACTTATTTACGATTCTCAAATCTTGAGCAGTCGCAGTCCGAGTATCACCAAGCTTACTTCGACTTCCTACTTGGCCAGCTCTAGGTCCACTCGGAATAAGGTTATTCTTAAAGTTCTGAACATGCAGAGTAGGTACCTTGACCCCATTAACATTATGGGATTTTCCTGCAAGATCAATATTTGTTCTTCCATTTTTAGTTGAAATAGAAACCCTATTTTTACCACCATTGCGCTTAACAAGATCTGCAGCCCTTTCTACTAGCGTTTGCGGTGCCGCCTTTGCCGCCTTACCACCAAGTCCGAAGATATTTCCTAACTTCGAGGCTACACCCACGATTTTACTAGTTCCCGGAAAGCTCCGCAACACAGACGCGGCAAACTTACCTGGTGCTCTAAAAAACTTTTTTACATCTTTAAATAAGCCATGAACTATATCGCGACCATGACTAATTATTGCTAGCCCAACACCACTGACCAGATTATCAACGCCTTTTGCCGCCAACCCGCTCGGGTCAACAAAGTTGATCGGGTCATTGCCTACATAGGCATACAGGTTCATCCCGTCGCCATAACCGATGGGGTCGGGGCTGAGGAAGCGGCCTTGAGCCGGGCTGTAATAACGCGCCCGGTAGTAATAAAGGCCGGTTTCCGCATCAAGACGACGACCGGTGAAGCGATACGGGCTGCCGCTCGCGTTGGCGGTCTCCCCGTACGGGCCGTAGGTGTAGGCATCGGTCAGAGTGCCGCTGTTATCGGACAGGGCCGCAACAGAACCAAGACCATCCTGATGGAAGTAGCTGTGATTACCTGTGCTGATGTCAATCATCACTAGAGGCTCATCCGTGCCCGGTCCGTAGATATAACGGCGGAGCATTTGCCCGTTCCCATCATAATCCGCGATTTCCTCGCTGCCATCCAGCAAGAAAGCCGTGGTCACACTGTCAACCGTTTTGGAGGAACGGCGTCCATGCGGATCATAGGCATAACTGGCATTCATCACCGCATTGGTCGCACTGATCAGACGGTTCTCGGTATCAAACACGTAAGTATCAATACCATCGGATGTCATATTCCCGGCAGTATCATAAGTCGGAGTCAAAGACCCGACAGCGCTATACTGATTGAGGTTGTTGACCGTATAGGCAATGTTCTGATTGGCTGGTGGTGTGAAGGTAAAAGCAGCTATATCCGTGGTTAGCTGAGTGCGCTCGCTCACATTGTTATAGGCAAAGCCAAAAGTGACACCACTCCCGGTAAACCCATGATCCAACGATGACAGATCACCGTCATGCTCGTAAATGTACGAGGTCGACGACCCGTTGCCCAATGTTATCGAGGCGCGGCGAGAACGACGATCATGGCTATAACTGGCCAGCGAGGTGACGCCGTTTTCGAGGATTTCTTCCACCCGATTAGCCGCGTCATAGCGATATTCGGCAAACCAGGCATCCGGCCAGATTACCTTGGTTCGGTTGCCCGCCAGATCATACTCATAGGAGACAGCCAGACTGTCTTGCCGGGTCACCGAGATCGGGCGGCCAAGACTGTCAAATCCATAATCAAGTGACTGACCGGCTGTGTCTTCAATCCGTGTCAGGCGGCTGGCAATATCATAGCTGTAACTGATGACTGCCTGACCCTGAGGCGATTTGCTGGACGGACGATTGAGAGCGTCATAGGTAAAATCAATATTTTTACCCGCCCGGGTGACAACCTGTAACACGTTGCCCATAACATCATAGCTGCTACTTTCCGAAGTTCCGTCAGGATAAGTCGTTTGTAACGGACGGTTAAAGCCATCATAGCTGTAGCTGGTTGTATTATCCCGGGCGTCTTGAACAGTCACAATGCTGCCGTTCAAATCATAGGTGTTACGCTGCGATATAATTTCGATGGAGGTTCCCACGGCCTGGTGTATTGCCAAAACCTGTCCCATGACATCATAATCAACTTCACTGATGCGACTTTCGGCATCCGTCGTGCGAATTTGTCGCTCCAACTCGTCGTAAGCATAACTCGTCACATGACCGTCGGGATCCGTTGCGGTTAATTTATCACCCATAACAGAATAGGTTGCCGTCGACACCTGAATTGGCTTGAGCGGGTCATCCGTCGCGGTTCGTGTCTCAATCACACGGCCATCCGCATCATACTCGAATTCGCTGCTGCGGTTTTCTGTGCCGTCCACTCGTGTGACACGGCGGTTGGCATCATAAGTATAGGTCGTCACGCGCCCCAGAGGGTCGGTCGAAGTTGCCACATCCCCAACGGCATTACGTGTCACTGAACTGCCAATCGCCAGGCCAAGTTCGTCCTGGACGGTGGTTAGAATCTGCCCAAAGCTGTTCCTGGTTGTCCGGGATACAACACCATCCGGTGCCGTCGTTGTTTCCACAAGACCGAGGGCTGTATAGGTCAGGGTCGTCGTTGGGCGCACGGCATCGACAAGGGGTTGTTCTATGGTGATCGGTAGAGCCTGGGCATTATAGGCTACTGTGGTGATATTACCCGCTGCATCCGTTGTCTCCAGCGGCAGGTTATAGGTCGCATGATAGGCGATACTTTCAACCCGTGGGGTTTCGAGAGAGCCTGGCTTTGGGGTACTCGTTGCCTGTATCAGATTATGGCGATCATCATAAACTAATTCAACTATTTGACCTTCTGGCTGAGTTCTACGAGTGAGACGCGTATAAAGATCGTATTCGTTTAGAGTGACCCGTCCAAGTTTATCTGTTTCTTTCACAACCTGAGTTTTATCGTTGTGCTCAAAGACGGTAGACTGACCGAGTGGATCGACTTCCTCGCTTCGTTTGCCGGAGAAATAATACTGATAGAAACGGCCATTGCCGTTGGTTTGCTCCTTAACCCGACCAAGCGTGTCGTATACGTTGGTCACCATTGCAACGGTTGGATTGGACGGCATAAACTGCTTGGTCATCCGGCCACTGCCGTCATATTCGTAAACGGTTTTATTGCTGGAAGGATCCGTGAATTCAGTGAGCTGTCCATTTGTATCGTAAGTGTAAGAAACTGAGCGACCGGTACCGTCAGACACACTGGCAATGCGATCCCCACTATAAGAAAATGTCAAACTGCGGCCAAAATTATTGGAGACCGTTGATAGCTTTTCACTGCTATAAGTGAAATTTACAGTGACACCGCTCAGATTTTGCCAAGTTTCGATGTTACCGTCCGTATCAAAATCCAGACGTTCGCCTGTCCCTGTAGTGACGATAAAAGAGTCATCCGTATCCTTTTGCAGTGATAGTGTCACTTTGTCTTGAGGATTGTAACTGCCATCCGCCATTTTAAGGAACTGGCTGGCCTGGCCGTTCTGTTTTACAATAACACTATTATTCGTGAGGGAATCCGTTTGCCAATGTGCAATCAATGTGCTCGCAACGACGGCTTGCAAACTATCCTCAGTAAGGCCCAAAAGCTTGTGACTAAGGGCCGTAGCAATCATGGTGGAGGTTGAATTTATCGCTCCTCCATCGCCCATAGCACTGTAAGGATCAGAATCCTCACTGGCGGAAATTTCGTAATTATGTTGCCAGCCCAACCCCAGATTTTCGTCCAGACGATTGGCAGCAGAATTATAAGAGCGTTGAAAACCGAGGCCGACGGGGAAGTTTTCGGCCCCTACGGCAATATCATCATGGCTCAGTATAAAACTGCCGCTGCCCATGGAGATCGGATCACTGATAAGCTTAGCTAATTTACTTCTCCCTCCATTCTGAGTCGGAGGAACAAAAGATTGTACGCTCCGGCGAACTATAGTCGGCGTCGGTACGTAGGGCGAGTACCCCCCCTTTAACCCTCCGCCGATTTGAAATCCTATATAATCATCGCCGAAAATCAGCTTCGTTGACCCTGTCCATGTATCAACCGTGAGGCTCTCATCTTTAGGCACGACGAAACTTACTCCAGCCGTGAGAATAGAGCGCAAATAGTTCTTGGATGCTTGAGAATGATTAAGCTGGTTGGAGTGAGCGTCAAAATCAGCAACATTCGAAAAATAGATATAGGTTCCGGCGGATGTCCCTTGCGCAATTTCATCAAACAGGCCGATCGTTGATATGCCTCGATCAACCTTATAAGTTTGCTCCATGACAGTGGATTCTAAAGCTGACCCGTAAAATGCGTATAATTTAAAGGCAACAGCCACTTGTTCTGGAGTCCCATTTTGTAGCATGTGTCCGGTGACCGCAGCACCGCCAGGAAGGTCTAGGAGAATTAGCCCATTTTTATGACCGACAACGCCCCAGACTTGCTGCGGCGCTATTTTTACCTTCGTAACATAGGAGACTATTTCCTCTTGACGGGCGAATTGAGCCGCGTAAGAAGCCGCCAATACAGTCAGGCTTTCCCCCATAACTTCTTCGGAATCGTCGGCAAGGTCTTGATCACGATAATCGCGAAGCCGATCTCGATGATAATCAACACGATTACGATTGGTCTTCCCCCAATTATTGAAAAAATGATAGGTTAAGCCCGGTCCAACCTTGATGTCCGCAGAATTTACAAGAGATTGCGATGTTTGAAGAGAAGAAACGGGAATAGCCGTGGTTACCCTCAATGTACGACGGGTCTCAACATTATCGGGGGTTGTTACCGTGTCCACCAAATTTCCTTCAAGACGCAACTCCATCTGATTTGAAGCGTTCCATTTCATGGTCAACCGTTTGCCGTTAATTAAATCCGCAAATGTTTGATAAGTAAAAGATCCCACGAGATTGATATTGACAGGAATTCGGTGAATATCAGGTATGATACCGTCAGTAATATCTTCAATAGTAGAGACGGCCTTCGGATTTATAATATCTCGAGGAACCACATCAATTTTGACAATACTGCCGTTGCCACCAAGAATATCGGTCATAGAGGCCGTTGGATGACTTGTTTTCAAGACTGCCGCCAAAGCCGCCGATTTTGCGTCAAGCATATTTCTAAGGGCTGTACGGTTCACATTGGCCAGTTTAGAAGAGGCCGACCCATAGGGTGTGCTGGTTCCGCCAAGAGCTGTAAGAGCCTCTTGTGCATCCAAGCCTACCGAACTCTCCCAGTCGATTCCGTCTGACCAATTCTTCGTCTTGGCCGATGGATCAAAAGCATATTGGGTACCGCCGATATTTGCGCGAACATACATGCGGGGAATGCGCATTTCACTATAGGGAATCGCATCAAAAGTAATATTGTTGTATCCTAGATCCGTCAACAAATTTTGAACGGTTGGCGTATCCTGGTAGTCAACGATACCAAAATAGTCTCGAACTTCCGTTGGAGTCATTTTGATCATGGCATAACGATATGCAGTGGAGAATCCCGCCTCACCGAGTAATTTTGATAACAGGACCGCTTGATCGTGAGCGGTTCCATACCCATCAATAAGGGTCGTTACGGGATCTCGGCGATAGCCACTATTTGAATCTGTGCGGATATTATCATGCACATATTTAAAAATTAAATCAGGATCATTTTTGAGGGATCGAGCCAGCTCAGCAATGGAAGGAACGGCTTGTCCGTTCCCTAGCCCCATTGATACTGAGGAATTGGCGGATGATGCTATTGCCAATCCATAGGACGCAATCAATGCAATCACGATAAGTATGACGTTAGAAACAGCCCGTCTCATATGATTAATACCTACAGAATAAACGTTTGGAACGCTCATGGCCCCCTCCAAAAATACTGAAATTCACTTTCGTGAAAAACTCATGAAACATGCACTGTTCAAAATATGCGTTTTTTACTGACACCGACATTTCCCCGCGAACTTAAGAACATAAACTCACGGCCTGCTATGAAATGTCGCATTAGATTTTTTGCGCTGTCATTCTGCCTTTTCAAGAAAAGGACAACGCTCTCCAAACAACAGGCCTTGGCGTTGCTTATCCTCGGCACTCAGCTTATTAGTTTGCTCTTTGCAAATCTCTGATAAGGGAGCGCTAACCGACAAAGAGCGGGCTGCCCTAAGAGAGCGGGAAGGTTTTGCATTCTCTTTATTTAGAACCACTGGAACCCTAGCGGAGAGAGCTCTTGAACCAGAAGACTCGCTACCATGAATTTTAATTGGCGCCGGCGGAAGCTGATACATTCTCATGCTAGGCAAACTTCCTTCTGGCTCTCTCGGTAATTGCAATTCTTGCGCTTGCGTTACGGCCGTGGCAGTCAAAAATAGCCCAACACCAAAAAAAACGACGCCTGCACATCTTAAGCGTGCTGGCTTTTTGTTTAGAATGTCCATAACCTTCTCCAAATTAACGTGAAACAATCAAAAATCATGCCACTCCTCATAACCACATTAACTATCATTAATTGTTTAATGTGAAAATTCAATATAAAAACCTTAATTAGTGGGTAATATTACTTTTCAACCAGATAAAGTATATTAGCTAATTTTAATCTACTAAATTGATCATTTTTCTCTTTTACAAATAACATCTTGCTAACATGTTCTCTCAATGATAGTCAAATACTGTTTTGTCGAGCGAGATTTGGCAATAGATTTTTCAGGCTTTACATTAATAAATTGAATTTAAAGAAGAAAATTTACTAATGCATGAGTTGATAGTGACCGAAGCATAGGGGGGGATCATGTATCCTGGTATTCTACGACGTTTTAAAATTATTGTCATACTTTCTGCTGTTTCAATACTATCATTAATAGCGAATGCATTTGCTAATTCTACGACGACATATGAATATGATGCCCTAGGCCGTGCAATCGCTATCATCTACGAGGGCGGCGAGCGAATTGACTATCAATATGACGCAACAGGAAACCGCACACAGGAAACTACATCAGGTATCGTGACACCTTCCATTATTGCGATCAGCGATGCCAGTACAACAGAAGGATCAAACCTGTCCTTCACGGTCACCCGCTCTGCAGGCCTGACCGGATCTGTCACCGTTGACTTTGCCACTGCAGACGGCACAGCAACTATCGTGGATAATGACTACACCGCCAACACGGGCACCCTCACCTTCCTCGACGGAGAAACCAGCAAAACGGTCACCGTCATCACAGGTGACGACACAACAGAAGAAGCCGATGAGACTCTTTCGGTCGCTTTGACTAATCCAGTTGGCGGGACAATCTCAACTGCCTTAGCAACCGGTACCATCACCAATGACGATACCACCGCCGCTGTCTTTGCCATCAGCGATGCAAGTGCAGTGGAAGGATCAATCCTCTCCTTTACCGTCACCCGCTCTGCAGGCCTGACCGGATCCGTCACCGTTGACTTTGCCACCGCAGACGGCACAGCCACGCTTGTTGATAATGATTACACTGCCAA
>Ga0315338_1001920_pt1 | contig 23024 bp, 17 predicted proteins | sample ASW8metaG_FD_204518 | JGI IMG/M metagenome (GOLD analysis project Ga0315338, IMG submission 204518) | Ammonia-oxidizing marine archaeal communities from Monterey Bay, California, United States - ASW #8 | ecosystem: Environmental > Aquatic > Marine > Coastal | place: USA: California | collected... | reverse complement strand
GCCGATCTGAGCGGACTGGGGCGGGCTCGGCTCCGCGCCGTGAGGTCGTTGTGGGACGGACGAACCCTCGCCTTTCTGGAAACGCGGTTCTCAAATCTTGTCAACCGGATTGATGACGATGAACTCCAACTCCTCGAGATTCTCGAGCGTCGAGAGTTGTCGTTTCCGTTCACTTCAGCGGACGTTGGGAGCCAGGTCCGCGGTGGAGCGCTCACACAGATCGTCCGCAGCTCCGATCTTCTTGTCCAGGCCGGGGCCGAGTTTCGTTGGCGTGCGGCTTTCGAGCTTCGTGAGGACGGTCTCGAGCTCGATCCAGGCGAGGAGTTGCGACTGGGGGCAACACTCGATCACGAGTTGAGCGGAGTTCTTTGGCGCCACGGACTCTGGCGCGAAGTTTTCGCAGGGACCGATCTGGACGCGGAGAAGGCGTACACTTCCGGAGCTCAGTGGCGTTGGGAATCGCGACTTCGCAAGAGGCTGGTCGGTCTCGAGCTCGGGGCCGATCTCAGCATCCTCTGGTCGGAGGACGGCACACTCGAGAGCACTCTCTTCCTCGACGATTCGTCGTTGCGGTCGGGTAACCGGCTCGTCGCTGGTTTCTGGCTAACCCGCCCGGACCCGCAATGGATGTGGACAGCTTCCCTTCATACGACGCAGTTTCGCGGTTACTCCGGCTCCCTCGGTCATTCCGGTCGAATTGTCCCGCGGCTCGAGATCGTGCGGCAATTGACGACAGGACAACTCGAATTGGGAGTGGACGCGGCCTTCGGGACGCTTCGTGAGGAGGAGTCACTCACGAGCGTCGGTCTATCCCTGGCCTGGAGCCTCGCCCGAGGTGGATCGTGAGGAGCCTGCAGCATTGGAACGGCGGGTCGATCCCGTATCTCGTCCTCCTTCTCGGCACGGCCGTCGGTCTCGTCGGTTGCGGGGACGATCCAACCGCCCCATCGGGCGGGGGAACGCTCGATTTCAAATTGAGCTTCGAGGACGGCCTGCATCTGTCTGGCGCGTCCGACTCCCTCCGCTTCTGGGTTCGCGACTCGAATGGGCGCGTGCTGGCAGGACCCGACGTGATCGAGTACGACGGGGGAGCGTTTGAGCTCGATCTCCGTGTGCCTCAGGGAGACGATCACATCGTGCAGGTCCGTCTGGAGACCGATGGATTCCGCGGGCGGGGGGCTGAAGGTTGGGGGGAAGCGAGGGAGATCTCTGTCGACGCGGCCCGGACGACCGATGTCTCCCTGGGACTGGTTGGAGTCGTTCCCGATCTCTATCCGGTCAGTGCGATGCCCGGCGATCTGAGCTATCGCGTCTCCTGGACTCCAGAACCAGAGGCGGACACTTACGAACTCCTTGAGTTTCGAGATGAGGTGGAGACGGTTTACGCGTTGTCCGACACGGCGTTTACCGTTTCTCTGACAGATTCCGAGGAGGCTGTGGATCTTGTTACCTACCGGGTCCGCAGCTTGGGAGCCTATGGCACGAGCATCTACGGGGACCCGATCACCTTCCGTCCCGAAGAGATACGAGACGTCCCTAGTATTGTGGCGGTGGATCCACCCGATGGTTCTTCAGAGGTCCGGGACGACTTTTCTCCGACCGTAACCTTCGATCGGCCGATGGATTGGGCGAGTCTGGACTCAAAATCGGTCACCCTTGTCGACGTCGACAGTGAGCTTCCTTTCACCGCCTTGGCCGACGGAACGAACGCCACCCTCACCTTGACTCACTTCGAACCGTTCCTGAGAGGGCATCGGTACCGGCTCACCGTCGCTCCTGGTTTGCTGGGGGCCGATGGCCGGCTCTTCGATCAGGATCCGGACGTGGAGGGACTGCAGGGATTCTCGAGCGAGTTCACTGTCGAAGTCTACGATCCCCTCCGAATCGTTGGGACGGCCCCGATCGATGGGGGAGAAGCAGTTTCGATCGAAACTTCGGTCGAACTCGACTTGAATCGAGACTTTGATCCGGTCACCGCGACGGGAGATGCGGTGAGGGTGCGGGACGCGTCTGGAGATCCCGTTGTGGGAGCTCTGACCCTGATGGCAACGAGAATTCTCTTTGCTCCGGACGAACCCCTCGCCTACGACGCCATCTACTTCGTCGAGGTCACGACGAGTCTCCTCGACCTGCGGGGGGAACCCCTCGATCAGGATCCGGACACTCCGATTCCGGCTTTCGAACCCTTCTCCTCGAGTTTTCGGACCGAGCCTCAGCCGATCGGAGCCCGGGTCGTGCGAGTCGCCCCTCTCGATGGCGAGGAGAACTGGCCGGTCTTTGCCGATATCGAAGTCGAGTTCGATCGGCCTATCGACGCCGCGACGATCCTCCCGCAGGGCTCGTTCAACCTCCGGAAGCTCCCCGTCGGCGCCAGCGTGCCCGGAGTTCTCCTCTCGAGCGGAGACCGGCAGACCTTTACCTTCGCTCCGGCGAACAATCTCGAGCAGGGGACCCGCTACCAAATCGATTTGACGACCGGAATTCTCGATGACAACGGCGTGCCGATCGATCAGGAGCCGAAGGTCCCTGGCTTCCAGGGCTTCAAGGCTGAGTTCGACGCCGAGGAGAATCTCCGAGTGACGCGGATCACGCCACCCGATCGGCAGACGCGAATTCCACCCGACATCGAAATCGAGGTCGAATTCAATCTGCCGGCGGATGTGGCCCAACTCGGTGCGGAGTCCGTTACGTTGGAGCGAGGGGGAGCGCCGGTCGCGATCAACCGCTCTCTTTCCCCAGATGGTCGCATCGCGACGCTCTGGGCGGACACGCCCCTCGATTTGTTTGTCGAGTACACGGTGAGGATCAACCAGAATCTCTGGACGAGGGCTGGAAGCCGTTTCGACCAAGATCTGAGCGAAGACGGCTATCAGGAGTTTCTCAGTCACTTTACGACGCGTCCGGAATCGATCCCGCCGATGGTTGTCGGGGTGACCCCGGAGGACATGGCGACGGCGGTCGAACGACGTCCTGAGCTCGCCGTGAGCTTTTCGAAGCCGATTCAGCCGGGTTCATTCAACTCCAGCACCGTGTTCCTGCGGGAGGCGGGTGGAGAAATTGTTGCGACGGCCCTGAGCGTGGCGGCGGACTCTTTGCGCGGATCTCTTGCTCTGGTCGCAGATCTGGATTTCGATACCGAGTACCACATCGAGGTGACGAACTGGATCGTCGATCAGTTCGACGTTCGGCTCGACCAGGATCCGACTCAGCCGGACCGGCAAGGGTTCGAGAGTAGTTTCCGTACCGACGTAGAACGGGTACCGCCCTGGGTCATCGCGGTCCGCCCGTCTCGGGGAACTGTCGATGTTCCCCTCGAAACTACGATCGAATTGGACTTTTCGGAGACGATGGATCCGGCCAGCCTCTCGGCTGGAGTCCAGCTCGAACAGGATGGTGTGCCCGTCGACGGCGTCGTGATCCCATTTTCCGACAACAACTCGGCACGATTCGTTCCGAACGCTCCGCTCCTGGAGAATCGCGCCTACCAGGTCACGGTGACGGAAGCCGCCACGGACGTGGTCGGCAATCCCCTGGACGATGATCCGGACACCCCCGAACTCGACCCATTCCTCTCCGACTTCGTCACGGAGATCGACCGGCTCGGCCCGTTTGCACTCAGCCTGGACCCAGCCGACGGCAGTGTCGGAGTCGAGCCCAGCGTCAGGCCAAGGCTCGTCTTCAGCGAGGCCATCGACACGACGACCGTCGAGGACGGAATTTCTCTTCGCGATTCGACCGGCACACCCGTGTTCCTGCAGGACGTCGAGATCGTTGCGTTGAGCGAAGTCAGGATCGTGCCGGCGGTCGAGTTGGAGCCCCTCCATCGCTACGAAGTCGTCGTGACCTCTGCGCTGCGCGACACGGTCCAGAATGAGTTTGACCAGGACCCCGGCACTCCCGAGAACGAAGAATTCTCCTCCTTCTTTTCGACCGACCAGGAGCGAACCCCACCGCGGGCTCTCGGAGCCTTTTTCGACGACCAGCCTCCTCCGCAGACCACGCTCATTCGCGTGGCCTTCAGCGAGGCCATCGACAGCACGAGTTTGGATGTCGGTGATGTGGTACTACGGACACGCGATCAAGGTGCCGAGGTCTCGGTACTTCTCACTCTTGTGGCGCCCGACACCCTGTACGTCCGCCCCGTCGATCAACTCCTGGCGTCGACCGGGTACGAGTTGGTCGTCGAGGGACTGCTCGATCTGCTCGGCAATCCCTTCGATCAAGATGCCGAAACGCCCGAATTGGATCCGTTCATCAAGCTCTTTACGACCGCGCGGGACACTCGCTCTCCAGCTGTCTTGGAAAGCTTCCCCGTCGATGGTGAATCAGGGGTTCTCTCCGATGCGGTCGTCTCCCTGCTCTTTGACGAGCCCATGGATCCGAGCTCGTTCAGCGAGTTGTTCTATCGGGTGATCCGGTTGGAGGGGAGCCAGGAGTTCCCGGCCAGTGGCGAAATCACTTGGGACGACGCTCAGCGCCGATTCTTTTTTACGCCGGAAAACACGCTCCTCCGCGGTTTCTATTATTTGATTCGAGCTGATTTCCATCTCGAAGACCTGGCTGGCAATCCACTCGATCAGGATCGTTCGACATCCGTCGAGGATCCCTTTATCGCACAATTCCTCGTGGGTGAGTTTCCGGTCGCCGACGCCGGGGCTCCTCTCTGCTCGGCCGAATCGACTCTCGTCACGGTCGACGGCTCGGCAAGTTTCGATCCGGACGGCGTCATTGCTCGCGCCATTTGGCAATGGGGAGATGGCAGTCCCGATACCGAACTGAATTCCCCGGAGCCGGGAGACTTGATCGTGCAGCACGAGTACTCCTGCCACGACGTGGCGGGTTGCGACGGGATCGACAATGACAACGATGGGCTCGTCGACGAACTCGATTGCGACGAGTCCTACCGAATCATCCTGCGGATCATCGACGAAGATGGGCTCTCTTCGACCGACACGACGGGAGTGTCCTTTTGTGGCTTCGGCATTTTGACCACAGATCCGGCCGACGAAGCGACGGAAGTGGACACGTTGCTCGCGGAGGTGTCGATCGACTTCACCCAATCAATCGCCGACACGTCACTCAACGAAACACACTTTTCGCTTCGAGAGATCGGCGGGCTCGGCCCGGTTGAAATCGATACGATTCGAATCGGCCCCGACCCAAGCGTCGTCGTTCTGGAACTGGCCGATCCACTTTCGCCCGGAGCCGTCTTCGAACTGCTCGTTGATGCTCCACATGATGATCAGGGCAGACCGTTCGACGCCGATCCCTGTACTCCGGAAACGGACCCGTACGTTAGTCGCTTCACGACCCGGGCGGCGATGCAACCGCGGCGTTCCGACCTCGAGCACTAATGTTGCGGGCGGAACTCGCGGACGAATCAGGCGTGAAGCTGAGGGTCACTCGCGAGCGGGGACTTCGACAATTCCAAAATCCGTTTCGAATTCGGGAAGGGCAATGATCCAACCCACGGTCTCTGGAAGCGAGGTCGTGGAGTCGAGTGGATCGAGCCAAAGTGTCTCATCGCCGATCGAGGACACCCGGACGAGAAAACGATCGAGTTGATCGGGACAGCCGAGTTCCGCCTGCCAGGGTTCCTGCCGGGTCCGAACGAGTACCGGAGAACCATTGATTCCCGCGATGCGAAGGGCGGAGAGCAGGAGCATCGTCTTGTCGAGCGATGAGGCACGGCCGCCGTTGTAGGTTAGGCTGGGAGCCTGCGGCCGCAGGCCCTGATGCCGATGGTTGATCGGCAATGTCTCGATGTCCGTCTGGATCCATCGTTCGATCGCGCGTGCACGCTCAGCTCCGCGGGAATCTTCCGTCAACTGTCCGACCTTCTGACGCATTTCGACCGGGACGTCGGTGATCGTGTGGCCCCAGAATCGGCCGAAGTACTTGCTCATGTACTGCCAGTCGCTCGTCGCGAAGACGAGTTGAGAAGAAGAGTCTGCCGCCGCTTCGTCGATCGTACGGCGTGAGAGGAGCGAGTTTTCGATTTCCACAGCAAGGGAATTGAGGTGCCCGGTCGTCCAGGTCTGTTCGACGAAACCGCTCCGACGCTTTCGATATCCCGTCACGGTCGGTCCGACCTGCTCGATGTAGGGACCGAGAGCACTCGGGGCACTGATGGTGAGCCGCTCTTCGACCGTTGCGATCTCGTCCCCAAAGATGTGGGTGAACCAGCGAATATTGAATTCACCGGGAAGAATCCGGTCGTTGCATTCATAGCGAAGTTCGATGACATCGCCGTGCTCGAGTTCGGAGAAATCGATTTCAAGCATACGCATCGTCTCGTAAGCCGTGGCCCCATCGGCCAGGGTGGAGGGTACGAAGCGGACGTTTTCTCGCGGTAGATCGACGTAGTCGGTTTTGTTCTTCCAGACTCGAGCCAGGACGACTCGGACCGCCTGTCGCTCGGCCCAGTAGTGGATCCGCAACGGGGACAGATGTTCCTTTCCCCAGGTTGGCTCGACGACGCGGGCGATGTTGTGCACGTTCGTGCTGATATTGCCGGCGCCATCGATAGAAAAGCGAAGATCTCGACCCATCCAGATACCGCCGGGATCCCCGTATCGGCTGAGGTCGGGGGTGTGCCCAACGATGGCACCGACTTCGGTCTCGCCGAAGCTCGAAGCGGTCGTGGCGAGAAGGGCAACTAGAGCGAGCGCGCGGAGGAAAGGTCCCCCTGGGAAACTAAGCAAATCCGATATCTCCTCGATGATCTTTACCAAACCAGGGTCAGTCCAGTCGTCCGGTGAGCGGTTCGATCTAGTCGGTCGTTTTCTCGACGTCCAGAACCTCGATTTCGACCTCTCCCAGGCTGCGGAGAACGGCCAACGTCAATTCGCTGAAGGTGCCCCCGGACAGGTCCGAGACCGCCAGCGGCAGGTAGCGGGCATCGACCGGTGCCCTGGCAAACACTCCGTCCACCCCGATCCAGTTCCCACCCACGTTCACTTCTGTCCACAGATGATAGCCCATCTGACCCTCGATTCCGATCCACCCCGAGACGACCCGGGCGGGAATGTCGATGGCTCGAGCGAGGGCGGCGAGGAGGACGGCGTGCTCGGTGCAGTCCCCTTCCCGAGAATCCAGGGTGCGAAGGGCCGACTCAAAGTAGACTTCATAGCTCTTCTTTCGCACGTGGTCGTGAACGAATTGGGCGAGCCGCTGGGCCTGTTCCCACCGATCCTGAGCGTCCCCAACCGCCTTCTTCGCCGCATCGGCGATCTGGGGGGCCTCGCTCTCGATCCAAGGGCCCGGCGCCAATGTCGAGGCGGAGGGAGGGGGGGCGAAACTCTTGCCTTGGTGGGCGTTCAGACTGGGGCTGAAGACGTCAAAGACGCATTCGTTCCGTGTGGTCGAGATGATCTCGATCTCGACCCTGCTGTGAGGTCGAAAAGGGGGCCGACCCGGCTTCGATTTTGCCCGATAGCGGATCCGGTCGTAGCGGGACTCGGTACGAAAGTCGAAGGCAACCGGGACGAGAATCGTCCGGTCAAGGGCCGGGCCGTCGACGTGTGACTCGATCGCTCCGGGAGTTCGTACGTATTCGAGGCCAAGGAGGTTTGTTCGCGCTCGATAGAGCCTTCCGTCCCGATCACGCCACTCCGTTCGTGTCAACTCTGGGAGGGATTCCACTTCGATGCGAAAACGGGTACCGGTTACCGAGTCGTTCGCGAAGGACCACACTTCGCTTGCCTCGGCCGTCACGTCTACCGGGACGAGCATCTCGGTGTCGGTCATGAATTCAGTCCGGGAACGAGTTTCTCCGACAGCCCAGTCACCCCGAAACCACGATTCAATTGCGGGAGCGAGGATCAGGTCTGGTGGGAGGGGGGCAAGGGGTTCGAGCCGGCCTTCCGTCCGACGGCGAAGGGAGTCGGGTCCGAACAGAAACGTCCGTGCGATAGACTCGCCGCCCTCCTGACGCAACCAGGTGTCGAGCGTGGGTGGGATCCCGACCCGAAAACGCTCTGAGCCGAGGATCTCCACCCCTGCCCCGAAACGGCTCACGCGCAGCTGAAGTTTGGACTCGATCTCTCGTATCTGCCCCGCCTCTCGGACGACAGTCTCATGGACGCTGCCGGCTGGTTCGCCGAGAAGCTCAACCCGAAACCAGTACTCCTCGAGAGTCTGGTCTGGTCCCGAGTGGGCGTTGTCACTTTGCGCGAGGAAAGCACCCAGTCCGAGAAGCCAGACAACCGAGATTTGGAGGCGTGAGTTGGCCAGGGAATGGGGCATGGAACTCCTTCTCGTTTTCTCCATGTAGCGTCGGCATGGGGTCCGCGAGAGTACCTCAGAGCCATGCCCTCGAAGTTTACCTTGACAGTGTTCGGGGCACTCAGTAGAAACTCGCTCGCACGGCTTGGGAATGCTCCGGCATTTCTTTGATGCCTGCCCACGAGGACAGCGAAGAGGAGTGCTGGGGATGCGCAAAAATCTGCGTCGGCTGACCGAGACTTTCCTGATCGGACGGGAGGGGGATGACCCCGAGGACGATTGGGACGACGATGATTTCGATGACGAAGATGACGAAGATGACGATGACGATGACGATGACGATGACGATGATTTCGACGATGATGAAGACGCCGATGACGACGACGACAAGGATGACGCCCCCCCGGGAAGCAGTGCCGACGGGGATGACGATGAGTCATGGGACGACGAAGACGAAGACGATTGGGACGAAGACGGTGACGACTGGGATGACGAGGTCGACGACGATTGGGCCGATGAGGAAGAGGACGAGTAACGTGGTACTCTCGTCCCCTCGGTCCGGTCGCAGGATCCGATCCCTCGCAGGACCGGATAGTGGCTTTTGACTAGGTGCAGAACGGCTAGGGGAGCTGTTAGGATGGCAGCCCGTCGGCATAGGCGGGGCTTTGGGGGGGATTCTCTGAGAGAGCCCCGCTTGACATCCTGCCTCTCCCCGGCTGACGATGGGGTTGAAGCGAATTGACGAAACGACTAGGAAGAATCTAGGTGCAACTCGATCTCCATGCCCGAACGGATGTTGGACGCGTTCGATCCCAAAACGAGGATGCTTTCGGTCTCTGGATGCCAGAGGACTCTAGTGAGGCGCGCACTCGATGCGCGGTTCTCGCCGTTGCCGATGGAATGGGGGGGCATCCGGGCGGAGAGGTCGCCAGTGCTCTCGCCGTGAACGCGGTCTGCCACCTGGCCAACGAAGAGAAGTTCGATCCGCCGGCCGACTTCATCGGTGGCGTCTTCGAGAATGCGACCGAGCAGATCCGCGATCGAGGTCGCGAAGAACCACGATTTCGCGAGATGGGGACGACGCTGACTGCGGCCTACCTCGCCGACGGAAGGGCCTGGGTCGGTCATATCGGGGACACTCGGCTCTACTGGATCCGCCAGGGCCGGGTCATGCAGGTCACGATCGACCATAACGTGGCTCAAGAGCTCGTCGATTCGGGGAAGCTCGACCCCGAAGCGGCCGAAGACCACCCCATGAGCAATGTTCTTACCCGCTGTCTCGGGGTCTGCCCACAGGATCAACCGGATCTTCTCTCCGGGGTACTCGAACTCGAAGTTGGCGATCAACTTCTTCTGGCCAGTGACGGTCTGGCCAAGACAGTGCACGTCGACGCGATTCTCGAATTGGTCGCAAACGTCGATTCCGAGACCGGTACCGATCGCCTGGTTCAAGCGGCAGTTGCCGCAGGTGCTCCCGACAATGTCACCGTGGTTCTCTGTCGGCTTCTCGATCTCTCCCCTCGAAAAGATGACTTCCCCGGAACTTCCTTCTCGTTCGGTGCCGCCAGCAAGCTCGATTGGGCGCTGCCGAACTCTTGAGAACACCTGAGTTCGCGACGCTCAGTTCGAGGGTCGTGGACTCACTCGCCGAATCGTACCAACCCATTCGCTCCAGGACTGTCTCTGATCAGTATCCCCATTGCCGCAGCGCCTCGAAGATGAGGATCCCCGCACTGGTGGCGACGTTGAGCGAATTCTTGTGGCCATGCATGGGAATCTGCACGGTTCCGTCCACCTCGGAAAGGACCTGCGGATCGATGCCTGCTGTCTCGTGTCCAAAGACAATCGCGAGATTGTGACCCCAGGTAACCGTTCGAAGGGAACGGGCCTCTGGGGTGATCTCAGCAGCCCAGACGGAGGTCCCATCACTTCGTAATTTTCGGAGGAGCGGGGTCGTCTCTCGATGGTGGGACCACGGGACGCGAAACGTCGTTCCGAGAGCGGGGCGTTCGAGTTTCTCGTTCGGTGGGTACGGAGTGATCCCGCAGAGGTAGAGATGGGAGACGCGTGCGGCCTCGCAGGTTCGAAAGATCGCGCCAACGTTGAAGGCACTACGAAGATTGTCGAGGACCACGACGAGGGGGAGAGGGTCCGAGAGACGCGGTCCTTCCTGTAAGGACCGGTCTCTCGACTCATTCGGGGTCCGCACGGCTCGGGGTGCCAGTCTAGAGCAGGGACCGAAGCGTCGAGACGACCCGGTCGACTTGGGTTTCGGTCATTTCCGGAAAGATTGGGAGTGAGAGGATCTCTCCAGCCACTCGTTCACTGACTGGGAAGTCGCCCTTGTTGTATCCGAGATACTGATAGGCCGGTTGAAGGTGGAGCGGCACGGGGTAGTGGATACCGACATCGATTCCCGCTTCGCGCATGGCCGTGAACACCCGATCCCGATCCTCGATCCGAACGACGTAGAGATGCCAAACCGGGTTGGCCCAGTCCGGAACGAACGGTGTGCTCACGCCATCGACCTTCTGGAGGCGATCGTGATAGAGGGCAGCGACCCGACGACGTCCTTCTGTCCAGTCGCGAAGATGCCGAAGTTTGACTCGAAGGATGGCCGCTTGGAGTGCGTCGAGCCGGTAATTGTATCCCTCTTCGTCGTGCAGGTACTTGTCGGCGCGTCCGTGATTGGCGAGGCGATTGATCCGATCTGCCAACGCAGGGTCAGCACAGGTGACCGCGCCGGCATCGCCATAGGCACCGAGGTTCTTTCCGGGATAGAAACTGAAGGTTCCGAGGGGCGCCAGGCTTCCACAGGTCCGTTCCCCTTTGTACTGAGCGCCGTGGGCCTGGGCCGCATCCTCGATGACCTTCAGTCCGCGCCTTTCCGCGAGTTCGAGGATCGGATCCATATCGACCGGTTGGCCGTAGAGATGGACGGGGAGGAGGACCTTCGTTTTCTCGGTGATGGCGGCCTCGATCTTGGAGACGTCCATGTTGTACGTGGTCTCATCGATATCGACGAAGCGGGCCCGGGCTCCCAGAGAGACGATCGGCTCCGCCGTAGCGATGAACGTGTGGGCGACGGTCAGAACTTCGTCGCCCGGTCCGACGCCGGCGGCGATGAAAGCGAGGTGAAGCGCGGAAGTTCCGGAAGAAACTCCCACCGCGTGGTTTGCGCCACAAAAGTCAGCAAACTCGCTTTCGAAGGAACTGACCTCGGGGCCACCGATGTAACGAGTGCTCGCCACGACTTTTTGGATGACGTCGTTCACTTCGTCGGCAATCGCGCGGTACTGCGCGCCTAGGTCACAAAGAGGGATGTCCAATGGATGTCTCCTTCTCCTACTTGGGGCCGTGTCCGAGTCGGACGCGCCGTGGTTCGAACCGGAGGAACACTTCCCGTCCGGTCTCCATCGATTCGTAAATGGCATTGATCACTTCGAGCGACTTGCGGCCTTCGATGCCATCGATGAGCGCTTGGCGTTTGCTCCGGAGGGTCCGTACGACATCGAGATAGAACTCACGATGACTGTAGGCGAACTCGTCCGGGTTCTGGCCGAAGTCCGCCATCACCTTTTCATCTTCGGGGACCGGTTCGAGAAACGACCAGGTCCGCATTTGGTTGGCGGCGAAGCCTCCGATCTCGACCGTCCCTTTCTCTCCGTAGAGGAGGAGTGAGCCCTCGAGATCGTGCGGTTGGATGCAGGTGGACGCCTGGATGACTCCGAGACCGCCACCCCGGAACTTGAGCAGAACGACGCCGGTATCTTCGACCTCGATCTCATGCCCGACCGTCCGTCCTTTGGCGAAGACCGATTCTACGTCCCCCATCATCCAGATGAGCAGATCGATGTGGTGACTGGCCTGATTCGTCAGTACTCCGCCGTCGTACTGCCAGGTACCCCGCCAGGGCTCAGCGTCGTAATATTCCTGCGAACGACTCCAGAGGACCCGGACCTCGCCGAGAAAAACCTTTCCGAGCCGCCCGGCCTCGAGTGCTTCGCGAGCCTTCCGGACGGGGACGTTGTAGCGATTCTGTTTCACGACGAAGAGCTTGACCCCAAAACGATCGCAGATTTCGATGAGGGCATCGGCTTCTTCGATGAGAAGAGCCATCGGCTTCTCGACCACGACGTGTTTGCCTGCTTCGGCGAGCTGGGCACCCTGGGATCCGTGCAGACCACTTGGCGTGCAGACGATGCCGAGATCGACGTCGTCATTTCGAGAAACCTCGTCCAGGCTGTCGAGCACCCGGCAGCCGGGTACCTTTCGAGCCGCTTCTTCGGCTCGATCCCGTTGCTCATCGTAGACAGCGACCAGTTGCAGATCTGGAATCGATTCGATCACGCGAATGTGTTTGCGCGAGATCTTTCCGCACCCGATAAGGGCGACTCCGATGGGCGTCTCAGTCATCTTGGTCCCTGTGCTTCCCGCGGCGCCTTTCGGCTCAACGCGCTGACGTTATGACGGCTCCAGCAAAACTGGACGGAACGATCAGTCTAGGGTCTCTGCTGGTCGATGTACAGCCTCGGCCCAGCTAGGGTTTCCACGGATCTTTGACACCGTAAAACCCGGTTCCTATACTCCGCGAATTCGAGAACGAGTGGGGTAAGGCATTGCCGGGCAGGCAGAGCTCAAAGGACCCCAGAGATGTCCGGCGAAGATAGGAGGCTCCGGTTGTCTACACCGAGACCGCGTTCACGCGGGCCTTGGATTTCGATTCTTCTTTTGGTGCTGTTGCCCCTGGTCTTCTACCAGGCGATGGTTTTTCAGGGGATGGAACCGAATGCCGCCGACACGCAGGCCGTCAAGCCGATCGGGAGCTGGGCGCGGACAGCCGAGGGCGAACTCGGAGAGACCCCCCGTTGGATTCCCGGCCTGTTCGGGGGAATGCCTTCTTACGGGAGCTTCACCTATATCCCGCGCCCCAAACTCAACCTGCTCGGCCAGGCCGTAGCCTCATTCCCGAACAATCGGGGTCTGCGCTACGTCATCCTGCTCTCCGTCGCGGGGATTTTCGGGTTTCTCTTCTTTCGCCGCCAGGGATTCTCCGACGTAGCAGCAACCTCGGCGGCGCTCCTCTACTCACTCACTCCTTACTTTGCCGGGAGCGTGGCCGCGGGGCACTCGACCAAGCTGGAGGCTCTCTGCCTCGTGCCTGCTCTGTTTTGGGCTCTTGATCGGCTTTGGGCCCGCCCTGGACTCCTCTCCGCGGCGCTTCTTGCCGCTGTCACCGCGACTCTGGCCTGGGCCAATCATCCACAAATCGTCTATTACGCGGCCATCGTCGCACTGGTCTGGTTGCTGTTTCGGGTTGTCAGTTCTGCCCGAATGGGGGGAGCCGTTCCCTGGTCCCGTTTGGCTCTTTTCGCCGTTCTCGGTGGCATCCTTGCGCTCGGGGCACTGGCCAAACCGTATCTCGAGATCCGCGAATACACTCCGCACTCTGTCCGGGGTGCCAAGAGCGCTCTCGAAGTTGCCTCCGCCTCGCGGACGGATGCCTGGGACTACGCGACGGCCTGGTCCTTTCATCCCGGAGAAGCCATCTCCTTCGTCTTCCCGAGCTGGTTTGGACTAGCCAACGAAATGTACTGGGGAAAGATGCCGTTTACCCATTCGACCCACTACTTCGGGATTGTCGCGCTGGCGCTGGCTCTGCTTGGGCTTTGGCGAATGCGGCGGCGGGACAAATGGATCTGGTTGGGAATCTCGCTCTTCGTTCTCTTCGTCGGTTTCGGTCGTCATCTGCCCGTTCTCTACCGACCCATGTTCGAATGGCTTCCGCTTTTCGACAAATTTCGCGTCCCCTCCATGATCTACGCGATCCTTCCGCTCTGCGTCGGAATGCTCCTGGCTGGGGGCATAGACGAGCTTCGTCGCTGGGTCGGTGATCCGGGCATGGTCGGCCGCGGCGATGCCCAGGCAAAGGCGCAGAAGCCTGCGGCGAGGAAACGGACCCGTGCGACGCCGCCGTCCAGCGCTCGTCCGCTTCTTTTCTCGACGGCTGGGGTGGTCCTGGTGTGGCTTCTCTGTCTTGCCGTGGCTGTGTCCCTCTCCGGAGGTACCGAGGGTCTTCTTCGTCCCGGCGAGGCAGGGCGCTATCCGGCCGAGATTCTCGCCCGCTTGCAGGAGGAACGCGCTTCGCTCCTTCAGAACAGTATTCATCTCGGTTGCGTACTCCTGCTCCTCTCCGTCGGATGGGTCGCGGTAGCGAGGGCTCGCCTCATCAAGTCGGTCAGTCCGGGGTTGATCGCAGCCGTGGGCATCGGTGCCCTGGCCGTGGCCGACGTTTGGATCGTCGGTCAGAGAATCTACCATCCGGCCCCAACCCAACCCGCGGAGGCGGCCCTTCCTCTGCCCGGGGCGGCGCGGTTCCTCTCCGAGCAAGCTGGTCCCTTCCGGATCTTTCCGGCCCAATCTCTCTTCAGTTCGAACGCTTTCGTTCTGGAAGGGCTCGAATCCCTTGGCGGCTACCAACCGGCCAAGCTCCGGATCTATCAGGATCTGCTCGACAGCGGCGTCGTTGCCAGTCCGGGTGTCCTGCGGATGCTCAACACGAGATACGTGCTGGCGACCGAACCGATGAATGTCGGGACTGCGCCTGTCTTCGAAGGGGACGGCTACGTCTACGAACTTCCCCAACCCGCCGGAGTGGCCTGGGCCGTGGGCAACGTGGAAACCGTTCGCGATGCCCCCGCCATGTTCGAGTCTCTTGGGAAGACCTCCTTTGCACCGGAAAGCGTCGCTTTCGTCTACCCGGAGAACGACAGTCTCGCCAAAGCTTATGCGCGGGCGGAAGTCGTCGTGAAAGAGCGGGCGCTCGATCGAATACGCTTCAGCGTTTCAGGATCGGGGGAAGCCTTCGTCGTTCTCAGTGAGGTTTTCTTCGGGCCTGGTTGGCGTGCCACGCTCGATGGGGAAGAGACCCCCATCTTCCAAGTCAATCACGTACTCCGAGGGATGACCATCCCGGGTGGGACGCACGAGATCGACATGGTCTACCAGTCGCAGGCGCGGAACGTGGCCGGCGCTTTCCATGTCGGTGCCGGGGTCCTCATCCTGCTCTGCGCCGTGATCGGGGTCGTTCAGGAGCGCCGGCGATCGAGCTAGGCCTGCTCGCGTGAGGAGAGGCGCTTAAGCCAGGAGACAGCTTCGCGCCGCTCGGTCGCGGAGAAGAATCCGCCGAACCATAGGGCGAGGGGAAACACGAGGGTGGAGGCAGCTTTGCCCAACCCACTCCACATCCAGGAATCGAGACGATTCCAGTGAAGAGCCGTTGCACCGACCAGCGCGGCGAAGGCGAGGAGTGTGGCAATTCGTTTCCATTCGTAATGGACCGGATAGCGCTGATATGAAGTGCGGGCCAGGACCACGCACATCACAACATAGGACACCGCAGAGGTCACGGCTGCGCCAAGGATGCCGAAGGGCGGAATCAGCAGGTAGTTGCCGACGATATTGACTACGGCAGCGATAGTGGTCGATGCGGCAATCGGCCGGGTAAATCCCGTGATATGGAGTCCGGCTTGGAAGTGCTTGTTTGCGCCCTGGCAGAGGGCGGCAACGAGCAGAATCGGTACGACCGAGATCGCGCCGGCATACTCCGCGGGTGCGGCCAACCAGAGAATCTCTCGCGAGAACAGGACCAACCCGACCGCGAGCACGAGTACGACTACGCAAAAGTAAGTGAGGAGCCGAGAGAAGATGCGCCTGGCTTCCGGTTCGGTTTGCTCCTGCGAAATACGAAAGACCAACGGCCCCCAAACCAGGCTAAACGGGGCGAACACGAGTATGTTGAGCAGGACGAAGAACTTTCCACCGATAGAGTAGATGGCCACGTCAGTGACCTGGCCGAGACTAGCGAGAAAGATCTTGTCGATCCCGAGGAGCACGAAGACTCCGAGGTTTCCCACCACGAGCGGCCAACCAAATCGCAGATGTTTCCGTAGCGCGGCCCATCCCGGAAACGGCAGGAGTTTGCGGACCAGGTTGGGAGCCAGAACGAGGAAGAGCACAATCGCTCCGACGGCCTCGCCGACGATCACACCTTTGAGACCCCAGCCGAAGCCCACCACGAGAACGAGAATGGTAACGAGAGTGAAGATCAGACGACAAAGACTGGCCAGACCATAAGACGTGCTGGCCTCGCGAAGCCGAAAGAGGGTGAGGGGGACGTCGGTCACGATCCGGGCGATGATTCCGGCCGAGAGGATAAAGAAGAGCACGTCCAGGGAGGCGTCGGCGAGGAGACGAGTCGCAAGCCACGGAGCCAAAAAGAAGAGGAGGGCAAGAAACACCACGCTCGAACTGATCACGATAGGAAGAGCGGCCGCGACAGCGCGGGCCCGATCTTCTTCAGAGTCGGACCGAGAGAAGAAGCGCATCAGCGTTCCGACCTGGCCGAGACTCAGGACCATCACCCCAAACGTCTGGAAGACGTGGAGAATCTCGAGCTGCCCGAAGGCCTCCTGGGGAAGGGCGCGTGTGTAGAAGGGGATGAGAAGGAATCCCATCGCGCGCCCGAGAACGTCGGCTACCCCGTAGATGGCAGAATGGCGCACCAGTTTGGTTAGATAGTGAGCGACGCTCAACCCTTGCTCCCGATCCTTGTCGTCCTAGAGTCCCGAGCGGACTCTAGATGCCCCGCCCGTCTCATGCCAGTGGGCGCAGACTTCGGCGATCCGAGGTCCGGCCTGTCCATCCCACAATTCGGGAATCTGTTTTTGTGCACACAGTGTTCCGCCGAGAATCTGATCGAGAGCTTCGAGGTGTGCGTGAGGACGAGCATCGACGAGCAGATTCGTTCCGAACTCGGATGTGACCGGGCGTTCCGTGTTGGGGCGCAAGGTCAGGCAGGGAACACCGAGCGCCGTCGTCTCTTCCTGAACGCCACCCGAATCGGTCAGGACGACGCGGGCGTCGGCCTGGAGAGAGACGAAATCGAGGTATCCCTGGGGCGGGAGGGGGTGGAGGTTCTTCGTCGCCTCGATGGCCTTCCAGAGTCCGCCGTCTTCGAGCCGGGCTTGGGTTCGAGGGTGAATCGGGAAGAGAGTGGGTGCCCGCTCCGCGATGTTTTGGAGAAGATCGACGATCTGTCCGAGAGTGCTGGCCTCATCAACGTTAGAGGGGCGGTGCAGAGTGACGAGGACGTATTGACCGGCGGCCGCACCGAAGCTTTTTGCGGTCTGCCGACCCCGGGCCGCCGCTTCAAACCGCCGGAGGGTGTCGATCATGCTGTTTCCGACGAAGTGCACGATCCCCCTCGGGACACCCTCTCGGGCGAGATGTTCGTCCGCGCCTCTCGAAGTCGTGAACAGTAGGTCGGCAATCGAATCGGTCACGATCCGATTGATCTCTTCGGGCATCGTGCGATCGCCGCTCCGCAGGCCAGCCTCGATGTGACCGACGGGCACCCCGAGCTTTACCGCCGCCAAACTGCAACCGACGGTCGAATTGACATCCCCGGCGACGAGAACGAGATCCGGGCGCACCTCGAGGACAACTGGCTCGAACCGCTCGAGGATACGGGCCGTTTGCACAGCGTGACTGGCGGAGCCGACATCGAGAAAGAAATCTGGCGGTGGAATCTCCAAATCACGAAAGAAGTCGTCCGAGAGGGCTGCGTCGTAGTGCTGTCCGGTGTGCACAAGCCGTGCATCGAACCGGTTGCGATCGTCCATCGCCCGGATGACCGGGGCCACCTTCATGTAGTTCGGGCGAGCACCCACCACCAGGAGGGTACGGAGAGGGGATTTCAAGAAGGAGTCTCCCTAAGTGTAGTGTGGAGGCGTTCGTATGTTTGATCCATGGTTACCGTCGCCGGCGTTGCCCCGTCCGTGCGGGGAACGAGGTGCACGTGCAGATGCCCAACCACCCCAGCGCCGGCCGAGCGATCGAGATTGATCCCCACCTGCACCCGCTCGGGACGGTAGGTACGCTGAAGAACACCTTCGATCCGATCCAGTTGCCGAACCAGCGCCGTTTGGGTCGCTGTATCGAGGGCGTCCATACGGTCACAGTGACCAAACGGGATGATCATGACGTGCCCAACGGCGTAAGGATAGAGGTTGAGGATGGTAAAGGTGAACTCGTCTCGCTCCAGAATGTAGTGGTGATGGTCGTCACGCGAGGGGAGATCGCAGAAGATGCAGTCTGCCTCATGTTTCGGCGAAACGATGTACGACATTCGCCATGGGGTCCACAACTCGTCCACGAATTCTCCTTTTGCGTGTCACGTTTGAAGAGAGAACGTATCACGAGCTGGAATTGACGGCCACTCTGCGCAATTCTCGCTAGACAGATCCCAGTTGTCTTCGTAGCGTGTGTCATGAACAGCGAAGGCGAGCGAATTATACGGAGGTAAACGTTGTCGTCGGTGATCGACCTGTTCTTACGCGGTGGAGTCTTGATGATTCCCATCGTGCTGTGTTCCATCATTTCTTTGGCCATTATTCTAGAGAGACTGCAGAAGTTGCGGCGTACTCGCGCCGAGAACTCTGCTTTTCTCGAAAGGATTCGAGGGAACGTCCGAGTCGGACGAATCGACGATGCCCTCGCTATCTGCCAATCGACGCCCGCACCTCTGGCCCGGGTGTTTTCCGCGGCTCTCCGTCGCATCTCAGACGGAGAGGAAGTGACCCGGCAAGCCGTCGAGGACGCCGGTCGGGGTGAGACGGCGGAGCTCGAACGGCATCTTGGGGGCCTCGCCACGATCGCGGGGGGTGCCCCTCTCATTGGGTTTCTCGGAACGGTCATCGGAATGATCAACGCGTTTCAGACGGTCGAGAAGCTGGGAGGCAACGTCAATGCGGGTGTCCTGGCCGGAGGGATCTGGCAAGCCCTCTTGACGACGGCGGCCGGTCTCGTCGTCGCGGTTCCGACGTTTTTTGCTCACAACTACCTCCACGCCCGAATCCAGAGCGAGGTGCGGATCATGGAAGAGAAATCTAACGAACTGATGTTGTTGCTCGTCACAGGCGACGAGAGTCTGCTCTAGGAGCGTGCGCTCATGAACTTCAGCAGCGATAAGGGCTTTCTCCGCGGCATGGAATCCACCGCCATGTCCGACATCATCTTCAACCTGCTCATCTTCTTTCTTCTCTCCTCCAGTTTTGTCGCTGAGAGCGGAATCGAGATCGAATTGCCCAAAGTCGTTGAGCCCAAGGCGATGGAGCTTAGACAAATCGTCGTCACTCTCAACCTGGAGGGCGGTCTCTACATCAATGACGAGCCGGAAGAGTGGGACAATCTGCGCGAATCGCTGGGACGCGCCATCGAAGTGGCTGAGGACAAGATGGTCGTGATTCGAGCCGATGATGAGGCGGAATTCGGACGGGCAGTTCAAGTGATGAGTGTGGCAACCGATCTTGGAGCGACAGGCGTGGCCGTCGCCACTCAGCCAGGGGACTAGGGAACATGAAACAAATCCGGCATCCCGGGAGGTGGCGATGAGCCCACGTGCAGCCACGGTCGAACCAGATCTGGCCCACCAACTGATTGATCTTCTCGACTTTGGATTGATCGCTCTCGGTCCGGAGCACGAGATCCTCTTTCTCAATCGAAAGGCTCTCGAAACACTTGATACGAAACCGGGGAAACTCCTCGGGCGAGCCGTTGGCGACGTTCTACTCTCCCGGACGCCTGGATTTTCCCTCTGGCCGGACCACCAGCCGGAACCGATGGAAGATCCTCGGGAAGTCATGCTCGAATTCGAGGGTCGTGAGCTCCTTCTGCACCTCCGCTGGATTCCTGCACTCGGGGAGGGCGAGCAGGTAGCGGCTCTCGTCGCTTTCGAGGACATCAACGACCGGGTCAGTGAGATCGAGTTTCAGCGTCGGGTCGATCGATTCGCCTCGGTTGGGGAACTCTCTGCCGTCATCGCCCATGAGATCCGAAATCCGCTCACCGGGATCCGGACGACGATTCAGTACGTCGCCGGAAAGATGGATAACGAATCGCCACTCAGCCAGGACCTCCGCGACTCAATTGGAGAGCTCGACCGAATCGAGCAGTTTACGACCGACCTTCTGCAGTTTGCCCGACCCAAATCGATTCAACCGGTCGAGCAGGATGTAACTCCCATTCTCGAGAAGGTTCTCGATAACCTCGAACAGCAGTTCAAGAGCACGAATGTCACCGTCAAGCGAGAGTTCGACGACGACTTACCCTCCATTCTCCTCGATCCCGATGCGATCCAGCACGTCTTCTGGAACCTCATCCTCAATTCGATCGATGCGATGCCGGACGGGGGCCAGTTCCGTGTTTCATCCTCATCCCGCCACTACCGATCGAAACGAGCGGTAGAAGTAGCTTTTCACGATACGGGTTGCGGAATTCCCGAAGAGGTCCTGGACAAGGTCTTCGATCCATTCTTTACCACCCGTCCGAACGGTACCGGACTGGGTCTCTCCATCAGTCTGCAGATCGTCAAACAACACGGTGGACGAATCAACATGCGCAACCGATCGGGTGGTGGGGCGACATTTCGGCTTTCCTTTCCGGTACCTGTTGAAGGAGACTCTGGCTCATGAAGTGTCGGGTTCTCGTAATCGATGATGAACCCTCGATCGGGCGGTCGCTCACTCGAGTGCTCGGCGATCGCGGGGACGAGGTCTTCTATGAGGCCAACGGTCAGGATGGGCTAAAAAGGCTCGAGGCCGTCAGGCCCCATCTGGTGATTCTCGACGTGAAGCTTCCTGACGGATCAGGCCTTGATTTGATCGCCCGCATCCAGCACGTCGAGCCTTCCGCCCAGATCATCGTCATTACGGCGTTCGGCGATACGAAGGCCGCTGTCCTCGCGATGAAGCGAGGTGCCTGTGACTTCCTCCGCAAGCCCTATGACCTTGATGAGTTACTGCTCGCCGTGGAAACGGCGGAGAAATCATTCGTCAGAGAAGCCCAATTGACGAGCTACCAGGAAAAAGACCGCAGTGCCTATGACCGAAACGAACTTCTCTGGGAATGTGGAGAGATGGCCAAAGTCTGGGATCTCGTTCGGAAGGTAGCGCGATCGGACGCGACCAGTGTCCTCATCACAGGTGAGAGCGGTACGGGTAAGGAGCTGGTCGCCCGTGCGGTCCATTTCGAGAGCGAGCGGCGCGACGCCCCCTTCATGGAGCTAAACTGTGCCTCCTTCCAGGAGAACCTGCTCGAGAACGAGCTCTTCGGCCACGAACGAGGTGCGTTCACGGGCGCATCGGGACTAAAACGAGGGCTTGTTGAGCTATCGGACGGAGGGACTCTCTTTCTTGACGAAGTGGGGGAGATGCCGATTCAAACCCAATCGAAACTGCTTCGTTTTTTGGAGACCCGAAGTTTCAAACGCGTCGGCGGCAATGTCGACATTGGAATAGATGTACGCATCGTGGCTGCGACGAACGTCGACCTCGTCGAGCGAATCGAATCGGGCGCATTCCGCAACGACCTGCTCTATCGGCTCAAGGTCGTATCGATTCCGCTCCCGCTGCTTCGTGATCGAGGCGAAGACGTCATCCTCCTGGCGGAACACTTCCTCCGCCGTTTCAGCCACGAACTTCGCAACGACTTCGAGAAGATCTCCGACGAGGCAAAAGAGGCGTTGCAGAGTTATGCCTGGCCAGGGAACGTACGAGAACTGCGCAACCTTATCGAGAGAATCGTGCTGATCGAGGATGACGTCGTCCTCCAGCTCGAACACCTCCCGGAAGAAATCGCCCAGCGGTCGTCCACACCTGGAGCCAATCGAGTAACCGAACCGGATGCCTTTCGAACCCTGCGGGAGATAGAAGACGAATACATCGTCGAGGTTCTCGATCACTGCGAAGGGAACAAGAGTCAGACGGCCCGTATCCTCGGTCTTTCCCGGCAGGGCTTGCTCGATCGGTTGAAGAGATTGAAAGATTCCGGGGTCGCGGCCGACGCCCGGCCCTCTCGAGCACCGTTGACGGGCTCGCGAAGCGATTTTCCAAGCTAGGAACTGCTCGAGCGGGACTCCTAGACCACATCGTTTCACAGCTCCAGCTTCGTTTCGGCGAGAATTTGCCCGCCCGGTAAAAATCCAGCCGCCCAACGGTTCGCAACTCCTTGTTTTATCGCCAGATAACTTGACATGCCCAGGAAATGGACAGTTTTATCCGTCGCGGTAAGTGCAGTCCTGGTATGGATTTATACGATTTAGACAGGGTAAGTGTAAGTCTTCTTTGCACTTCCGAGCGTTCTCTAGGCTGGCAAGAAAATAAGGCCAAACTTAGATTTGGGTCGATAACTTGTTGCTTTAGAGCCTGTTAAGTCGTTTTGTGTTTCCCGAACGGATGAGTGGCACGAACATTACTATGCATACCGCTGTAATGGAGGCTCAGTGAGAGTGAAACCTACGGTTTTCATAGTAGACGACGAAACCCTGTTGCTTCGGACATTGTCCAACGCACTTCGTGACGAAGGATACGAAGTGTTCTCCGCGCAGAGCGTGGAGGGTGGAGCATCCGTGTTGTCCGAACTGGAGCAAGACGTGGACGTAATGGTCCTGGACGTCAAGCTTCCGGATCGGAGCGGCTTGGATCTCCTCGAGGAGCAACGTACCGGTGGTTACGTCGGACCTGTGATCGTGATGACAGCATTTGATAGTCCGGATTCGGAACGTCGATGTCGTCAGCTTTCCGTGGATTCCTACCTCCGGAAGCCATTCGATCTGGATGCAATGCTGGGACTGATTCGTGACCTCGTCGAGGGCAACGGAATTGGATCCAGCGCGAACGGAAACGGTACTCGAGCAGAGTACTGATGGGGGTATCTACCGTGGCAGTCGCGAGAACGAC
>Ga0315338_1001919_pt1 | contig 23024 bp, 22 predicted proteins | sample ASW8metaG_FD_204518 | JGI IMG/M metagenome (GOLD analysis project Ga0315338, IMG submission 204518) | Ammonia-oxidizing marine archaeal communities from Monterey Bay, California, United States - ASW #8 | ecosystem: Environmental > Aquatic > Marine > Coastal | place: USA: California | collected... | reverse complement strand
GAAAAACCCCAAAATTGTTCAGCGCACACAATGACACATCGCGCCGACCACGCACACTGAACATTCTGTAGGGTCGCAGCCGCTCTAGAACCAGCGACTGGGCTGTGAGCGTGGCTCGCCCTCATGACGCGGCCAATTGGCCTCCGACTGCGCTAGATAACCCTCGATATCGCGCAACCAGCGACGATGAATGCCCATCGAGAAATTCATATACAACACGCCATCCACCACCAGATAGGCGTTTGGATCGGTGCGAACCTTGCGATCATCGGCCAGCGCATAGGCGCAATGTCCGTCATAGGCCGGCACATAACGGGCCGGGTCCGCAATGAACAAATCCCGATTGGCCTCGGTCGCAAACAGCCATGTTTCGCCATTGTATGCTGCGGTTATGGTCTCCAGGCCCTCCAGCGGCGCGTCCTCGGTGTGGTAGCTGACCACATCATTGCCGCCAACGGGATGCCCGTTGCGGTCCACATATTGCTCACCCGCAAAGGCGGTGCTGGTCAAAAAGCACACAGCCAGCACCAGATTGGCAAGGCCAAACCCGACACGCACGCATGCATTTGTTGTTCTGAGATGGTTCATCGTCTTTCCCTTCACGGCGACGCCCAATAGTCTGTTCCTTGATGCGCCCTACGTGATTGAATGAAAAGCCCCCGGGCGGCCGATACTGGATCACAACGTTACATTTTTCGCTCACCACCCTGTGAAGCAACCTGAAATGAAAGAACACGTCATGCCTATGCCCGCCGACGAAATCATCGCCCTGATCAAAGCCGGTATTCCCGATGCAGAGATCGAAATGACCGATCTGGCCGGCGATAATGATCACTGGCAGGCGGTCGTCACCAGCCCCTCCTTCGCCGGCAAACTGCGCGTTGCCCAGCACCAGATGGTCTACGCCGCCCTCGGCTCGAAAATGGGCAATGAGCTGCACGCATTGGCATTGGAAACCAAGACACCATGATCGAAGACCCGCGTTTCACCCGACTGGGGTTTGGCGTCACCGGCCCGCATGCCGGCCTCGCCGTCTCCCGTGGTGCAACGCAGTACATGATCAAGACGGCGCTGGACGCCGGTGCCAGCTTCTTTGACACCGGCCCCGCCTATGGCCGCGGCGAAGGTGAAAAGCGCCTCGGCACAGCCATCCGCGCCTTTGGCCGCGATAAATTCTTTGTCTGCACAAAAGCGGGTATCGGGACGGACCGGCGACGCGATTTTTCCGCAGGTGGCGTTGAAATGTCGATCAAGGCCTCCCTCGCCCGCCTGAAGACCGAACATATCGACCTGCTCCTGCTACACGGGGCCTCTGCTGAGGAGCTGACACCACGCCTGATCCGCCGCCTAAACGCGTTCAAGGAACGCGGCATGCTGCGCCATATCGGCGTGTGTGGCCGCGGTGCCGAACTGGACGCCGCGATCGAGCTGGGCGTGTTTGACGCCATGATGGCCCCGCTCAATCCGACGCTCGACGAGACGACGATCGATCGCCTGCGCCGCGCAAAAGCCGCGGGCATGTCTGTGATCGGCATCGAAATCATGGCGGGCGTGCGGCGCCGGTCGGGCATTCCCCTTTCCATGCGAGACCTCTGGTATCTCGCCCGCGCCACCAAGCAAAAGCTGACAGGGAATGTCCCGGCCACGCATGAGCTGGACGCGCCTGCCGCCCTTGGCTGGGCGCTCGAGCAAGATTGCGCCGATGCCGTGGTCTGTTTGAGCACCCGCCCCGCCCACATTGCCGCAAATGCCGCAGTTGCAGGGCTTGAAGCCGGGCCTGCAATCGCCTAGCTGATAGAGTGAAGCATCCACGGAGCAAACCGATGTCAGACGCCGTCCAGGAATCCATCAAGAAGACTGTCGAAAGCCACGACATCGTATTGTTCATGAAGGGCACACCGGTGTTTCCGCAATGCGGCTTCTCCTCAGTCGTCGCCCGTGTGCTGGACCATATGCAGGTCGATTTCGAGAGCGTGAACGTGCTCGAGCATGATGATGTACGCCAGGGCATCAAGGATTTCGCCAATTGGCCCACCATTCCCCAGCTCTATGTGAAGGGCGAATTTGTGGGTGGCTGCGACATTATCAAAGAAATGTTTGAAACCGGCGAACTGCAAACCTATCTGAAGGATAAGGGGCTGCTGCAAAGCGCCTGATCCTTCGGAGACCGCCATGACGACCAAATCACAAAGACGGGTTCTCACACCGGGGCCCGACCACACGCTTGCCGTCGATTCAAAAGAGAGACGCGTGGCCGTCACAACGGGCGCGATCACGCTGGCGGACAATGCCGGTGCTGTCATCGTCCGCGAACACACCTATCCCGCCGTGCTCTACGTCAATCGCGACGATATCGACATGACGGCTCTGGAACGCTCCAACCATACCAGCTGGTGCCCCTATAAAGGCCTGGCCAATTATTTCCACATTCTGGGCACCGATGGCACCAGGCTGGAAAATGCGGTGTGGACCTATGAAGAGCCGTTCGACCACATTGCAACCATCCGCGACGGGCTCGGCTTTTACACCGACCGCGTGGACATTACTGAGCTATAGAAAGGTGTGGCGGCGCTTGATTAGCGCCGCGACGCGACGGATGTCGGGCTGCGATCCCAATCCCAGGGACGTTCATCCATCGGATTGAGCACAATCACTCGACCGCCGGCTGGAACCCCTAATTCCTCAAAGCCGAAGCCCAGCTGGATCCCCCAAGGTAAATCTTCCGAACACAGGTCTTCTTCTTCACGCCCCAGACGAACCGTGTAGATTTCTTCGTGATATTGCTCAACATTCACCACAAAATCAGACCGGCTGGTGCAACCTCGTGTTTTGGCATGCACGACCAAAATATCGTCTTCGATCACACGCCAGTAAACCACAGGCTCCAAATCGGGATCTGTGACCGGTGCCTGCCGGTCCGTGCCGGGAATAGAGATATCTGCAAGGTTAATCGTCGGCATCGCCGGCATACTGGGCATCGATGGCATGCTGGGCATAAAACTGGTGCGACCGTCATCAGCGACTTCGCCCGTTGTTGAACACGCGGCGCTCGCAAGCGCCAGACAGCAAACACCAATCACTCGAAGATGCACGGCAATACCCCCACTACGCTAGTCCCCAACAGTTCCGCTCGGTTCGCACCAAAGAGGAACACATTCTTACCAAATCGCAATATTGATGCCGTTTCAAGCACACGCGTCTGACAGGCGAGGCCAGCAGGCGTGAATCAGCTAGGCGTTGAGTGGTGTTAGCCAACAAAAAGCCCGCCCGGAATAACCGGGCGGGCTCTTTTGATTTCGAAGGCTCGTAAGACTTACGAGTAGAATTCGATAACCAGGTTTGGTTCCATCTGAACCGCATACGGCACGTCAGCAAAGGCTGGCATGCGCAGGTATGTGGCTTTCATGGACTTGCCGTCGAGCTCGATATAATCGGGCAATTCGCGTTCGGCACTGTCGAGGGCTTCAAGAACAAGCGCCATCGAACGGGACTTTTCGCGAACTTCAATCACATCGCCTTCCTTACAGCGGTAGGAAGGAATGTTGACCTTGCGGCCATTGACCATGACATGGCCGTGATTGACGAACTGACGCGCAGCAAAAACAGTTGGCACGAACTTGCAGCGATACACGATCGCATCAAGACGGCTTTCCAGCAGACCGATGAGGTTCTCGGCGGTGTTACCCTTGCGGCGGGATGCTTCGCCATAGGTGCGACGGAACTGCTTCTCGGTGATGTTACCGTAATAGCCCTTAAGCTTCTGCTTGGCGCGAAGCTGGAGACCGAAGTCAGACAGTTTGGACTTGCGTCCCTGTCCGTGCTGGCCTGGACCATAAGAGCGTGCATTTACAGGTGATTTTGGACGACCCCAAAGGTTTTCACCCATGCGGCGGTCAATTTTATACTTGGAGCTAATACGTTTTGTCATTGTCTCTCTTCGATGCGGCCCGGCAAACCTCCCTCAAGGTTCACAATCATAACGGCGGTCCACGCATCGTCCCGTTTGTGTTGATCCAACAGAGCAAGCTCTGACGAGGGAAGCGCGGGTTCTACCTGTGTGGACGGGAATGTCAACGCCTGTGCGCCGTCGGGCCCTGAGCGTTTCCGGTGTCCCAACTTTGTTGAACAAACAAGGGATAGCGCCTATAGCGGAAGCCATGAAGTTGGGGAATTCCGCCGTGCCGGTATGGCCGCGTCGGTCGCGGGGCGAAATTGCTTTTTAACTCACTGGAATTTTTGTTTATTTTCCTGTCGATCGTGCTGGTCGCCTATTACACTGTGCGCCGTCATTTGGGGCATGATGCGGCGCTGAGCGTTCTGACGCTCGCCTCGATTATCTTCTACGGCTATTGGAATATCAGCTTCATCCCACTGCTGCTGGGCTCGGTTCTGATCAATTACCTGCTGGCCCACACCATTCGCCAGCGCGGCAACCAGCCCTGGCTGGCCATCGGCATCGTGTTCAATCTGGGTCTGATCGCCTTGTTCAAATATGCCGGCTTCTTTGTCGCCAATATCAATGCCATCACACCGCTGGACGTACCCGATCCCAATCTGATCCTGCCCCTGGCAATCTCCTTTTTCACCTTCCAGCAGATCAGCTATCTGGTGGACGTGTCTCGCGGTGAGAGCGAGCCGGGCAAGCTGCTCAATCACACAGTCTACGTGACCTTCTTCCCGCAATTGATCGCTGGCCCGATCGTGCGCCACAACCAGATTGCCGACCAGATCGCCGACGGCAAGCGCAAGGAAGACCTGGGCAGCAATCTCTCAATCGGCATGACGATTTTCGCCATTGGCATGGCCAAAAAGATCCTGCTTGCCGATACGCTGGAACCCTTCGCAGCCAGCGGCTTCGATGTTGCGGCGGCGGGTGGCGAAGTCGGCGCGCTGCAAGCCTGGACCTCGGCAGTTTGTTATTCCTTCCAGATCTTCTTCGATTTCTCTGGCTATTCCGACATGGCCATCGGTCTGGGCCGCATGTTTGGCTTTCATTTGCCGGCCAATTTCAACGCCCCCTATCGCGCCACCTCCGTGGTGGATTTCTGGCATCGCTGGCACATCACCTTGTCCCGCTTCCTGCGCGACTATCTCTACATACCGCTCGGCGGCAATCGTAAGGGCGAGCATCGCCGCCTGATCAATCTGTTTATCGTCATGCTGCTCGGCGGATTGTGGCACGGGGCCGCGTGGACCTTTGTCATCTGGGGCGGTCTGCACGGGCTGGGCCTGGTCTGGTGTCACTGGATCGACCGTGTACGACCCAACGGGCTCTTCCCGAATATGCGCTGGCTGGCCGCCGCCCTCACCTTCCTGTTTGTCACCTTCGCCTGGGTCTTCTTCCGCGCCGAAAACTTTGATGCCGCCGGCTCTATGCTGGCCGGCATGGCAGGCTTTAACGGGCTGGGCGCTGGCGTTGGCGATGAGCCGTTTATTGGCATCGCCCTGGGCCTGATCATTGTCTGGACACTGCCCGACACGATCTCGGTGTTCTCCAAATACCTGTCCGGCCCTACGCTGAGCGGTGTCCGCTCTCAGCTGCAAGACGGTTGGCGCTGGAAGCCTGGCACGCTCAGCGCCATCGGCGTCGCCACGCTCTTCTTCATCGCCATTATCAATTCCTGGACAATCGCGGAGTTCATCTATTACCAATTCTAGCGATCCATCCGTCAGCGACAGCGCTCGCTTGCGTCGATATGCCGTGATCTTCTTCACGACCCTGGGCGTGTGGCTGCTTGGCTTTGGCGGCTTCACCCTGTTTGTCGATCCCTATGACATGCTCGATACGCCGGATATTGACGGCTTCAACGCCCGCAAGACCCGCGCCCACGAAGACGGCTATCGCGTCCGCGTCGGCCATCGCCTGCTGACCACCGAGGCCGGCACCATCATTATGGGGTCCTCCCGCGTCGCCGACGGATTTCCGCGCGATCTGCCCGATTTTGAAGGCGGCTGGGAAAATCTCGGCATGGCCGGAACCAGCGCCTACGAATTGGCCAACGCTTCCACCCTTGCCGCCCGCAATGATAATATCAATTGCGTCATGATCGGCATGGATTTACGCGAATTCACCACCGGCACCAACACCCAGGCCACCTATTGGATCACGCCCTTGTCCGGCGATCATCCGGCCATCTCCCTGACCAAGCTGGCCCTGTCACCCCATGCCTTTGCCCGCGCCCTGCAGACCGTCATCGACAATGCCAATGAAGGCCAGGACGATAAATGGGTCCACGCCTATGACGAGGACCGTTTGCGCACGCGTTTCGAAGAAGAGATCACCAAGCGCTACCGCTTCTACGCCAATTACGAATACGACCCGGAACGCGTCGATTTCCTGTTCCGCGGTGTCGACGCCATGCTGGCCGCCGGCAAGCAGGTGGTGATGTTTATCCACCCGGTCCATGTCTGGCAGGAAGAAGCCGCCCAGCATGTTGGCGCGAATGAGGAAGAAGTCGCCTTCCGCCGCGACGTTGCCGCCCACCTCGCCGCCCGTCCGGAACTGGCCGCGGCAAACAATACCTGCTTCGACGGCCCTGCCTTGCAAGCTTGGGATTTCGGCGGCTTCAACGACGTCGCCCTCACCGCACCACCGGCCGAAGACGGCCTAGATCCAAACCCCTGGTATTACGTCCCGGCCCACTACCGCCCCACCCTTGGTGCCGCCATCCTCGACCGCATCAGCGGCGTTGAACGCGAAGCCCCGGTCGACGCTAATTTCGGCCAGCGCCTGACCCCGGACAATATCGAAACCCTCCTCACCGACATCCAGACCCGCCGCCAGGCCTGGCTAAACTCCGACGACGAATGGATGACCTACGTGACGGACGCGTTCGCCCAACTGGACGAAAACCCGCCGGAGCCGGAAGCGTCACCGCGGGTTTATCTGAGCGATATTGACCGCCGCGATCTGGAAGCGCGGATCCGGCCGATCTTGCGGGAGCATGGGGCGGAATAAGCCCCATTGGCTCAGACACATTACCTGACAAGGACCACCCCATGAGCGAACTCCCGCCCTGCCCGAAATGCCAATGTGCCTATACCTACGAGGACGGCCCACTCATCATCTGTCCGGAATGCGCCCATGAATGGTCACCCACAGCCGAGGCGGAGGGCGCGCGTGTGTTTAAGGATGCCAATGGCAATGTGCTGGTCGATGGCGATACGGTCACGGTGATGAAGGACCTCAAGGTCAAGGGCACGTCCAAGACCGTAAAGGTTGGCACGCGGGTCAAGAATATCCGCCTGGTTGAGGGTGATCACGACATTGATTGCAAGATTGACGGCATCGGCGCCATGCAGCTCAAGACGCAATTCGTAAAGAAGGCCTGAGCGTCTCCACCCGCGTCCCAAACACGGCGCGGAACCGCAGACCAATCCATGTAATTCTTGTCAGCCAGCCCGCCTTCTGGACTTGATCGTGTCATGGGTATTACCGCGCAGCGGCGGCTCCGCCGCCCTTGACACGATCAAGTCCAAAAGGCCCCATCCCGGCAAGAAATCTATGGTGGGTTAAGCGCCGACCGCGCGCCCTAATCCTTGCGCTCCACACGCGCCTTGCCGCGCCCAATGGCCAGCGCCTTGATCGCGCCGCGAAACGTCCGCACTTCCTGCAGCGTCCAGCGTCCGCGAATAAAACCATTGCGCAAATTCTGCACCATCAGCGGCGTCTTGTCCGGCGGGAAGAAGAAACCCGCCCGCTCCAGCTCTTCCTCGAAATGTATAAACATGCGCTCCAAATCTTCGCGCGGCGCAATGTCTGAGACCGGCTCAAACACATCCGGCGTGCCCTCAGCAGCCGTCCACTCATACGCTGTCACAGCGACCGTCTGAGCCAGATTGAGCGATGAGAAGCTGCGATCCACCGGCAGGGTTATAATCGCGTCTGCCGCTGTGACCGCCTCATTGGGCATGCCCGATTGCTCGGCCCCAAACATAATCGCCACCTTCTCACCGGCCTGGGTGGCTGCACGCGCCTCCTCCATGCCCTGGCGGGCGGTCAGCACAGGTTTTTCCATACCGCGTGGCCGTGCGGTCGTGGCATAAATGCGGGAGAACGGGCGAATAGCTGTCTGATAATCCGGCACCAATGTCGCTGCATCCAGCACAGGCGAACCCGCCGCCATGGAAACAGCCTTCGGATTGGGCCAGCCATCGCGCGGATCGACGATGATTAGATCCTTCAGCCCGAAATTGCCCATCACCCGCGCCGCTGCGCCAATATTCTCACCCAGCTGTGGCTGAATAAGGATGATGGAAGGTGTTTTGTCTTGCTGGCTCAATGGCCCCGCCTCTTTCGCTCAGCACGCACCAATGTTAGGAAGCGCGCAACCTCTTCTCAGCGCCTTGTAGCGCTTATACCCTACGTCCGAAAAGAAAGCTGAACACTATGGCGAAGATCAAAGTCGAAACCCCGGTCGTCGAACTCGACGGCGACGAGATGACCCGCATCATCTGGCAGATGATCAAGGACAAGCTGATCCTGCCCTATCTCGACATTGACCTGAAATATTACGACCTCTCCGTCACTAAGCGTGACGAGACCGATGACCAGATCACCGTCGACAGTGCCAATGCGATCAAGAAATACGGCGTTGGCATCAAATGCGCGACCATCACGCCCGATGAAGACCGCGTTGAGGAATTTGGCCTCAAGAAAATGTGGCGTTCACCAAACGGCACCATCCGCAACATTCTCGGCGGCGTCGTGTTCCGCGAGCCGATCGTAATTTCCAACGTGCCGCGCCTGGTTCCGGGCTGGCGCCAGTCCATGGTCATCGGTCGTCACGCCTTTGGTGACCAGTATAAGGCCACCGACTTTAAGGTCCCTGGCCCCGGTAAGCTGACCATGACATTCGAGCCATCCGACGGTAGCGATCCGATCACCCGCGAAGTCTTCGACTTCCCGGAAGCCGGTGTCGCCATGGGCATGTATAATCTCGACGATTCCATCCGTGACTTTGCCCGCGCCAGCCTGAATTACGGCTTGCAGCGTGGCTGGCCGGTCTATCTGTCGACCAAGAACACTATTCTGAAAGCCTATGATGGCCGCTTCAAGGATTTGTTCCAGGAAGTCTTCGACGAAGAATTCAAGGACGCCTTCCAGGCCAAGGGCATTTCCTATGAGCACCGCCTGATTGACGACATGGTGGCTGCGGCAATGAAATGGTCCGGTGGATTTGTCTGGGCCTGCAAGAACTATGATGGCGACGTCCAGTCCGACACTGTGGCTCAGGGCTTTGGCTCGCTCGGCCTGATGACATCGGTTCTGATGTCCCCAGACGGCAAGACCATCGAAGCGGAAGCCGCTCACGGCACGGTCACACGCCATTATCGCCAGCATCAGCGCGGTGAGCAGACCTCGACCAATTCCATCGCGTCCATCTTCGCCTGGACCAATGGCCTGTCACACCGCGGTCGTATGGATGGCAATCAAGAGCTGATGAAGTTTGCGGCCACTCTGGAAGACACCATCATCAAGACCGTTGAATCCGGCTACATGACCAAGGACCTCGCACTCCTGGTCGGCGACGAACAGGGCTGGCTCTCCACTGAAGGCTTCATCGAAAAGGTTGATGAAAACTTCAAGGCGGCCATGTCTGTCGACGCGTAACACTGATAAAAGAACAGCCCCAACCGGCTTGACAAAATAGTTAACGGCAGCGTCTATCGACGCTGCCGTTTTGCTATCGGGGGTGCGCGAAATGAATGATGATCTGACCGGAATTTGGTTTGGCGAAAGCCGATGCGCACGCGGCCTTAGCGCCCAGAACTTTATGCTCAATATTGACGAGTTCGGTGTACATTTTGACGGTCGGATGGACGAACCCGAATTCTATGGGGATTACGATATCGAACGCCCGATCGCACAAATCGAAGGCATTCGAACCGGAAAATTCGTCTTTTTCATCAAGAATCAAGCTGACGCCGACGAATCAGAAAATCCCGTCAACTATAATGGCCGGCTCAGATTAGGCGGAAATTGTGTTGAGGGCGTTTGGGAAGTCGACGGGCTGCGCGGCACCTTCACGATGACTCGTCCGATTATCGCGAATGATTATCTGGAGGCAGAGACAAGACTGTCCCGCGACGGATGATCCAATGACGGCTCACAGGCTCTGACGACGCAGCGTCACAAATGTTTCAGCCTCAAGCCGCCAGACGAGCCCGTCCAAACGCCATTTCGCGAAATAGCGTCCATTATAGCGGATACCCAGCCCTTCACTCGACCACGTGCCTTTCCAGCGCCCGGTCTCGGCGGCCAGCGTATCGCAATCACCAATCTCGATACGCTGTGCCATGCGGATATAGCTGACATCCGGCATATTGGTGAAAATCGAGCGCCAGGCCTCCAGCTGGGCTTCACGGCCTGAAATCAGCTGCGCGTCATCTCCCGGCACCAAAACCGCATCCTCGGAGAGGCTATCGGCGATTACCGACAAATCCCGCGATGCCAGCGCGTCATTAAAGCGTGTCCGGGCGGCAGCAACATCCCGAGCCGCAGCCTTATTTCCGAGTAATTGCAAATCTGACTTGGCCATCAGAGCGCCAACACAGCCTTGATCGCGGCCAGCCCGTCTTCAGCCTTTTCGCCGTCGGGACCGCCCGCCTGGGCAAAATCAGGTCGACCACCGCCGCCCTTTCCACCAACAGCCGCGGATCCAGCCTTCACCATGTCCACAGCCGAAAGCGTCGCCTTGAGGTCATCCGTGACCCCCACAGCGAGCGATACCTTACCATCGGTCACGCCAACAAAGGCCGCGACACCGGAGCCGAGCGAGGCTTTGGCATTGTCGATCAGGCCGCGCAAATCGCGTCCGCCGACACCCTGTACCACCTTGCCGATAAACTTGACGCCATTGACCTCTTCGGGCCCCGGATCGCCACCGGCGTCTCCGCCACCCATGGCCAGTTTTTGTTTGGCTTCTGACAACTGACGTTCGAGCTTTTTGCGCTCACCTGTCAAAGCGACCACACGCTCCTCAAGGCTTGAAAGTGGAACTTTCAACGCATCGGAGGCCGCACGGCCCAGATCGATTTGCTCTTCCATCCACAAGCGAGCAGCCTCTCCGGTCAGCGCCTCAATACGGCGCACACCGGAGGCGACCGAGCTTTCGGCGATGATCTTGAACAGAGCAATATCACCGGTTCGAACCACATGCGTACCGCCGCAAAGCTCAACGGAATAGGGTTTGTCCGCCTCCTTCAGCGACTGACCCATCGTCAGAACACGCACTTCATCACCGTATTTTTCGCCGAACAGGGCCAAAGCACCCGCCTCGATAGCCGCATCCGGTGTCATCGATCGTGTGGATACGGCGACATTCTGGCGGATCACCGCATTGACCTGAGCCTCGACGGCCGCAATCTGCTCGACGGTCATGGGCTTGTTGTTGGAAAAATCAAACCGCAGCCGGTCCGGCCCCACATAAGATCCCTTCTGCGCCACTTGTGGCCCCAGCACATCACGCAGGGCGGCGTGAGCCAGGTGTGTGGCCGAGTGATGCGAACGAGACGCGTCTCGCAGCGCCACGGTTACCGACATCTCGGCATCATCGCCAAGCGTCACTTCACCACGCTCCATCATGCCCACATGGGCATGCATGTCACCTCCACGTTTTTTGGTGTCGTCGACGCGAAATACCGATCCGCAGGAAAACGCGATCAGACCTACATCACCCGCCTGCCCGCCGGACTCGCCATAGAATGGCGTGCGGTCAAACACCAGCTCGGCGCTTTGCCCCTCGCCCAGAGCTTTGGCCTCATGACCTTCAGAGACAATGGCCACAAGCTTCCCGGTGCCCGTCGTCCCCTCATAGCCAAGAAATTCCGTCGCCCCGGTTTTCTCGCGCAAGGACAGCCAAACGGCATCAGGCGCCGCCTGACCGGAGGAAAACGTGCCGGCGCGTGCATCGGCGCGCTGCTTGTCCATGGCGGTGTTGAACCCTGGCTCATCGACGGTCATTCCACGCGACCGGAGCGCGTCCTGGGTCAGATCAAGCGGGAATCCATAGGTGTCATAGAGCTTGAACGCTGTCTTGCCCGGCAGCACATCGCCATCGCGCATATCCGCTGTGGCTTCGTTGAGCAGGCTCATACCGCGACCCAGCGTACGCTGGAACCGCTCTTCCTCGACCTTGAGCGTGTCTTCAAGCAGTGCTTGCGCACGGCCCAATTCCGAATAGGCATCGCCCATCTCATTCACCAGGGCCGGCACCAGCTTGTGCATGCTGGGCTCTGTCGCACCGAGCAGATGTGCATGACGCATGGCGCGACGCATGATTCGGCGCAGCACATAGCCGCGACCCTCATTGGAAGGAGACACACCGTCGGCCATCAAAAAACAAGTGGAGCGCAAATGATCGGCGATAACCCGGTGACTGCCCAGCGCATCGCCAGAGGCTTTGACCCCGAGAACACTCTCGCTCGCAGAAATAAGATTGGCGAACAGATCGACTTCGTAATTATTGTGTTTGCCTTGCAAGATGGCCGCAAGACGCTCTAGCCCCATGCCGGTATCAATCGAGGGTTTGGGCAGCGAAACACGGTCATCAGCGGATCGCTGCTCGTACTGCATGAAGACGAGATTCCAGATCTCGATGAAGCGATCGCCATCCTCGTCGGGTGAGCCGGGAGGGCCACCAGCAATGTCGGGACCATGGTCAAAGAAAATTTCCGAGCACGGACCACAGGGTCCGGTATCACCCATCGACCAGAAATTGTCAGACGTAGAAATCGAGATAATGCGATCATCCGACAGGCCGGCAATCTTGCGCCACAACTCACGCGCCTCGGTGTCTTCTGAATAGACGGTGACCAGTAATTTGTCGGCGGGCAGACCATATTCCTTGGTGATCAGCTCCCAGGCGTGGGAAATCGCGCGTTCCTTAAAATAATCGCCGAAGGAGAAATTCCCCAGCATCTCGAAGAAGGTATGGTGGCGCGCTGTATAGCCAACATTGTCCAGATCATTGTGCTTGCCACCCGCGCGAACGCATTTCTGCGATGACACAGCGCGCGGAATGGCGCGGCCTTCCTGGCCCGTGAAAACATTCTTGAACTGAACCATGCCCGCATTGACAAATAGCAGGGTCGGATCGTCCTGCGGTACCAGCGGGCTGGACGCGACGACCTCATGATCATTGCTGCCAAAATAGTCGAGAAATGTGGCACGGATGTCGCGCAAGCTGGTCATGATAAGTCCTGTGACGTGTCGGTTCTGTCATCGCTGACGAAGTGTTCGCCACACATAACCCGACAAAGCCAAAGAATGAACGCCATTCTCCATATAACCAGTGATTTGCTGTCGTCAGGAGTAGTCTCCTGCCATTCAAACCGGTCGCCTCAGTCATTTCGCCCATGAAAAAGCGGGTCCCCAATTTTGGAAACCCGCTCCTTTATTCAGAAAACAGGACCGAAATCACAGTCACTCCGGACAGACGCTAGCCCGCAATCGCCGGCGCATCCTCTGCCAGGCTTTCACCCTCGATCAGATCACCGCCCAGTCCAGCCTTGGCCCGGACCCGCGCTTCAATTTCGTCAGCCATTTCAGGATGCTCCAGCAGGAATTTGCGCACATTCTCGCGCCCCTGACCGATCCGTTCCGACTTGTAGGAATACCAGGATCCGGACTTCTCGATCACATCATCCTTGACGCCCAGATCGATCAACTCGCCAGTCTTGGAAATGCCCTCTCCGTAGAGGATATCAAACTCGGCCTCGCGGAAGGGCGGTGCCACCTTGTTTTTGACGACCTTCACGCGGGTCTGATTGCCGATCACCTCATCGCGGTTTTTCAGCGCGCCGATGCGGCGAATGTCCAGACGGACCGAGGAATAGAATTTCAGCGCATTACCGCCGGTTGTGGTTTCCGGGCTGCCAAACATCACACCGATCTTCATCCGGATCTGGTTGATGAAAATGACCAGGCAGTTGGATTTCGAAATCGAGCCGGTCAGCTTGCGCAGAGCCTGGCTCATCAGACGGGCCTGCAGACCGGGCAGACTGTCGCCCATCTCGCCCTCAAGCTCGGCACGCGGTGTCAGGGCAGCAACGGAATCGATCACCAGCACGTCAACAGCACCGGAGCGCACCAGCGTATCGGCGATCTCCAGTGATTGCTCACCGGTATCCGGCTGCGAGACCAGCAATTCATCGACATCCACACCCAGCTTTTCCGCATAGATGGGGTCAAGCGCGTGCTCGGCATCGACAAAAGCGGCAATGCCGTCACCTTTTTGGCATTCCGCAATCAGGTGGAGGGCCAGCGTGGTCTTACCAGAGCTTTCCGGACCGTAGATTTCAACAATCCGTCCCTTGGGAAGCCCACCCACGCCGAGCGCGATGTCCAAGCCCAGCGAGCCGGTGGAGATAGTTTCCAAATCCATATGCGGCTTGGCACCGAGCTTCATCACCGAGCCCTTGCCAAAAGCCTTGTCGATCTGGCTGAGTGCAGCCTCGATCGCCTTTTTCTTATTATCGTCTGCGTTTTTCACAAGCCGTATCGCGCCCTTAGCCATAACCAGTCTTCCCTTATCTCACGCCCCTCAGAACCGGGCAACGAGTCAGTTTGTACCCATTTTGTTCCGGGAACACAAGCAGAACATTTATGGTTAACGCACAGAACATTTCGTGACCGTTGAAGGCGCATCAAACAAGGTGGGACGAATCGTCCACATCCCTAGGCTAACCGATACCGGCCAAGCACTGAAGTCGTCTGTCTAAGTGGTTGACGCTAAAAGCCGAGCGCGCCACCGAGGGCCCCCAGCGGGTCTGACAGGACTAACATCAACTCGCCCCGCGCCATGGCGGGTAGAGCGATCGCGAGGGCCACACTGATAACGAGCCCCAGGAAGGCACGCAATACATCGGTCACCACATCCCCCAACGCTTCCAGCTTATCGCGAAGGCCCGCCACATACGCGATGGCAAGCTCACGCCCGGCCAGCATGCCCAGGAAGACCCAGGTCGTGCTCATCGGGATATCGCTGACTTCCTTGAAGATAAACAGGATCAGGCCATAAATCAGATCCACCAGTGTCGCGGCGCGCACATCCGTCGTATTGGTTTTGCGCAAAACGATTTTCTGAATTTCACCACCGCGCGTGGCAAAAATAAGCGCGTGCAGGGCCACCATCACGATGGTGGCAAAAATCAAAAGCTCGGCGGAAAACGTCACATGCGTTTCCATTACCGGCAAACCGTCCTGGAGGACTGGATTACCGGCACCATCCACCACTTGAACCAAATCAGTATCGCGGAACAGATAGACGAAGATATTTGCCAGATCCTGCATCAGCCATTGCGACCACAAGAATGCGGTCGAGGCCCATTGCAGAACGTGCCAATGCCCACCGATTGGCTTGTCGCGCGTCGTCGAGATCCAGCGTTCAAACGAGCGGCTGATTGCCACAAAAACCACCGCCGCTGCAGCGAATGCCACCAGGTAACCCAGGCCGGATTTCACCAGCATTTTGGGCAATATACCTTCCGTATCGGCACCGCCCGACAGGGCAAAGATGGTCAGCACCAGAAAGGTCGTCGACACCGGAATACCGTAGCGGGTTAGCACCAGCAGGAAGAGCGGCGGGATGGCGTGCCACCATTGCACACCGGCTTCAGGATAGGGTAGCCGGTTGAGGCGGCCAAAGGCGATGTCCTGCTCGCCAAACACCCAGCCGTAAAACATCACGGCAACGATGATCGAGGAGGCATAGGCCCACAACACCCACCAAGGCCGGTTGGCGTTGGAGCTCAAAAACGTACCCAGTGTCTGGATCGCATCATTGGCGACGATGGTATAGGCGGCCAGAAGGAAGCCGCCGATCGAAAAAACGATCACCCAAAAATCATAATCAGCCACAGCATCCCCCACCATGCGCCAGCCCCACACCAAATGGTGACGCGCATGCATAAGGGCACTACCCGACCGCACAGACACAACGCAATCACCACATGCGGTAATCAGGCGGATTTCACAAAACTTTCATGGAATATCGGCCGGCTGCCGAGTGGTAAAACGCTTAGCTAAGTCCCCCCACCAATCTCTTCTTTCACCTTCTCGGCCAGCTGGGTCAGGGTGAACGGTTTGGGTAGGAAGGACACTTCGGATTCTTCCGAGAGCGTTTTGGAGAAGTGCTCAGCGGCATAGCCGGAGATGAACACGACGCGGGTATCCGACAGCATGTCGCGGGCCTTTTCCAGCAGGCCAGGGCCATCCAGGCCGGGCATCACCACGTCGGACAGAAGCAGGTCGAAGCCATCGGGGTCGTCCTCCAGGATTTCAAACGCTTCCTCGCCATCACAGGCCTCCACGACCTCATAGCCACGCTTGACCAGCGTTTTGGCAGCGATGGCGCGCACGGCGTCCTCGTCTTCCACCAGAAGAATGCGACCGGTGCCGGCGAGGTCAGCGGGAGCGGGCTCGACGGCCTTGGCGACTTTGACCTCTTCAAGCTCCACAGCCTCTTCTTCACTGGGTTCATGACCTGGCAGATAGATGGTGAATGTGGTGCCCTCACCCGGCATTGAGTCCGCATACAGGAAGCCGCCCGACTGCTTGACGATGCCATACACGGTGGCAAGGCCCAGACCGGTGCCCTTGCCCGCTTCCTTGGTGGTGAAGAAGGGTTCGAAAATCTTGCCGAGGGTTTCTTTGTCCATCCCGTGACCGACATCGCTGACGGCAATTGCCACCCAGGCGCCTTCGCGCGGATTGGGGGCACCGACCTTGCGCACATCGTCATCGGTCAGCGTAGACGTGCGAATGGTCAGCGTGCCACCGCCATTGTCTTTCATGGCATCGCGGGCATTGGCGGCCAGATTGATCAATGCGGTTTCCAGCTGGCCCTTATCGGCGCGGATCATCGGCAAATCGCGACCATGCACGATATCCAGACGCACACTCTCCTCGAGGATCTGGCGCAATAGCACCGAGACGTCGGACAGCATGTCGCCAGCATCAAGGGTTTCCATGCGGAAGGTTTGCTTGCGCGAGAAGGCCAGCAGCTTGCGTACCAAGCCGGCCGCGCGGGCCACCGTGGAATTAATCGCCTGTAACTCACCGTATGACGGATCACCGACCGGATGTCGGTTGAGCAATTCGTCGCAATTGAGTCGGATCGCCGTGAGCAGATTGTTGAAGTCATGCGCCACACCGCCCGCCAGCTGACCCACGGCCTGCATTTTATTGGCCTGCGAGAATTGGCGTTCCATCTCTTTCCAGCTGGTCACATCAATGATGTAGGCCACACGCTTGCCGCCACGTGCCGGCGCGAAGACCAGGTGGACATACGTCTCATCCTCGCCGGTCAGGCGTAGCTCCACCTTGTTATTGCTGCCGCCCATGGCCGGCGCGAAAGCATCAGTCGCCGATCGGTCATCATCCCATCTAAACATTTCGCAAAATTTGACCCCGGGCACTGCAGCACCGCCGGTCAGCTGGACCAGCACCGGATTGACGTCTTCGATGATCGCGGTTTCCGGATCAGATCCATCCAGCCGGACCACGCCGAACGGCGCGCTGGCAAACATCTCGTCGAGCGTATGCCCGGCTTCACGACCATCGCTCATCGCCTGCGCCACTCCGGGAGGGGCACCGGTAGCGGAAAGTCCATAAATCACTGCACGCCCGACGGGTGGATCGCCAGGAGCCCATTCGATGGCGATGGTCACCGGACTTTCAATACCGTCGCGCGCTTTCAGGCGACCATCAATTCGCGCCACAGCGTCGCCACCTCGGGTATTCAGTACGGAGCGGGCCCCGTCACCGGTCAGGATATCGGCCAGCTTGGGCAGACGGTCCCCTTCGGCCACACCCAGCCATTCGCGCAGGGTTTCGTTCGCCATGGCAATTTCGCCATTGGCACGCAGGGAAAACAGACCCACGGGCGCGTGTTGCGCCCAATCGGCCATCGCACTGCCAGCTCCGGCCTCATCCTGATTGATTTCATTGAGTCGCCAGAGCGTCAGCTCATTGTCTTGCGGCAGAGTTTCCAGATGAAAACGCACGATCCGTCCATCCTGTAACTCCAGCGGCGGCAGCAATTCACAAGCACCTTCGCCACGCGCAGCCGCGCGCGCCAAACGGTACACCGCCCCATCGCCGCCGCCCGCACCGGCCCAAATCCGGTCAATGGTTGGCAATCCAAAACTTTGACCCAGCCCGCCAATGCCTTGTGCCAGTTCGCGATAACTGCGATTGCCCCAGCGCGCGGCGCCGCGCCGGTCTGTGACGAGCACCGGCTCCGGGTAATTTTCCATAGCGAAGCCGGCCATGCCTGCCAGATCCGGCCGCGTGTTTTTCTCAGCACGCTTGCGCCAGCCCTTGCCGGCCATTTCACCGGCCGCGACCGCGTACACCACAAGCAGTGAGGCGAGTGTCAGCCCTGACAAGAATATCAAACCAACGCCGCCATCTTGCCCCGCAGCCATCAGGGCCGCGGCCATTCCAATTCCAATCACCGAGACAAAAACCCAAATCGCTACGCGCCCGATTGGTTTCGTCCAGAAGGACGGCAGGTTGGCACTTGCAGCACGTGCGGGTTCACTCGCCTCTCGGCTTCGGTTGGTCTTGAACAGCATGGAATACAGCGCTTTCGGCAAGAATGAGATTGCAATCGAAAAATGGGCAATACGTTGGGAACTGAACAGGTCGAACTTAAGCCGAATGAATTGATTCGAAAATCACCCGGTTAATTTCGCGCCGCTTCGCACATCAGCTCGTGCCCGTCGGCTGGTAGCGCGCACTTCCGCGCGACAGTGACAACACGTAACCAATCAGCTTGGCCACCGCCTGGAAATGATCCAACGGTATTTCCTCGTCCAGCTCTGCGGAGGCGTGCAATGCCCTGGCCAATGGCGGGTCTTCAACGATCGGAACGGAGTTTTCCTTGCCGAGTTCGCGGATCCGCAACGCCGTTTCATTCATGCCCTTTGCCACACAAATCGGGGCCGGGGTCTCGCCCTGTACGTAATACAGCGCGACGGCGTAATGAGTGGGGTTGGTAACGATCACAGTGGCCTCGGGCACCTTGGCCATCATCCGGCGTTGCGCACGCTCGTGACGCACTTGCCGCAGCTTGGCCTTGATCAGCGGATCACCATCACTCTGCTTGACCTCATCCTTGATTTCCTGCCGCGACATACGATTGCGCTTCATAAATGTCTGTCGCTGAAAGGCATAATCAAGCGCAGCGATCACCGCATAGACAACCAGTGCCGCGACGAGCAATTCCACACCCGCTTGGCGCACCAATGCCAGCGCTGTTGAAATGTCGGTCGCCGGCAAGATCGCCAATTGGTCACGCTTTGGAAACAAAACCACAAACGCGGCCAGAGAAATCAGCGCCATCTTGCCCAGGCCTTTTAAGAAATTCACAATCCCTTCAGGCCCGAAAATCCGCTTGAAACCGGAAATAGGATTTAACTTACTGATTTTGGGTTGAATTTTATCTGCCGAGAAAATGAAACCCGTTTGGACATAATGCCCGGCAAAGCCCGCGACGGCCAAGGTCGAGATCGGCAGGCTGACGGCTAGCGCAGTTTGCCAGAATAAGTCCTGCGCCATCTGCGTCATAGCACTGGGTTCCAGCGAAAATTCCTGCGGTTGCGCCAGAAAGACACTGAGATTGGTTGCCATTTGCCGCACCATTGGGGGCAAGAGGAAACTCATCAATGCCAAGCCTCCAGCCAGAACAAACCAGCCGGGGATTTCCTGCGATTTAGCCACATCGCCCTTCTTGCGGGCGTCATCGAGCCGTTTCTGGGTGGGTTCTTCGGTTTTTTGGCTCTCGTCCGGACCTTCTGCCACTACACCCCCCCTAAATCAGATCTGTGGCGAAACTCTGCATGCGTGTCAGCCACACGCCGCTCATCGCGCCAAGCGATATTGCGAGGATAAAAAGACCGACCATGATATTTGCCGGCATAGCGATAAAGAAAATTTGCAATTGCGGCATCATCCGCGCCAAAATCCCCATGGCCATATAAAAGACCAGACCAAACACGATCAGCGGTGCCGCGAGTTGGATGCCGATGCGAAATGCCTCGGAAAACGCTCGCGCCGCCCATTGCGCAGTTTCCGCCGTAGCCGGAAACTCACCGGCCGGGAACACCATGTAAGAATGGGCAGCAGTCTGCAGAAGCAGGTGATGGGTATTCGTCGCAAACAACAAGACCATGAACGTCAAATTGAGAAATGTCGCGATCAAGGCTCCCTGCCTGCCTTGTGAGGGATCGAAATTTTGTGCCATGGCCAAGCCACTCTGTTGACCGATCACTTGCCCGGCAACCGCGGCTGTCGACATGAACAAACGGCCGATAGCCCCGATCATCAGACCGACCAGCACCTCACTCAACACGATGCTCGCCATGGCCAGCGGTCGCTCAGGCATGGGCGGCAATAGCGGCGCGATAACCGGGCCCATAACCAACGCGACAAGGAGGGCGAAGGACAGACGAATTCGCGGGGGAATGCTTGGCTCGCCGAAGCCTGGCATCAGCATCAAAATTGCCCCAAGGCGTGCAAAGACCAACCCGGCCGCAAATACCATGGCTGGCAGTTCAAACATCATCCGCCGGCAATCCGCTCAATAATGCTTCGCATGAACGCAGACAGAAGCGCGCCCATCATCGGTAAAAAAATCAGCAACGCGACAAAGATGGCGATAATTTTCGGCACAAAGACCAGTGTCATTTCCTGAATTTGAGTCAGGGCCTGAAACAGGGCGATGGTCACCCCCACAGCCAGACCGACAAACATGACCGGCGACGACATGGCCAGCATTAACCAAACCGCTTCGCGCGCGAAATCAAGAACCTCGTTATCGGTCACCTGTTTATCCTCAAGGGCACGGCCAAAAGTGAGTCGACCAAATGATTCGGGAAGAATCGATGTTACGGTTAATTATCTTTACGCTTCCTTTCTCCGCGTTAAGAAAGAGTCAATCAGTGTAAACAACGGGACAGACACTATGTCATTCAAAGCTCTACTCGCCGGCGTCAGCGCCATCGCCCTGCTCACCGCTTGCAGCCCATCTTCCGATCAGGCCGCTATCGAGCCCGCGCCTCAAAACGAGATGGAGACCGTCGCAGTCGCCGCCGCGGAGCAGACCGAGTCCGAGCGCCTCAATGCCTGGTTCCAAACTGAGTTTGAAGCCGAGCTCGCCCTGTCGCCAGTCAGTCAAACCTATTTGGGCATGATTGACGATTTGGACGCCTATGGCCGCTGGGACGACAATTCCGAGCAAGCCTTTCGTGATGGCCTAAACCGCGAAGCCGCACGCATTCGACACATGAATGACAATTTCGACTTTGACGCCCTGACCGATGAAGCCCAGGTCAGCTGGCGGTTCGCCGAGTTTATCGCCGCCAACAATGCCCAGCAGGCCGAATTTTGGGATCATGGCTATATTTTCACGCAATTCTTCGGTCCGCACACCAATATGCCAAGCCTGCTGATCGGCCAGCATCGTGTCGACACAATTGGCCACGCGGAAGCCTATATTAGCCGCCTGAATGGTATGGCAGCCAATCTGCGTGTTTCGACCGCCCAGGCTGAAGAACGCGCCCAGGCTGGTGTTGTCGCTCCGGCTTTCGCCTTCCCGGTGATAATCAGCACGACGCGCGGCATGATCACAGGCGCCCCGTTTGACGACGGTGAAGCCTCACCTTTGCTCTCGGACTTCACCGCCAAAGTCGATGCGTTGCTTGAGGCTGAAGAAAACCCGATTACCCCTGAACAGCGCGATGATTTAATCGCCCGAGCGACCACGGCCCTCACCGAGCAAGTTGGCCCGGCCTTCAACGAGCTGATCGACACTATGGAACGTCACGCCGAGATGGCCGACGGCAATACTGACGGTGTCTGGACGCTACCTGAAGGTCCCGCCTTCTATGAATCGCAATTGGTCAATTACACCACACGCACCGACATGACCGCTGAACAGATCCATCAGACAGGTCTGGACGAGGTCGCGCGCATTCACGACGAAATGCGCGTCATCATGGCGACCGTTGGATTCGAAGGCACGCTTCCAGAGTTTTTCGAACACTTGCGCACTGATGAACAATTCTTCTACCCAAACACAGACGAAGGTCGTCAGCGCTACATCGACGAAGCCACCGCGATGATCGACGAAGTCATGGTCAGCGCACCGGATTTCTTTGGTGCACTGCCAACCGGAGCGATGGAAGTCCGCGCGGTTGAAGATTACCGCATCGAAACGGCGACCGGTGCCTTCTACGAGCAGGGTTCCCTCGATGGGACGCGCCCGGGCGCGTATTACGTGAACCTGTCCGATATGGCTGAATTGCCGGTCTATCAAATGCAAACGCTGGCGTTTCACGAAGGCGCACCGGGGCACCATTTCCAGATCGCCCTGACCCAGGAGCTCGAAGGCACACCGATGTTCCAGCGTTTCACCTGGTATTCCGCCTATGGCGAAGGCTGGGCCCTTTACGCTGAAGCACTGGGCAAGGATATGGGGTTCTTTACCGACCCCTATCAGGATTTCGGGCGCCTTTCCTATGAAGTCTTCCGAGCCGGACGGCTCGTGGTCGATACGGGTATCCACGCCATGCGTTGGAGCGAAGAGGAAGCCGCCGCTTACATGACAGCCAATACGCCGATGACCCCCGGAGATATCGAAGCCGAAATTCGACGATACATTGTCTGGCCCGGCCAGGCTGTGTCATACAAGGTAGGAATGCTAACCATTCTCGATCTGCGCAATCGTGCCATGGCTGAGCTCGGCGATGATTTTGACTGGGGTGAGTTCCACGATGTCGTACTCACCAACGGCTCGATCCCACTCACCCTCATGGAAGAATTGGTGATGAATTGGGTGGCTGAAAAACAGGCGACTGAATAGGCCCAACTGGCCTTTAATGCCAATATTGTGAATTGAAGTTGGGATGTGAAAATGTCCCAACTTCTCTTTGAATTCAGGTTTTGGGGAGAAAACCACATGACGCGTTCCAATAAACGGTCGAACTCACTGATATGTGCGGTGTCGGCACTGGCT
>Ga0315338_1001918_pt1 | contig 23027 bp, 21 predicted proteins | sample ASW8metaG_FD_204518 | JGI IMG/M metagenome (GOLD analysis project Ga0315338, IMG submission 204518) | Ammonia-oxidizing marine archaeal communities from Monterey Bay, California, United States - ASW #8 | ecosystem: Environmental > Aquatic > Marine > Coastal | place: USA: California | collected... | reverse complement strand
GTGCTGCCGCGCCGCGATAGGGATGCGGCAGCACGAACGCCTTACCCAATCAGGCTCCCGAACCACTCGGTGGGTATCTCGTGGCCGAGGCCCTGCTCTTTGGCCAGCCGGTAGGCCACGGCACCCGCTGCCGCCATCTGCACTCCCATGCCTGAGTTGTTCTTGTAGTAGATGATGTCGTCGTGGGTGCGTGGCACCTGTACGCCGCCTGCCACCACCTGCCCGAGCTCGTGCACGCGGTCCCAGCCGACTACACCGCGCTCAATCGGGTCCAGCAGCTCGACCTGCTTGTTGGAGTGCAGGCTTTCTAGGTCGTTGATGCAGATGAAGCTGCTGCGCTCCAGCGTCACCTCGTCCGTCTCCGACTTGGCGAAATTCACGTCGCTGTTCTGGATCGATATCACGAGCTGACCCGGCTCTAGCCATCCGCCGTCGAATACAGGTTCCGGCGAGAGGTAGCCGGAGTTGGTCGCGCAGCAGACAATGTCCATGCCGGCGACCGCCTCGCGAGGGTCCTCGACGGCAACGACGTCGATACCGAGGCGCTCCGCCCATTCCTTGGCGAAGCGATCGCGATGCTCGCGGGTCGGGCTGAACACCTTGACCTGCTGCAGCGGCCGGACGACGGCCATCGCCTCGATGTGTGCGGCCGCATGCGTGCCGGAGCCGAACAGGCCCATGGTCGTCACATCCTCGCGGCCGAGGTAGCTGGTTGCCATCGCCGACGTAGCGCCGACGCGCATGTCGGCGATGCCGAGCTCTTGGAAGATGGCGAGCAACTCGCCCGTTTCCAGGCTGATCAGGCAGATGAACCCCCAGCTGCGCTCCGGGTTCACCAGCGTGCCGAACATGCCCTTCGCACCCTCGGCGAGACGGCTACTGCCGCCGATCCGCACCGCGGTGACGTTGTAACGTGGCACCGCGCCGATGTGCACATTGGATCCGTAGATCACCTCGGGGTCGGAACTGTTCGCTCGGTAGCGGATTCGAGGGACGTTCACCGCGGCTCCACTCCCCACATCGGCGAAAGCACCCTCCATGGCGTCGATGCAATGGCTCATGGTGAGCACACGGCGCACATCTTCGTCTTGGATCATGAGGGTCATGGGCGGCTCCTTGTCGTCGGGTGAGATGCGCAGGATAGCGAATGTGACGCCGCAGTGCCGGGCGTGATCTCGCCATGTCTGGGCGCTAGCTCCGTGGTAAGATTCCGGCGTTCCCGCGAGAGCGATCTCCCCTCGCTAATCGTCACCCCATGAGTGAGGAGTCGCGAGCGAGCTTCCTCGAAACCCGCGAAGCCAAGGCGCTGCTAGGTTAGCCGTGACCACCGACCCGAGCCTGCCGACACCCGAGGAGACCGACGCCCTGCAGACGGCGGCGCTGGCCAACATGTGGATGCCGACCCAGAATTGGGGAGATATCGCCGAAGCCGGGGTCGGCATCATGTCCGAGGGCGAAGGCGTGAGGGTGAGGGACGTCAATGGCACCTGGCGCTACGACGGGAGCGCCGGCCTGATGCTCGTAAACGTGGGCCACGGCCGTCAGGAGATCGTCGACGCGATCGCCGCGCAGCTATCGAGGCTGCACTATGCGGACACGTTCCGCTATGGCACGCCAGAGGTGATTCGCTTGGCGGAGAAGATCGCCTCGCTGACCCCGGGGGACCTGAACCGCGTCTATTTCACCAGCGGCGGGTCCGAGGCCGTTGAATCGGCCATGAAGATCGCGTACCAGTACCATGTGAACCGTGGCGAAGGCACGCGGGAAAAATTCATCGCTCGTCAGGGCTCCTACCACGGCGTGACTCGCGGCGCCCTCTCGGTCGGCACGTCCCGGGTGCTGGCGAGGGAGCTCTACGAGCCGATCCTGTCCGACAACGTGCTTTTCGCCCCTCAGCCATATCTGTACCGCGACGAGCTCGGTTCAACGACGCCGTCGGAGAATGCAGTGCGCAGCGCAGAGGCGATAGAGCGCATCATCGTAGAGGAAGGGCCAGAGACCATCGCCGCGGTGATCGGCGAGCCGGTGTCGTTCTCGTCGGGCGTCGCGGTGCCGGGCGACGAGTACTGGCCCATGGTGCGGGACATCTGCGACCGGCACGGCGTGCTGCTGATCGCCGACGAGGTGATCACCGGCTTCGGGCGGACCGGCAAGTGGTTCGCCATGGAGCACTGGAACGTGGTCGCCGACCTGATGACAGTGGCCAAGGGACTCACGAGCGGTTACTTCCCGGTGGGCGCCTGCATTGCGACGGACCGCGTTTTCGAGGCGTTCCAGGGGGGACCGGAGACCACGTTCCGCCACGGCATCACGTACGGCGGACATCCCGCGGGCGGTGCGGCGGGGCTCGCCAACATCGCGATCATGGAGCGCGAAGAGCTCCCGGGCAACTCGGCGCGTGTCGGGGCGCACATGTTGAGCCGTCTGCGCGAGTTGAGCGAGTCGCACCCCAGCATCGGCGACGTGCGCGGGATCGGCCTGATGTGCGCGCTGGAGCTGGTCGCGGACCGCGAAACGAAGGAGCCCATCGGCTCGATCGACGGCGCGGTCAAGCTTCTGGGTACGAAGGTTCTGGAACTCGGGATGATCACCCGCGTCGGGGGCAACCTGTCCCTCACCCCGCCGCTTACCACCACGATCGCCGAGGCCGACGCCATGGTGCGCATCGTGGACGACAGCCTATCGTTCATGGAGCGCGAGATCGGGATGGCCTAGGGCTTACGCCTCGCGCAGCAGCCTCCCGAACCCGCCAACGGGATCCGTCACGCCCGCGAGGCGCAAGCCGCGCCAAACCATGGCTTGCATGCTGCTCACCACCGGGACGCCGAGCTCGCGCTCGACCGCTTCCACCACCGCCACGCTGGGCATCAGTGCACCCGTGATCCACACGCCGTCCGCACCAGGGGTTGAGCGGAACAATTCCACCGCCATCCGCTTCACGATGCCCAGGTCCATGGTCGAGACTTCGTAGCCCCGCAACTCGCCACCCGCGACCTCGCCGAGCACCGAGGCGGCGCCCGCGACCCCGATGTCCGCGTTGGCCACGTATGCGGTGAGCTTGTCGTGGGTCGCGTCGTCGAAGGGAGTCAGCATCGCAGGGCGCTTGATGCCGAGGTGCTGCATAGCCATGATGCACGATCCCAGATCGGTGCCCGCAGGGGTGTCGGTCACTTTGGCGATCCTGCCAAGCAGCTCGTCCTCGAATCCCCACCCCTGGAAAGCGATCAGCGGCACGCCCGCCTGGATGAGGGACATGGGCTTGCGGCTCATGATCTCCTCGGTCGCCGCCTCTAGCCGGTCGATGGCACTCAGATACGAAGCCTCGCCATTCGCCAGCACCACGCCCAGCGAAGTCATCACCACCGTCACGCCATCGGGCGCGACCTGGTAAAACTCGTACGCATTGTTCTCGTGGGCGGGCGTAGGCGTGATCATGCCCACGCGGCCGCGCCATCCATATGGCCGATCATCGGTCGCGGAAAATGGCATGGGAGCCTCCTACGTCGCGGATTGTGTGCCGCGGGCGGCGAAGTCGTCGCGGCGTTGGATAGCGGAGTCCACCTTCTCGAGGGTGAGGATCGTCGGCCCGCCCAGGGCCTCGGCGTACAGCGCGAGCTGAGCCGTTTCTTCGATGATGATGTTGGCCTGGGCAGCGCCTCGAGCGTCGCCGGAGAACGCGAGCACGCCGTGGTTTTCGAGCAGCAGGCCTTTGATCAGGTCATGGCTGCGTAGGATCGCTGCGATGTTGTCGACCGAACCGTCCGAGCCACGAGGGGCGTAACCAGCAAGCGGCACGCCTTCGAGTATGTCGTTGCGGACCTCGGCCTCGTAGAACAGCGGCAGCGAGCGGCTGGCCACGGCGAAGGCGGTCGCAAAGGGCGAGTGGGTGTGCAGGACGCTGCCGACCTCCGGACGCTCGCGGTAGACGACCGCGTGCATCTGGATCACCTCGGCGTTGCGCGCCTGTATCTCGCCGTCCACGACATTGCCCTGGAAGTCGAGCACCACAAGCTGGTCAGGGCCCACGGCAGCGAACGATGAGACGCCCGTCATGAGGAACGTGTCGGTGCCGGGCACGCGCATGCTCATGTTGCCGTGGTTGGACTTGGACATGATGCCGGATGCGACCGTCACCTCGATGGCATCGATCAGCTCCTTGCGTAGTGCGCCGTCTGTTGCCATTAGTCGTACTCCTGTGCGTCGGTTTTGCAAAGCGACAGCGAACCCCCGTGCGGGAGCACTCAGTCCCTGAAGTTCACGTACTGCAACGGCTGGTCTATGCCCATCTCCTTGATGAAGGCGATGGTCTCCTGCAGGTCGTCACGCTTCTTGCCGGACACGCGAAGCTCGTCTCCCTCCACCGCGATCTGCACCTTGATTTTGGTGCCCTTGATCGCCTTGATGATCTTGCGGCCGAGGTCGGCGTCCAGGCCTTGGCGGATCGTGATGGCTTGGCGCAGGCTCGACCCTGCGGCCGTCTCCGGATCCTTGAACTCCAGCGCCGCCACGTCCACCTTGCGGCGGGCCATGTAGGTGCGCAGTAGGTCGTGCATCTGATGAAGGCGCATGTTGTCGTCGGCGGTGACGGTGAGCACGGAGCTGTTGCGTTCGATGCCGCATTTGGTGCCCTTCAGGTCGAATCGCTGGTTGGTCTCGCGAAGCACACCGTTAACGGCGTTGTCCATCTCGTTCATATCTACTTTGGAAACGACGTTGAATGAGGGCATCGCGAGCCTTTCAGGCGCGCAGCTCTGGGCTGATCATTCAGATCCCGGTGGTGCGCGCGCTCGTCGCGCATATTATCATGGGGTTCTCGACCGAGAAGGAGGACGCGATGCAAGCAGGCAATCTGGAATACATACTCGACGGGGATGGCCACGTGATCGAAGACCTGGAAGGGATTGCTCAGTTCTTGCCGCCGAAGTTTCGCGACAATCCGGCGCGCGCGAGGAACGCGACCATCTTCCCGCCCCTGGACCATCTCCACGCGGGCCATTTCGTCGAGACGCCCGGGAGGCGAGACCGGTTGAGTCCCGTGGGGCCTGAAGAGTGGGGTGTGTTCCTCGACGAAGTCGGCATCGATGCTACGGTGCTCTATCCGACGGCGGGGCTCAGCTACGGCAAGGTGGTGAACCGAGACTGGGCCATCGGCGCAGCGCAGGCGTACAACGATTGGCTGCATGCGACCTACATGCAGGCGAACCCACGATTCAATGGCGTTGGCCTCATCCCCATGCAGGAGCCGGAGGCCGCGGTTGTGGAGCTTCGGCGCGTGGTCGAGGAGTTGGGCATGGTGGGTGCGATGCTGCCCTCGTTCGGCCTCCCGGACCACTTGGGCTCGAAGATTTATTGGCCCGTCTACGAAGAGGCGGATCGCCTGGGCTGCGCCCTCGCGGTCCATGGCGGTGCCCACTCCGGCATCGGCCTCGACCACATGAACGTGTATGCGCCGGTCCACGCGCTCGGGCACCCGATCGGTCAGATGATCGCCCTAGGTGGCATGATCTTCAACGGCGTGCTTGATCGCTATCCCAACATGCGCGTCGGCTTCCTCGAGGGTGGTATCGGCTGGTTCATCACCTGTATCGAGCGTTTCGATCGCTCCCACGACACGCATCTCGAGTACCAGCTTCGTGACGACGACATGCCCGGCCCGAAGATCGGCGACAAGGTGAGCGAATACATCCAAAGGCACATCGACGAGGGCCGCCTTTTCATCGGCTGCGAGGGTGGCGAGCTCGCGTTGGACTATGCGGTGAGCGTTGTTGGCAACAAGCCCTTCTTCTACTCTTCCGACTTCCCCCACGAGGTCACGAAGGATTCCTGTCAGGAGGAGATCCAAGAGGTGCTGGATGACGAGCAACTGACCACCCAGGACAAGGAAGCTATCCTGCACGGCAATGCGACGCGCTTCTACAACCTGTAGACGCGCTGAATCAGCAACAAGAAGGTGTGATCGATGCTCAGCATCAAGGAAAACGAAACACTGACCCAGGTCGGGCCCGGCACTCCCATGGGTCAGCTCATGCGCCGCTACTGGCACCCGATCGCCGCCACGGGAGAGCTGGCCGAGCGCCCCACCAAGCAGGTTCGCCTGCTCGGCGAGGATCTGGTGCTCTATCAGGACAAGTCCGGCGCGCTGGGTCTCATCGACCGGCTCTGCGCGCACCGGCGGGTGGATCTGTCGTATGGGATACCGGAAGAACACGGCTTGCGCTGCATGTACCACGGCTGGGTGTACGACGAGACAGGTCAGTGCATCGAGCAACCGTTCGAGGAGACAGTGCATCCGGACGGGCGCTTCAAGGAGAAGGTCAAACTGACGGGCTACCCGGTTGAGGAGCTCGGTGGGCTGATCTTCGCGTACATGGGCCCGCAGCCCGCGCCGCTGCTTCCGCGATGGGGGCAGCTCACGTGGGATAATTGCATCCGCGATATCGCCATGTCGCACCTCACGTGCAACTGGCTGCAGTGTCAGGAGAACTCGCTGGATGGGGTCCATACCGAGTGGCTGCACAACTACTACGGCAACTACGTCAGGACGGGCGTGGCGTCCAGGCCCGAGAATCAGCCCAAGACCACGAAGATTGGCTACGACGCCTTCGAGTACGGCACCATCAAGCGCCGTTTGCAAGAAGGCTTCCCGGAGGACGGCGAGGACTGGACCACCGGGCACCCAGTGCTCTTTCCGAACATACTGTTCGTCGGCGACCAGACCCGCACCACCACCCAGTGGCGCGTGCCGATCGACGACCAGAATACGTTGCACATCTCCTACTACGTGTACCGCGCTGCCCCCGGCCACGTGGCGCCGAAGCAGGATGTGGCGGCCTACCGTTGGACGCCGCTGTTCCAGGAGGACGGGCGCTTCTTCACGGGCATCACGTTCAACCAGGACTACATGGCCTGGGTCACTCAGGGACCGATCGCCGAGCGCAACTTGGAGGTGCTGGGCCAGTCCGACGTGGGTATCATCTTCTTCCGCAAGCAGCTGAAACAGCAGATGGCGGTGATCGCCGATGGCGGCGAGCCGATGTGCACGTTCCGCGAAGCCCACGATGCGATCGAGCTGCCGCTGGAGAAGGTCAAGCACGGCAACAAGGCCGACGGCCGCTACTACCCCGGCGAGGCAGGGGGAACGACCGTGGTCTCCGAGATTGAAGAGGTGATGCGGTCATGGATAGGTGGTGCGCTTCCCGAGGCGATTCCACGCTTCCACTAAGGGACCGGCGCTCGGGTACTCAAACAAGCCTTCGGCCAACCGGAGGCTTGTTTTTTCGCCAGAATCCGCGAGACTGCGACCCACGGACCGTCGGGGTCGTAAAACGCGAGAGAGGGGATTCCGCCATGGGACGAGAGATCGACGAGGTGAAATATGAGGTCGCCACGGCGACGCGGATCCTGGCCGCCACCGGCCTGGCGTCGGGCGTCACCGCCGCACTAGGACACGTCAGCATGCGCGTGCCGAACGAGCCGGACCGTTTCGTGGTGAAGGGCAGGGGCTATGCGATCGACGCGCTAGAGGAGATGCAGTACTACGACATGATCGTGTGCGATCTGGAGGGTTACAAGGTTGACGGCCCGGCCCGTTCCACGCAGTGCTCCGAGGTGAAGATCCATTCATGCATCTACCGAGAGCGTCCCGACGTGCTGTCCGTTGTCCACGTGCACCCGCGTAACGTTGTGCTCATGTCGGTGCTCCAGGAAACGTTGGTCCCCATGTGCCAAGAGGGCGCGCAGATCGTTCGCCAGCCATTGCCCGTCTACCAGCACACCAAGACTGTATGGAGTGAGGAGGAGGGTTCGGAGCTGGTGAGCGTGCTCGGCGACAATAAGGCGGTCCTGATGCGTGGCCACGGCGCCACCATGACCGGCCTGACCACCGAGGACTCGGTCCTCAGCATGCTCCAGCTTGAGGAGCAGGCTCGCATGAACTACTGGGCGTTGCTGGCGCAGGGCTCGGACCATGGGCGCGTGCCCGATGAGTTCGTGGAAGAGATTGTGAACCGGCCCGCGCAGTCCGAGTACCCGCACTTCAAGGAGCTGATGCGCCGCATCGGGGGCAACCCACCCCGCGATGGGGTGTGGAACTCCTACAAGAAGAAGGTTTCCGGGGACATGATCAAGCCCTAAACCGCCGCTCACCGTTGATAGCAGAAGGGGCCAGGAGAGATTCCCGGCCCCTTCGTGTGTCGCTTGCGGGACGCCTCCAGCCTGGGTGAACGCTACTCCGCGATGGGTGCCGCGTCGTTTCCCTAGCGAATCTCGCCCACAACACTTGTGTCACACCAGTTCCGATCCGGGCACTCAACAAATCGGATCGCGCGTTGGGTGTCGCCGCGAGTTGTGTGTTAGGCTTCCGGTGATATGAGTGTCATAGTTCGCCACATCGGCTGCGCGTGTTGTTGCTGACCTAGGGCCAGACGACAAACGACGCTCGTTCAGCGCTGCGCCCTTCTCACGTTTTCACCTTGAGAAGGGCGCAGCGCTTTTTGTTACTCGGGAAAAGCGCCTCAGACAAGAAGGGATTGAGCCAAATGACGACGACCAGCGGACCGATCGTTCCCATCATTCGTGGTGTCCAGAGCTCCGACGAGCGGGCCACTCGCGATTACACCAAGGGAGTGCTGCCGTTCCTCCCCTCTGAGGTCGAGGACTTCGAGACCGAGGCCACTCGGTTCGCCAACGGCGAGTGGGACTCCGAGGACCGGTTCATCATGTACCGCCTCGTGCGGGGCGTGTACGGCCAGCGCCAGCCGGATGTGCAGATGATGCGCGTGAAGATACCAGCGGGTGCCCTCACGGCGGATCAGATGGACGCCTTCGGTGAGGCGGTGAGCCGGTTCGCCCCACTCAAGAAGGGGCACGTGACCACCCGCGAGAACATCCAGATCCATTTCCTGAAGCTCGAGGACACGCCGTCGGTCATGCGCATCCTAGGCGATGCGGGACTGGTGACGCGGGAGGCCTGCGGCAACGTCGTGCGCAACGTGGCCGGCGACCCCATGGCCGGCGTGTCTCCGCACGAGCCGTTCTCCACGGCCCCCTATCTGGCCGCGTTCGCACGTTGGTTCATCCGGCATGAATACACCCAGGTGCTGCCGCGCAAGCTGAAGGTCGCCTTCGCGTCGGGCGGGCCTGACTCTGTGGTGGCCGACATCCACGACCTCGCGTTCGTTCCTAAGGTGCGCCGGGGTGCCGACGGTAACGAGGAACATGGCTTCGAGATGCGGGTGGGCGGAGGCACGTCGATCATGCCGCGGGTCGCGTGGATCCTCTACGACTTCGTGCCCGTGAGCGAGTACCTGCGGGTCAGCGAAGCTGTGATTCGCGTTTTCCACAACGCCAACGAGCTCCGCAAGAACAGGATGCGCGCACGCCTGAAGTTCTACGTCGACCGCATCGGGATCGAGGCCTTCAGGGCCGAGGTGGAGCAGCAGTTAGAGGGCGAGTGGGCTGATGCAGACTTCGACCCGACACCGGTCATGGAGCTGCCGCCAGAGCTGCAGGAGGATCCTCCGCCGTTGGTGCCGGTTCCCACAGGGGATATGGCGGCGGCGTTCGACACCTGGCGAGCGACCAACGTCGTGCCCCAGGCACAGGACGGCTACAACGCCGTCTTTGTGACACTTCCTCTCGGCGACATCCGTGACGACCAGTTCCCCGTGCTCGCCGAGATTGCCAGGCGATATGCGGGGGGACGGCTGCGGACCACAACCGAGCAGGACCTGCTGTACCGCTGGGTGCCGGAGGGCCACCTGTACGCCATGTGGCGGGACCTCCAGAGCATCGGCCTCGCCGAGGATGGCGCGAATCGCATCACCGACGTGGTGGCCTGCCCTGGCACTGACAGCTGCAAGATGGCGATCACGTCATCCATGGGTGTTGCCCTTGCCCTGCGCAAGTCGATCCGCGACTTCGGCGTCGACGATCCGTTGATCGGCGAGCTGCATGTGAAGGTGAGCGGTTGCCCCAACGGCTGCGCTCGCCACCACATCGCGAACATCGGATTCCACGGTGCCGCGACCAAAGGCGACGGCAACCAAGTTCCCGCCTACGAGATATTCCTGGCCGGCAACTACGGCAACGAGGACCCCGTTCGCTTCGGCCACCGCGTCAAGGCAAAGGTGCCGGCCAAGCGGGTGCCTGAGATGATGAACGGCATCTTGGGCTACTACCGCGATACGAGATACGGCGGCGAGAAGTTCAACGACTTCGTCGACCGGGTCGGGGTGGCGCCCTTCGAGGAGCTAGCAGCACCATACCGGGAGGTCGGCGCGCTGAACAAGGAGAACTTGGAGACGTACATGGATTGGGGCCATAAGACCCTCTACAGGCTGGAGCGCGGCGAGGGCGAGTGCGCGGTCTAGAACAACGAGGCAGTGGTGGCGATAAGCAGGCGGCGCGCGCAGGACTACGCTGAAGAGTTCCTGAGCCGTCCACGAGGAGAAACGCCGGTCGTGTTGCGGCGGCACAATAGTGGTGTGACGCTGCTGCACGGCCGGCGTGCGCTCACCAAGACGCATGCGTCCGGGGTGGGCCTGGCTCAGGCCGAGTTCATGGCCGAGGCCCTCGGCGTGGGCATTCCCCCGTTGGGGGGAGAGGTGCATGCCAAGGTTGCCACGGGAGTTCTCTACCGGGCCATCGCGGTCTCGTCGCTCGACGTCCGTAGGCCAGAGGCCCGCATGGTCCTGGCACAGCTCCTGCGCACCGCCGCCATGCAGCGTGGTGCCTTCAACACGATCGAGGTATAGCGGCGCCCTGAGAGGCGGCGATTTGTGGCCGCGAGCGCCACGGTCTATCATCCGCCCGCCAAGCGCTACACGATCGCCCGGAGGAGATGCACCATGGCCAACCTCGAGCTCAGCTTTGCGATGACCGCCTACGACCGCGTCCGCCCCATGCTGGACGGAGAGGTGAAGGTCGACGGCATCGACCTGGACTACAAAGGGATGCCCGGAGCCGTTCCCCGGGTGTTCTACGAGCAGATCAAGTTCAACCGTTACGACATCTCGGAGATGTCCATGTCGTCGTACCTGCGCATGCGTCCGGAAGGCTTTCCCTATCGCATGCTCCCGGTATTCCACAATCGCCAGTTCTCCTACACCACCATCAACATCCGCCGCTCCTCCGGCATCCGCCAGGATCACCCGGAGGATCTGCGGGGCAAGCGCATCGGCATAATGGACTACCAGCAATCCATCGGTCTGTGGACCCGCGGCATCCTAAAGATGGAGTGGGGCATCGGAGCGGAGGAGATGATCTGGTACCAGGAGAGGGGAGAACACCTCAGCCACACTGGCGCGTCCGCTGGGTCGGGGCTCGGCCTGCCGGAGAAGCTCGAGCTGCGCCACGCGGGGACTGACTTCGGCAGCATGTACCTCGATGGGGAGCTGGACGCATCCATCGGCGCCATCGCGGGCAACCGTGTTTCCGGCATCGACCGCAAGCGTGTCGACCTGACCGGGAACCCCGAGTTCCCAGGCCTGTTCTCCGACCCGCGCGCCGAGAGCATCCGTCTGATGGGCAAACACGGCGTGTACCCGCCCCACCACGTCACGGTGATCCGCGAAAGCATCCTGGAAGAGCATCCGTGGGTTGCGCTCAGCCTCATGGACGCCTTCGAGCGATCAAAGGAAATCGCCATCGACCGGGTCCACCATCAGCCGCCGACGCTCATGGTGTTCGGCGGCCAGTACCTGGAGGAGCTTGACGCGGTGTTCGGCAGGGATCCGTTCCCCTACGGGATCAAGGCCAACGCCAAAGCGTTCGACATGGCCCAGACCTTCTCCTTTGAGCAAGGTCTCTCGATGCGCAAGCAGCCGCTGGACGAGATCTTCCCCGAGGAGATCATCTATTCCGAGGAGCGCCTCCCCGACCCTACGCCCTAGCCCGCGGCTGATCGGTGAGCAAGGGGCTTGCGGACCTTAGCGTCATGGTCAGCACCACCGCGGCGAGTGCCCACATGATGGCTACGCCCCAAAGCGCCTGCGTATATCCCCCGGTGCGCTCGAACAGGAACCCGGCGGCCACCGGCGTGGCGACCCCGGCTAGGCCCTGGAGCCCCATCAGGTAGCCACGGATTGTTGAGTACGACCGGCGCCCGAAGATCTGCCCGACCGTGGCCCAAGTGAGCGGATAGATCCCCTGTGCGCCCGCGAGCATCAACGCCGCTACCCACGTGGTCCAGCCTCCTCCGCCCGCGTTCAACAGCGTGACGCCTGCGGCGGCCAGCAATGATAGGCCCGCGCCGACGGTGAGTCTGCCAACCCGGTCCGCGATCCAGCCGACGAAGAGCACCTGCGGAATACCCGCCGCCGCCATCATCGTGAGCTGGGCCGCGGCCGTCACCTCGCTGCTGCCGCGCCAGACCATGATCGGCACGAAGTGGACCTGCACCGCGATGATGGCGCCGCCGAAGAATACGCCAGCCATCGCCAGCAGCCAGAACGCTCGTGAACGCAGAGCCTCGCGCGTCGATGCACCGGTGAGTCGGTCGTCGGCTCCGTCGTTGCTTCGGCCCGCGTTCCCATCGGGGAAAAGGCCAATCTCCTCTGGCGTGTCCTTGGCGAGCAGCGCCGCGGGCAGGCCCAGCATGAGGATTATGCCTCCGCCCAGCAGCGCCGCGGCTCGCCACCCCCAGAGATTGATCGCAAACGCCAGGATGGGCAAGATGATTAAAGAGCCCACGCCTGCACCCGCCTGTAGAACGCCCATGGCGGTGGCACGATTGCGATCGAACCAGTTGTTGACGATGGCGGTGGAGACGTTGAACGCAACGTTGAGCGACGTGAGGCTGATGGGCCCTAGGAAGGCTACGAACACCAGCGTCACCGAGTCGGCCGCGGCGAAAGCGGCGTATCCGAGCGAGCATACGACGACGCTGAGGAGCAGGACCTTGCGCGGGCCAACCCTGTCCATGAAATAGCCGCTTATAGGCGCCGATGCCGCCGACATCAGGTTCGCCATGGCGAATAGCAGCGACGATGTGGCTCTGCTCATCCCCAGCGCCTGCTCGAGCGGCAGGATGAACAGCGTGGACCCGAATATGTAGACACCCGTGCCGCCCGCGCGAGGTCCAAGCATGAGCCCAGTGATACGCCATCCGTAAAAGGCGCTCTTGGCTTGGGCGTATGCACTTGAGACTCGCTGCATGCTCATCTACCCGCGGTCGAGAAGTAGCCCTATTATCGCCCGCGGGATGCGCCAGCGTGCGGGGAGCGATATACTCGCGCCGCGCACGCCGGCGGCGCGCCGGCCGATGCGAGCCCTGGGCCCCGGGGTGCATGAATGCCCGAAACAGAATGCGAGGTGGGAGACATGGCCCGAAAGGTATTGCACATCCCCGGTCCTTGGCATGGCGACCAGCCCATCCCTCCGGCCACGAAGACCGGTCCCCTGGTGACCTCCGGCGGCGTGAGCGGCATGGACCCCGAGACCGGCAATACGCCTGACGACGTCGAGGAGCAGGTCAAGTGGGCGTTCGAGCACGTGCGCCGCATCATGGCCGAGGCCGGAGGCACGCCCGACGACATCGCCCACATGACGGTGTTCGTGAAGAGTCGCGAAGCCAGGCCCTTGATCAACGTGGAGTGGGTCAAAATGTTTCCCGACGCCGAGAGCAGGCCCACGCGTCACACGCTCCAGTACGACGCACTCGCCGGCAACATGCAGCTCCAGATCCAGTTCACCGGGTACGTCGCCTAACGGGCAACGTCTCGCTTCCAAGGAGTACGAAAGATGGCAGTTGACCAATTGGTCGAACGCCTGGGCAAGCTCGACACCTGCGCGGTGTCGGACGCCCAGGACAAGCTTGGCATCAAGGGAACCGTGATTGGCATCAACCCGCTCTATCCCACCGGCCGTATCGTCGGCCGCGCGGTGACGGTCAGGCTCAAAAGCAAGGGACCGGGCGAGGAAGCGACGCGGCATCTGTGCACGGCCGCCGTGGAGGCCTCCGACCCGGGCGACATCATTGTCATCGATCATCGCGGCCGCACCGACGTGGCCGGGTGGGGTGGCATCCTGTCGACGGCGGCGAAGACCAAGGGGGTGAGCGGTGTGATCATCGACGGCGCGTCACGTGACGTCGACGAGGCCAACGGCCTGGGGTTGCCGCTGTTCGCCCGTGGGGCCGTGCCCCTGACCGCTCGCGGACGGATTATCGAGGAATCGACCAACGAGCAGATTGAGATCGGCGGCGTGACGGTGCGTCCTGGTGACTACGTCATCGCAGACAACAGCGGCATCGTCGTCGTGCCGGCGGATCGGGCCGAGGAGGTCATCCCCGAAGCAGAGAGCATCGTTGCCAGGGAAACCGCGATGGCCCGCGACGTCATGGACGGCAAGTCTGTGACAGAGGTGATGGGCATCAACTACGAGCAGATGCTCGCCCGCTAGGACGCCGCGGCGCCGCGTTGAACTGGAAAAGGGCAGCCCGAGGGCTGCCCTTTCTCGTGGCCCCCTCGCCCCTTGGCAGAGGATCGTTAGTTGCGAGACCGATGCCAGCCTGCAAACCGGTGCTGGTGCTACCCTTCGCTGGTCTGTATGGTCGCCCTCGGGGCTGTTTGGGCACGCTGGGCCAGCGCTGAGTGCGCTTGCTCTTCGTGGTCGCGGTGGGCGTCGGCTATGCAACGTGAGCGAAGAGCAAGGCGAGGCGATGGAGATGATGATTGACGGCGCCATTGCCGTCGACGACAAAAATGATTGGACCGTGTGGACCGGGCCCGAATAACTCCTCGCCAATCGCTGCTCCGAGCAGCACTCGCTGCAGTTACATGGCGAGTGACCGCACCGACTCTCCGGCAATCATCCCCCCCCCATGCATGTTCGGCGCGACTGGGACGCTACAGGTTGACCTGGTTACGGACGGGCAGCCCGTCGAGCACGTCGCGGACGGCCTGAGTGGCCTTGACCCGCATGTCGCGGTCCGATTCCTCGTTGTAGAAAGCGGCGTGCGGCGTCACGATCAAACGACCTCGCACCCATGCCTCTTCGTCCCGCCACGCCTGGATGAGCCCTGGCGCCGGATCGGGCGGCTCCACCGGAAGCACGTCTAGCGCCGCCGCACCCACATGACCCTTCCGCATCGCCGATTCCAGGGCATCCAGGTCCACCACCGGCCCTCGCGAGGTATTGATCAGAGTGACGCCCTGCTTCGCCTTGGCGAAAAAATCGCTGCCGGCCATCCCGCGAGTCTCCTCGGTCAACGGCGTATGCAGCGACAGGAAATCCGCTGATCCAAGAAGGTCATCCAAGGAAAGGCGCGTGAGACCCAGAGCGCGCTCGGTGCCGTCGGGCACGTACGGGTCGTGGAATGCGACGTTAAGGCCGAAGGCCTTCGCGCGGAGGGCGACGGCAGTGCCGATGCGCCCCAAGCCAACGATGCCCAGCGTGCTGCCTGTCAGGCGGCGCAGCTTCCCCGCGCCCGCCCAAGACCAGCCCGCGTTCCCACTCCTCACGTTCTCTGTGAACGCCGGGATCGCCCGATTCAGCGCAAGCAAGAGGCCCATGGCATGGTCGGCCACGTCGTTGGTGCAATAATCGGGCACATTGCAAACGGGGATGCCATGCCGGCGCGCCGCGTCGATGTCCACCAGATCGAACCCCACGCCGAAGCGGATGATCACGCGGCATCGGTGGAGCCTGGAGATAACCTCCTCATTGAGGCGCACCCGCCACGTCATCACCGCATCGGCGTCCTGGAGCTCTTCGGCCAGCGCCGAGGGGTCGGTGGCACGCCACTCTCGGAGCTCGACCTCCGGCCCGAGCCCCGCACGTTCGATGGCATACGTCGGGTCCATGTGCTTGGGTGAAATGTACACCACATGTATCGGCATGGCGCCTCCACGGTCCCAGGATCGCGCCGCAGTATAGATGACGCATCCGACCCATCGTGTGGTACTTTCGCACGTTGGCTTCTAGGTGGGAGCATTAGAAGGTCGCTTCATGAACGATATCTGAAAGCAGATTCCACGATTGTGATCCTAGGGTTGGTCGCCCAGGAGGATTGCCGAGCGCGTCGGCGTCTTCCGAACCACGATTGACAGTGGGTGGCGGGACAGCACTACCCCCGCAATGCGCAAGCGTGCGTCTCTACGTTGATGTCGAGCATCCCCATGCCTGTGCCCGAGCGGCTCGAGATTGCGCCCCGATCGACCGACCCGACTGGAAAGGACGATCGCGCCTTGATGCCGATACCGAACAAGCCCGTTGCATTGGTGAATCTGAGGAAGACCACGGATTCACGGGTCTACAGCGAAGGCTGGACCGCGTGCGGCAAGAGGTGAGCAGCAAGGTGGACGAAGCGCCCGGCGTGGACCAGGCAGATTGGGGTCTCCCCCGATCCGTTGAGCGCCTAAGCCGTCGCATGCTCGTGGGTGGGTGGCCGTGCCGCGTACGCCATCACGCCGCAGGCGGCGGGCAGCACCAGCGCAAAGCCGAGCACGGTGGAATACGACCCGGTCAAATCGAACCCCAGCGCAAAGGGGAGCGGTCCGAGCGCCGCCGCGGCGACCATCATCGTCGTCGCAGCGCCGCGGATGCTGCCGAGGTACCGCCTGCCGTAGTAGTTGGGCCATATCACGGCGGTCACCGTCATCGCGAATCCGTTGGAGAACCCCACGATGCCGCCATAGATGAACGCTTGCCAGGCGTTGGTAAGGAACATAACCAGCACAATGGCGCCCATGAGCATCAATTGGCTGATCGCCAACAGGTGGCGGTTCGGATACCGGTCGGCGAGGATACCTGCGGTCATGATCCCGCCGAACGAGGCCGGGCCCATGATGCTGAGGACCGCGGCCGAAATACCTGGCCCGATCCCCCTGGTTCCCAGCACGTCGGCCTGATGGAATATGAGCGCGGTGCTGATGAGCGATTGGGATGAGCTGGCCACCAGCACGAGCCAGAATGTTCGGGTCTGCACGGCGCGTCCGAGGGGCCAGTCGTCCGCCATGCCATTGGGAGCGGCGGCAGCCGCCTGATGGCGTGGCACGTCGCCGTCGGGGTGCAAGCCGACCGACTCGGGGCTCCGCCGCACGAGCAGCATGGCAACCGGCAGGAGCACCACCCAGATGACGACGGCCAGGCCAATCCAGGCGCCGCGCCAGCCGTAGCTCCCGATCAGCACGTGGATCAGCGGCGGGAAGGCCACCTGGCTCGCCATCATGCCCAGGCCCGCCAGGGCCGTTGCCCGCCCGCGCCGCCGAACGAACCAGATTGCCACCAGTGTGGAGGTGGCCATCGTGAGCGAGCCTTGGCCGAGCACCCGCAACGCCGCAAAGCCCGCATACAGCTCGAGTTGGCTGTCCACTGTGCTCATCCACAACGCCGCCAAGCCCAGGAGCAGCCCGATGGTCGTGATGACCACGCGCGCGCCGAAGCGGTCGAGCAGCCAGCCCACGCCCAGCATCGTCGCGGCGGCTGTCAGCGATCCTGCTGTGTACAGTCCGGACACGGACGTGCGCGACCACCCAAACTCCTCGATCAGAGGGTCCACAAACATCGAGATGGCGAAGGTCTGCCCGGGGCCGGAGGCGAACATGGCGAGCCCCGCACTCGGCAGGATGACCCAGCCGTAGAAGAACGGCAGCCGGGCGGTCCAGGACGGGGCGGGTTCGGGAGCAGCAGGATCGGAGGCGGACATCAGCTCCAGTGTACCCTGCGAGGTGCGCCGGAGGCCCGGTACTAGAATGCCATGGTTGCTCCTTGCTCCCGCCTAGGTGTCCCGCGGCTTCGAACGCGGTCCGAACGGCTCCGGCTGGAAAGGCGCATCCCGCGCTTGGATGTAGCCGCGCATGCCGCCCTCCTTGGCCGCATCTTCGAGGTGCTGCCTGAATTCAGGGCGCACGGAGCTGTGGGCGAGCGCCGACAGCTCGGCGTTGAGCGTCCAAGCGTTGGACAAGCCCATCATCTCCAAACCTCTGGTCGCGACGTACAGGTTGATGCTGACCGCGTCGGGGCTATTGAGTGCGATGCGCTCGACGAGCTTGAAGCAGGTGCCTAGTAGCTCCTCATGGGGCACCACCTCGTTGACGAGGCCGATACGTTTGGCCTCCCACGCGTCGATGTGGTCGCCTGTAAGGCCGTACCGCAGCGCGTTCTTGAATCCGGCCAGGAGCGTCCACATGAAGTTGGTGTTGGAGATCTGGCGTACCTCCGGTTGCGCGAAGACGGCACGATCCGAGGCGTAGGTGAGGTGGGTGGTGAGCGCCAGCCACGAGCCCCAGCCCATCGCCCACCCGTTGATGGCGCCGATGACGGGCTTGGAGAGCTGCCACATCTTCTGGAGCCGATCCGAGCCGTGGCGGTCACGGGTTCGCCACCCACTGATGTGCTCGGCCACCGACCTGCCCTCTGCTATACCGGCAGGCCAAGACGTCGCGCCCCGCTCGCGGCTCATGTCAGCGCCTGCGCAGAACGCACGTCCGGCACCGGTGAGCACGATGGCCCGGATCTCGGGGTCAGCCTCGGCCTCGTGCAACGCCTCGTCGAGTTCCTGGCGCAACTGGTCATTCAGGGCGTTCATCCGCTCGGGGCGATTGAGCGTGATAAGCACGCCGTGACGCTGCTTCTCGTACAGCAAAAATTCGTATGCCATGCCGTTCCTCCCCTGCCGCTCGTTGGACGTCTGGGCCGCCTACCGGATCGCGCCCGACGCGACCAGTCGATCGATCTCGTCCCGGCCGAGCCCCAGCACCTCGCCGAAAACGTAGTCGTTGTGCTCGCCCTTCAGGGGCGACGGCCGGTCGGCCGCTCCTGGGGTCCGCAGCAGATGCACGTTGATCCCGTGGTGCTCGATCACGCCGTGCGAGGGATGGTCCACGACCGCAACGGCCCCCGGCCGTGCCCACAGGTGCACGTCCAGGTGCAGATCCTCGCCGCTGGCAACGATGCCCGCGGGCACGCCCGCCTTCTGGAGCGCGCGCATCACCTGCAATGGCGTGAGCCCTGCGGTCCACGTGCCGATGTTGCGGTCCAGCTCCTCCTTGTTGGCCACGCGTTGCACGAGGGTCGCGAAACGCTCGTCCGCCGCCCACGCGGGCTCACCCATCACGCGCGTGAGTGCCTGCCATTCCTCCTCGGTGTCCACCTCCACCGCGCACCACGCGTCGATGCCCTGGCAGGGGTACACGTCGTGGGGCGCGTGCGTCTCGCTGAAGTTGCCGCGAGCCTGCGCATCCCGTCCGTTCACCGTATGGTCGAGATAGGCGACCGCGTTCAGATGCGCGGCGCCGTCGATCTGCGCGACCTCCACGTGTTGTCCCCGGCCGGTGCGCTCCAGGTGCTCGAGCGCGGCGAGCGCGCCCATGGCCGAAAAGATCGCCGCAACGTAGTCGGGGAACGGTATCTTCGCGTGGGCGCCGAGGGGGGAGTCGGCGTGACCCCACGTGTGGACCAGGCCGGTCATGCCCAGGATCTGCTGGCCGTACGTGAAGAAGTCCTTGAAGGGCCCGGTGGACCCCATCCCCGGCATCGACACCATGACCAGGTCCCCCCGGCCCGCCTGGAGCACGTCATAGCTCAAGCCCATGCGTTCCATCACGCCGGCGCGGAAGTTATCGATGACCACATCCGACCGACTCACCAACTGCCTCGCGAGCGCCTTGCCTTCCTCCTTGCGCGTGTCGATGGTGCAGCTCATCTTGTTGCGCTGGAGGTCCGGAAAGGTCGCCTGGCCTGGTGAGCGGCTGTCTTCGAGGTCCGCCGACTCGATCTTGACAACTTCGGCACCGAAGTAACCGAGGAGCATCGTCGCGATGGAGCCAGCGAACGCGCGGGTGAAATCTGCGACCCGGATCCCCTGAAGCGGAAGCCGTCGCGGAGCCGAGCGGGCCGGTGCCGGTGCGTCAGCGGTGCCGGCGGTGGCCTCGGCGACTACCTCGCGCGAATGCTCGCCTACGAGAGGCGCCGGCATCCGGTAGCTCACGGGTGTGGCGCTCATGGTGAAAGGCGGGCCAGGAGCCCGGTACGTGCCGATCACGGGGTGGGCGAGGTCTTCAAAGAATCCTCGCGCCACCGTATGAGGGTGGTGGACGAACTCGGTCGGGCTGAGCACCGGCACGACGGGAACCCCAACGCGCTGCCCGCGCTCGACGATCTCGTCTCGCTCCACCGTCGAGAAGTATTCTTCGACATAGCTGTCGATCTCTTGTTGCTTCTCCTGTCGCACGTTCCGCGTGGTCCATCCGGGGGCGGACAGGACGGGGTGGTTCATGATCTCGGTGGCCAGACGTGAGAAGTGGATGGCATTGAAGACCGAGAGATTCGCGTACCCCCCGTCCGCGCACAGGAACGTGTTCACCGCACCGGTCCGCGTGTGTTTGCCGGGCCGGCGGGTGATGATGTTCTCGTAGGCGAACACCGACCGATAGCCGTTCTGGGAGTACTGCAGCACCTCTTGGCGGGAGACGTCGACGTGCTGTCCGCGCCCCGACGACGAGCGCTCGCGCAGTGCCACCAGCGCCCCGAAGGCCGCATGCATGCAGGCCATCTGGGCCATGATGTCGTAGGGCGCCTTGACCGGAGGCAGCTCGTCGTCGCCCGTCGCGAACATGACGCCGCCGGTCGCCTCGGCGATGAGATCGCCCCCCTTGTAGTCGCGATGCGGGCCGGACTGGCCGAACGGCGTGATGGACACGTAGACGAGACCCGGGGCCAGCGGGCCCAGCGTCTCGTAGCCGAGACCAAGGGCCGCGAGCGTGTCGGGCATCGAATCCTCGATCAGGATGTCCGAGCGCTGAGCCAGCGCCCGCACTCGGGCGAGATCACGCTCGTTCGTCAGATCCAGCGCCACGCTGCGCTTGTTCCGGTTGGCGTTGAGGAACGGCAGGCTGCGGTCGGGGCCGGGAACGTCTCCCGCGAACGGAGGCTGGGTGCGCGCCGGGGATCCCTCTGGTGACTCGACCAAGATCACGTCGGCGCCCAGGTCGCCAAGCATGCGAGCGCACATCTGTCCGAGCCCTCCTGTGAGATCCAGCACGCGCAGATGCCCGAGTGCCCCGGCGCCTTCCGCGGCGTTTCCGTCGCTCGACATCGCTTCCTCCGTCGCCCCAGGATCGCCGCTAGGATACTAGTGCATCGAACCGACGGTGTGTTCTCGCGACAAGTGATGTCTGGGATTCTAGCCGGGCAGCGGCAGCACGACCGTGGCGTCACCGAGAAACATGGGCTCGCCCCTGAGCACGCGCATGAATAGCTCGTGCGTGAGGTCCAGATCGCGCTTGTTGTAGTCGATCATCAGATCGGGAGACGCGGCCCAGATCCGCCCGTATTGACTGTGATGCCCCAGGGACACTTTCTGCTCGCCGAAGGTGTAGAGAGACAAGAGGTCCAGGCTAATCCGTTTACCCGCCGCCCGCACAATCTCCACCATCAGGTCGTAGTGGTGCCGCACTTCGAGCCGCCGCCCCAGCTGCTCGCTCAGCCAGCGGTCAATCACCGGTAGATCGAAGTGGGCGCCGTTGAACGTGACCACCGGGCCGTCGAAAGCCGCGAGGTAGTCGGCGAGCTGGCCCAGGCTCTCGCGGCGCGACGTGTACATCGCATACACATCGCCCTCGCGAACGCCGGTCAGTAGCAGCTCGAACCCGACGGGGATGGCTTCCATCGAGCCCCCCGATGTCTCAATATCAAGCACGCAGAAGTCGCCAGCATCCACGGCGGCAGCATATCAGCAGGTACATGCCTTGCCAGAGGCTTGCCCCCTGGGTATAGTGCCCACAATCGGATGTCGATCTTGGTGTGATACGCCTTGCCGATGGCGGGCGTAGGTCGGGAAGTCGCTGCGATTCCGGCGCTGTCCACGCAACGGTAGATCCGCGAGGACGAGCCTGAGCCGGCCGCACCAGATCTGGCGCGCCTGTGTAATATCAGGCTCGGGGTTCCGTAGAATCAACCCCCGCCGGGGCACTAGCGGGGGTTTGTTGTTACGAGCGAGGGGTTCGCTCTAGAAAAGAGACAGCGATGCAGAACGTTCGACATCTGACCGGTACGATATCCGCCGGGGCGACCCGCGGCTGGGCTGGCGGCGTGACTCGCGAGGCGATTGCGCCGATGGCGTTTATCGCGCTCATACTTCTCTCGAACTACGCGTTGTCGGGTCTGCCGAACGTAAAGCTGTTCGACTTGCTGGTATTCGTGGCTGGCTACACACTGGGACTGCGGCGCGGGATCCTCGTTGCCATGGGGGCGTGGCTCGTTTATGGGCAGTTGAACCCGTGGGGCGCGACGCATGCCGCCCTGCTCCTCACGCTCATCGCAGGCGAGTCGCTCTTCGCCGTTGCCGGGGCGCTGGCACGCATGGCTGTGCCTTTAAGCCGCATGCGCCTCGGGCCAAGCGTAGGCTCTGTCATGTTCGTGGTGGCGGCGCTGTCGACCACGGCCGCCTACGATCTGCTCGCTAACCTGTACACCGGCTACTACTGGTCGGTGCTTGCTGGTGGCGATGAGCTCAGCCGGTGGCTGGGGATTGCGGTGTTGGGTCCGGGTGCCGTCTTCTTCATGGCCGTGCACGCGGGTGCCAACGTGGCGCTGTTCCCGGTGTTCGGCCCGCTGTTGATTAAGGGCGCGGAGCGCGCCAAGCAGCGCTTCGGGTGGTCGTAAGGGCCCTGCCTCGCATCCTCGCGGTGGTTGCGCCGGTGGCCTCGGCCCTGCTGGCCGCCGCGTGCGGCTCCGCCGCGCCCGCGGTCGGCAATATTACTGCGAGTCTGCTCGTCGAGGACGGGGCGGGTAGTGCCCGTTGGTTCCGCGACCTCAAGGTGCCTGAAGGCACGGACGGATACGAGCTCCTCGAAGCTGCCGTTGAGGGAGAGCTCGAGGCCACATGGTCCGCCGAGTTCCAGTCGCACTTCGTGACGAGGATACTCGGGGACTCTCCCGAAGGGAACGCGTTCTGGGGAGTGTTCGTGTGGAACGACGGCCGCTCAGCCTGGGAGCCCCTCCCGGTTGGAGCTGATCACTTCAACGTAGAGGAGGGTCGCGTGATGGGCTGGGCACTTATCGAGTACGACCCCGACAACCCTCAG
>Ga0315338_1001917_pt1 | contig 23036 bp, 19 predicted proteins | sample ASW8metaG_FD_204518 | JGI IMG/M metagenome (GOLD analysis project Ga0315338, IMG submission 204518) | Ammonia-oxidizing marine archaeal communities from Monterey Bay, California, United States - ASW #8 | ecosystem: Environmental > Aquatic > Marine > Coastal | place: USA: California | collected... | reverse complement strand
AATAAGAAAAGGTAATGAAAAAGATATTAATAAAAAAATAAAAAAATATTTAAATTTAAGAAAAAAAACACAACCAATAAAAACATTAACAGGAGGAAGCACATTTATTAATCCTGAGAAGAAAAAAGCATGGAAATTAATAAAACAATCGAGTTGCGAAAACATGTCCGTGGGTGGTGCTAAAATTTCTGAAAAACACTCTAACTTCCTAGTAAATACTGGAAGCGCTACATCAAAAGATTTAGAAAGTTTGGGAAATAAAATAAAAAATAAAGTTTACAAACAAACTGGTATAAAATTAAATTGGGAAATTAAAAGAATAGGAACAAAATAATTTTGAATAAAAAAATTGCAGTTTTATTAGGAGGCATATCTGCCGAAAAAAAAGTTTCCTTAGAAACAGGTAAATATGTTTGCAAATCATTAGAAGAACAGGGTTATAAAGTAAAAAAAATAAAAGTAACTAATAATAAAAAAAATTTAATAAAAAATTTAAAAAAATTTAAACCAAGTATTGTCTTTAATGCATTACACGGAACATTTGGAGAAGATGGACAGGTTCAAAGATTACTTGATAAATTAAGATTAAAATATACTCATTCAGACGTAAAAGCTTCTGAGATAGCAATGGATAAAAAAAAAGCAAAAGTTGTTTTTAAAAAAATTGGAGTTCCATATCCAAATGATGTACGAATAAGCACTATGAATTTTAAAAAAAAAATAAAACAACTTCCATTTGAATTTCCATTAGTTATTAAACCAGTTAGTGAAGGATCAAGTTTAGGTGTAAAAATTTGTAAAAATATAAATGAATTAAAAAAGTATAAATTGAAAAAAAAAATAAATTATTTAATAGAAGAATATATACCGGGCCGTGAACTAACTGTTGGAATTCTTAAAAACAAAGCATTAGACGTTATTGAACTTAAAACAAAAAAAAAATTTTATGATTACAAATCGAAATATACAAAAGGTATGACAAAATATATTATTCCAGCGACAATTCCAAAGAATATAGAACATAAGTGTAAAAAATATACTGAAAAAATTCATAAATTTTTAAAATGTAAAGGTGTTACCAGAACAGATTTTAGGTTTGATGAGAAAAAAACTTTAGGTAAAGACTTATATATTTTAGAAATAAACACTCAACCAGGTATGACTCCTTTATCTTTGGTTCCAAAAATGGCTAAGTATAAAGGAATTTCTTTTGATAAATTAATTGAAAAAATAATAAACGATATTTGAAAAAAGCCAGATAGTAATAAGCCGGGTTCTGTAAATAACAAATAAAACTTCGAATCTTTTATTTATTAATTGATGACTATTAATCTAGGATAATTGTTACCAATTATCTCAAGCAACTTACCCTGGTGTAAATGTGGAAACGCATTGTAACGTACACCTCTTTTTAGTTTTGCTCCTGATGGGGTTTGCCTTGCCTTTTTTGTTACCAAAAAAGCGGTATGCTCTTACCATACCTTTTCACCCTTACCATAAAATTCATGGCGGTTTATTCTCTGTTGCACTTTCCCTAGAGTTACCTCTGGCGGATGTTATCCGTCATCATGTTCCCACGGAGCCCGGACTTTCCTCTCAAAACGTGAGCAGTCATCAAACTATCTGGCAAATATATAATTAATACTTTTTTTTAATTTGTTCAAGTTAAAATAGACATTTACTTGAATATTCTTTTTATAATATTCCACTCAAATTTTTCACCTGGATCTAACTTTCTATCTGGAGAGATATCAGAATGCCCTAAAACCCAATCTGATTTAATAATATATTTTCTTTTTATTTCTTTACAAAGAAGCACAAGAGCAGACATTTGTTTTCTTGAAAAAGGAATATATCCAAATTCATGACCTGGGTTTTCAAGTTCAATTCCAATTGAGTTATTATTTAAATCATCAACACCTTTCCAGTGAGAAACACCTGCGTGCCATGCTCTATTTTTTTCATCAACTAAATTAATTATTCTTCCATCTCTTCCAATTAAATAATGAGAAGATACTTTAGATTTTTTATCACACAATCTTTTATATGCCTGATTAAAAGTTTTCATACCAGTATAATGAATTACTATTGAATTAATTTTTACACCTTGAGGTCTTTTATCAAAATTAGGAGATTTTTTTTGGATAATTTTTATATTCATTAAATTAATTTTGGATTATTTTTTTTTAATCATGTTTTTTGGATCCAAAATCTTATCTAAATTTAATTTTTTATCTAACTTTAATTCTCTTACCGCTTCTTTTAAAGAAATATTTTTTTTGTATGCCAATTTTGCTACTTTTGCTGATTGATCATATCCAATATACGGGTTTAACGCAGTTACCAACATTAATGAATTTTCTAAGTTTTTTTTTATAATATCTTTATTAGCTTTTATACCTATTAAACAATTTTTACAAAAACTTGTTATAGAATCGGATAACAAATTTATACTTTGGCACAAATTAAATTCAATAACAGGTTTAAACACATTTAATTCCAAATGGCCATTAGCTGCTGCTATAGAAATTGTTAAGTTATTACCCATTACCTGACTACAAACCATTGTTAGTGCCTCAGCCTGAGTTGGATTTACTTTTCCTGGCATTATTGATGAACCTGGTTCATTCTCAGGAATTTTAATTTCTCCAATACCACTTCTAGGACCAGAAGATAAAAATTTTATATCATTTCCAATTTTCATTAAGGAAACTGCTAAACCATTCAAAGCTGAAGACGTATCAACAATTGGTCCATGAAATGACAATGATTTAAATTTGTTATTTGAAGAATAAAAAGAAATCTTCGTAATTTTCTTTAAATGATTGATAAATTTCTTTTCAAAATTTTTTGGGGCATTTATTCCTGTTCCTACAGCAGTCCCACCTTGAGCAACCGCATACATTTTTTTATAAGTTTTTTCTATGTTATCTAAATCATTTTTAATTTGTTCTTTATACCCTGAAAATTCATCCCCTAAAGTTAAAGGAGTAGCATCTTGCATATGAGTCCTACCAATTTTTACTATATTTTTAAATTCTCCAGTTTTTTTTTGTAAAATAGATAGCATTTTATTTATAGACGGGATAAGTTTCTCATGTATTTTTTTTACAGCACATATATGTATAGCTGTTGGGAAACTATCATTGCTTGATTGTGATGCATTAACATGATCATTAGGATGAACAGGTTTTTTTGTACCCAATTTTCCAGTTGATAATTTATTTGCGTAATTAGATATTACTTCATTCATATTCATATTTGTTTGTGTTCCAGAACCTGTTTGCCAGATTTTTAATGGAAATTGATTATCTAAATTACCTTTAAGAATTTGATCTACAGCTCTAATAATCAAATTTGTAATTTTACTATCTAAAACATTTAAATCTTTATTAGCCAACGCACATGCTTTTTTTTGGATTGCAAAAGCTTTTATAAAATCATTTGAAAAAGTTTCACTTCCTATATTAAAATTATTCAAAGATCTTTGAGTTTGCGCACCCCATAAGCAATCTTTAGGAACAGCTATTTTTCCAAAACTATCATTTTCATATCTTTTTTTTGTTGTATTCATAAATTAATTAAGAAAAACATTTAGAATTTAGAATAAGTAATATTTAATATTTGTATTTATAATCAATTTTTCAATTTTATTTTTTATAATATACGAAAAAACTTTTAGTTTTTTGTAAAATTATTTCTTATAAATACACTGAGTTTTTTCTCATAAAAAATATATGAAATCGATGATATGGCAATTAATACAAATATGTAAGTAAAGAAAAACAAAATTGAAGTATTAATATGTTTAAACTCTAAATTATCTTTAAAAAAAATTAATCCAAAAAATTGTAAAGTTAAAAATAGTGTATGCAACTTCTAAAAAAAAAATCGCAGAAAATAAGGGTTTTTTAAAGAAATGGGGACTTCTGTTGCCCGGTGCCCCCAAACCGCGCTTTCCTAATACTTAGGCAGCGATAGCTAAATTATCTTTAGCAATTATAAATAGCCCGATAACGGTGGTACAATGCCGAGTAAAGTTCATATCTTTCAATAGCCGTCGATCCTATATCGCCCCCATGATTCTTATTTTAATGGTGGAGGCGCCGGGTACTGCCCCCGGGTCCGTTCAATTTCATAATATGACATTTATTACCATAGTTGGTTGCCCAACACTTTAAATATAGTAAATTATTTTAATATTAAAAAGAGTTCTATTTATATTTAAAAAAAATTATAATTATAAGATTGCCATGCCTTTAAAAAATAAAAAATTTAATGAAATAAAAAGTCTTAGATCTAAAGCAAAAAAAACACTAAGAGTTACCTCATCTTCTTTAGAAAGTATTCTTTATAAACCTTTTAAAGTTTTAGATTCTGGTTTTATTAGAGTAATGGATTATATGGGTGATGATACAGCAATAGTTCAATCTGCTCGTGTTTCTTATGGAGAAGGAACAAAAAAAGTTTCAAATGATAAAGGTCTAATAAGATATTTAATGAAAAATTGGCATACCACACCTTTTGAAATGTGTGAAATTAAATTGCATATTAAACTTCCTATTTTTATTGCAAGACAATGGATAAGGCACAGAACAGCAAATGTTAATGAATATTCAGCTAGATATTCAATTTTAGATAAAGAGTTTTATATACCTAGGCCTGAACATATGTCTAGTCAATCTACTACTAATAAACAAGGAAGAGGAAGTAATTTATCTAAAAAAGATACAGAAAAATTTTTAAAAATTTTAAAAGATGATGCTGATAGAAATTATAAACATTATGAAGATATGTTAAATGAAAATCAAAGTGGAAAAATTATAGATGATAATAAAACGGGTTTAAGTAGAGAATTAGCAAGAATTAATTTGACTCTTAATACATATACACAATGGTATTGGAAAATTGATTTACATAATCTTCTACATTTTTTATATTTAAGAGAAGACGCTCATGCACAATACGAAATCCAAGCTTATGCTGAAATTATTTTAAATAAAATAGTTAAACGATGGGTTCCGCATACTTATAGTGCTTTTAAAGAATTCCAATTAGAAAGTTATAATTTATCAAAAACTGCTATAGAAATTATAAAAAAAAAACTGCAAGGTAAAAAAATTAGTTATGAAAAAAGCGGTCTTAGTAAAAGGGAATGGATAGAATTAACTAGTAAGTTTGGGTTTAAAAAATAATTTATTTAATGTACTTATCTATATAATTAGCAATTTCCATTATCTTTTTTCCAGCATCAGTTTCATTATTTTCTATTAAAAATGGAATTCCTTTATCCCCATTTTTACTAATTAAATTATCAATGGGGATTTCTCCTAAAAAATTTATAGAATTTTTTTTTGCTGAATTTTCCACTACTCCTTTACCAAAAACATGAATTATTTCTCCTGATTTGGTTTTTAGGTAACTCATATTTTCAACAATACCTAAAATAGGAACATTTAATTTTTTAAACATGTTTATTCCTTTAATTGCATCAATCAAAGCTAATTCTTGGGGGGTAGAAACAACAATAACTCCAGCTATTTTTAATTTTTGACATAGTGTTAATTGAACATCTCCTGTGCCTGGAGGTAAATCAATTATAAGTGTATCAACTCCATTCCACACCACACCATTTAACATTTGTTTTAATGCTTTAATTATCATTGGGCCCCTCCATATAACAGGAGTTTTTTGGTCCACGAGAAAGCCAATTGACATACATTTCATGTTAAACTTTTCAATAGGAATAAATCTTTTATCTTCTGAAATCTTAGGTTTTTCTTTAATTCCCAACATTTTCGGTATTGAAGGACCATAAATATCTGCATCTAAAATACCAATATCGTGATTTAATTGATTGAGAGCAGTAGCTATATTTATAGCTGTAGTTGACTTTCCAACCCCTCCTTTAGCCGAAGCTACAAGAATTATGTTTTTTATACCATCTAAATCATAAATTCCGTCCATTTTTTTTTTTTAAAAAAATATAGTATTAAATATAGACTTTTGTTTCATCTATAATATATATAAAACACTAGATTATTGTAAAAAAATATGCCTTGGAAAGAAAATAATAATGATGAAGGTCCTTGGGGCCAAGATAATAAACCATCTAATAGTAATTCAAAAAAGAAGAATTATAATTTTAATGTTGATAATTTGTTAAACAATTTTTTATCTAAAATAAAAAAATTCTTTTTTAGTGGCGGACCTGATAACAAAAAAAGTTTTATTAGTGCATTACTAATACTTTTATTTATTTGGCTTCTTTCTGGTTTTTATAAAGTTAATGCGAATGAACAAGGGGTTGTTTTAAGATTTGGTGAATGGGTTAGAACAACACAACCTGGGCTTCATTATCATTTACCTTATCCAATAGAAATTGCAAAAACACCAAAAGTTACAAAAGTTAATAAAACTGAGATTGGTTTTAGAACATTTAGAGAGTCTACAAGAATATTGTCAGAAGAAAGCTTAATGCTAACTGGTGATGAAAACATTGTTGATATAAATTTTTCTGTCTTTTGGGTTATTAAAGATGCAGGGAAATTCTTATTTAATTTAAGAAGTCCAGAAAAGTCAGTAAAATCTGTTTCAGAAAGCGTTATGAGAGAAGTTATAGGAAATAGTCGAATAGCATCTGTTTTAGCTGAAGGTAGACAAGAAATAGAAATAAAGTCTTTGGAGGATATACAATTGGTTTTAGATAATTATGGCTCTGGTGTACAAATTACTCAACTACAACTTCAAAAAGTTGATCCACCAGATCAAGTAATTGACTCTTTTAGAGATGTTCAAAGATCACGTGCCGACAAGGAGAAATTTATTAATGAAGCAATAGCTTATAGAAATGATATCATACCTAAAGCTAGAGGTGAAGCAGCTAAAATTGTTCAAGAATCTGAAGCTTATAAAAAAGAAGTTGTTGCACGATCAGAGGGTGATGCAAATAGATTTAATTCAGTTTTAAATTCTTATAAAAATAATGAAGATGTAACGAAAAATAGAATTTATTTAGAAACTTTAGAGGAAATATTTAAAAACGCTAATAAAGTAATAATAGATACAAAACAAGGGTCAGGCGTCATTCCATACTTACCTTTGCCAGAAATTAAGAAGAGAACAAAAAATAATAAAAAAGAACTTAATGATATAGATATAAAAGAGGAGAAGGCACCAAATGTTGAGTAAAAAAATATTCGTACCTATTATTTTGATCTTGTTATTTGTAATATTTAGCGCTTTATTTATTGTAAAGCAAACAGAACAAGCATTGGTTTTGCAATTTGGTGATCCAATTAGAGTTATCAAAAAACCAGGTTTAAAAATTAAAATTCCAATAATCCAAAACGCAATATTTTATGATACAAGAGTTTTGGACTTTGATGCTGAAGTAGAAGAAGTAATTTTATCGGATCAAAAAAGACTTTTAGTTGATGCTTTTATAAGATATAGGATTGTTGATCCTTTAAGGTTTTATCAATCAGTTGGTAATGAAAATGGTTTTAAAGCAAGAGTTGGGGGTATTTTATCAGGTAGTTTAAGAAGAGTTTTAGGTAGCGATCCTTTAGAAGTTGTATTGTCCGTAGATAGATCAGAATTAATGGAAAAAATTCAAGAAGGAATAGATGTAGAGGCTGTTAATTTTGGAGTAAAAATGGTTGATGTTAGGATAAAAAGAGCAGATTTACCTAAAGCTAATAGCGAGGCAATTTTTGCTAGAATGAGAGCTGAAAGAGAAAAAGAAGCCAGACAATTTAGAGCAGAAGGATCAGAAGAAAGCCAAATAATTAAATCAAAAGCAGAAAAAGAAAGAACTGTAATTATTGCTGAGGCAAACAAAAAATCACAAACAATTAGAGGTGAGGGGGATGGAGAATCTGTCAGAATTTATGCTGAGGCATTTAATAAAGATAAAGAATTTTTCGCATTTTATAGGTCAATGGAAGCATATAAAAAAGCTTTTCAAGATGGTGAAGATGATCCAACATTAATTTTGTCACCAGATAGTGATTTTTTTAAATATTTTGATAAAAAGAGTGGAAAATAATTAAAAAGAAATAATGAGTATATTTTTAAAAAAATTTTTTAGCTATTTAAGCATATTAATACTTTTTATTTTAATTATACCGCCAACTAACTCTCGTGGAACACCAGAAACATTCTCGGATTTAGCAAATGAATTGTTACCAGGTGTAGTTAATATATCTACCACCCAAATAATTGAAGATAAGTATAGTAATACTCCTCAATTTCAATGGCCTCCAGGCTCTCCATTTGAAGATATGTTCAGAGATTTTTTTGATATGGAAAGAAATAATTCACCTAGAAAAAGAAATGCTACGTCGCTTGGTTCAGGATTTGTAATTGATGCAAGCGGATATATCGTTACTAACAATCATGTAATCGGAAAAGCTGATCAAATTGAAGTTTTATTTCAAGATGAAACAAAATTGGAAGCTGAATTAATTGGAAGAGATCCAAAAGTAGATATTGCTGTATTAAAAGTTAAACCAAAAAAAAGATTGAAAGCTCTCAAATGGGGCGATTCTTCTAAATCCAAAGTAGGAGACTGGGTTTTAGCTATTGGAAACCCTTTTGGTTTAGGAGGAACAGTTACCGCGGGTATTATCTCAGCTAAATCACGAGATATAAAAATGGGTCAATATGATAGTTTTATACAAACTGATGCTTCTATAAATAAAGGAAATTCTGGAGGCCCAATGTTTAATATGGATGGAGAAGTAATTGGAATTAATAGTGCTATTTATTCACCATCTGGAGGCAGTGTTGGTATAGGATTTGCTATACCTTCAACAATGGCTATAGACGTAATTGAACAACTTAAAAAGTTTGGAAAAACTAGTAGGGGATGGCTTGGCGTTAGAATTCAAACAGTTACTGAAGAAATTGCAGAAGCATATGGATTAGATGGAGTCCGAGGTGCGCTGGTTGCAAGCGTTGAAAATAATAGCCCAAGTTTCAAGTCAGGAGTTAAACCTGGAGATATTGTTTTAAAGTTTGATGGAAAAGATATAAAAAAAGATAGAGATCTTCCAAGAGTCGTTGCAACAACAAAAGTTGGAAAAAATGTTGAATTAGAGATTTGGAGAGCTAATAAAATTATAAAGTTAAAAGTTAAGTTAGGTGAATTAGAAACTTTTGAAAAAAAAGCTAAAGCAAATACTGAAAAAAAAAATACACCGAATAGAATTGAAAAACTCGGAATACAATTAACTAAACTCACACCAGCTCTTAGAAATAGATTCGCTATTACAAAAGATATTAAAGGAGTTTTAATTTTAAATGTTGATAAAAATAGCATAGCTTATGAAAGAGGTTTAAAATCAGGCGATGTTATTTTGTCTATTATCGACAATTATGCCTCTCAATCACATAAAGATATTTCAGCCCCTATTGAAATTATTAATAAAATTAAACAATTAAAAAAAGATAAAAAAACAATTCTTCTTTTGTATGTTAAGCATTTCAAAGGCTTTCGCGGATATGTTCCATTGAAAATAGATGATTAAAATAAAATTATCTTCAATTTGTTTTGCTAAAAAAAAATAAAGAAAATAAATTTAAAATATTAGTTATAGCAGGCCCAACTGCTTCTGGAAAATCTTTGCTAGCTTTCGATTTAGCAAAGAAATATAAAGGAATTATTATAAATGCTGATAGTCAGCAGGTATATAAAGAATTGCCAATTTTGTCATCTCAGCCAAACAAAAAAGATTATAATGAGATATCTCATAGGTTATTTAACTTTTTAGACTTTTATAAATATTTTTCTGTTAATCAATGGTTCAAATTGGTTAATAAAGAAATAAAAGATGCTAAAAAAAAGAACATATTACCAATTATTGTAGGAGGAACTGGAATGTACTTAAATACACTTTTAAATGGTTTAAAAATATTACCAGAAATACCAATGGATTTAAGAAACAAAGGAAAGAAATTATTAGAAAATATTGGATCAAAGAATTTTTTTAATGAATTAAAAAAAAAAAACAAAACATGTGTTTATAAAATAAATCCAAATGATAAAACTAGACTTTTAAGATCATGGGAAATATACGAAGTTTCAAACAAATCTATTTATGAAATTAATAAAGAAAAGAAAATAAAAAAATTAGATTCTTATAATTTTTGTAAAATTTTAATTTTTCCTCCTAGAAGAGAAATATATTTAAATTGTAAAAAAAGGTGGAATGAAATGATTAAATTAGGTGCTATGGAAGAAGTTAAGTTGTTGGTTGAAAAAGAAAAAAAATTGAATAAAAAAATTTTAATTAAAACTATAGGTTATAAAGAATTAAAAAATTTCTTATTAAAAAAAAATAATATGAATAAAAGCTCAGAATTAGCATTACAAGCTACGAAAAATTATGCAAAAAGACAATATACTTGGTTTAAGCACCAATTTTCGGCTAATATAATATTTAAAAAAAGATATGAACAAATTACGAAAAAAATTTTTTTAAAAAAAATTCAAGACAAGTTGTTGACCAATTAATAAATCATAATTAAGTTTAATTATTAGTCTTTTTTTTAAAAGAATATAATTATGAATGGAGCTAAAATAGTTTTAAAATCTTTAGTTGATCAAGGAGTTGATATTATCTTTGGTTATCCTGGAGGAGCAACTTTACCTATATATGATGAGCTTTTTAAACAAAAAAAATTAAAGCACATATTAGTTAGACATGAACAAGGAGCTGTTCATGCAGCTGAAGGATATGCAAGATCAAGCAATAAAGTTGGCGTTGTTTGTGTTACTTCAGGTCCAGGAGCAACTAATTGTGTAACAGGACTTGCAGATGCATATATGGATAGCATACCTTTAGTTTGTTTAACTGGTCAAGTACCTACAAAATTAATAGGAAACGATGCTTTCCAAGAAGCTGATACTACAGGTATTACACGTCCAGTAACAAAACACAATTATTTGGTAAACAATATAAAAGATTTAGAAAAAATAATAAAAGAAGCTTTTAATGTTGCTAAATCAGGAAGGCCAGGCCCTGTATTAGTAGATTTGCCAAAAGATATTCAAAATGAAAAGTATATATATAGAGGAAAAAAAAGAGATAACAAAATAAATTTTCAGCCAAAAGAAAATATAAATTTAAATTCAATTAAAAAAGCAACATCTCTTATTTTAAAATCAAAAAAACCGATTTTTTATTGCGGCGGAGGAGTTATTAATAGCGGTTTAGAGGCTTCAAAAGTTTTAACTAAATTAATAAGGAAAACTAAATTTCCATGTACTAATACTTTGATGGGGTTAGGTTGTTTTCCAGCAATTGATAAACAGTTCATAGGTATGTTGGGCATGCATGGGACATACGAAGCTAATCTAGCTATGCACGATAGTGATTTAATAATAGCTGTAGGTGCAAGATTTGATGATAGAGTAACTGGAAATTTATCAAAATTTTCTCCTTATTCTAAAAAGATACATATTGATATTGATCCCTCATCAATAAATAAGAATGTAAAAGTAGATATTGCTTTAATTGGTGATGTTAAAACAATAATAAATTCTATTTATAAAGAATTAGAAAAAAATATATCTTTTTTAAAGTTTGAAAATATAAAAAAATGGTGGTCTCAGATAAATATTTGGAAAAAAAAAAACTGTCTTGGGTATAAAAAAATTAATTATCCAATAAAACCACAATTTGCTTTGGAAAGACTTTATGAACTAACTAAAAATAAAGACTGTTTTATTACTACTGGTGTTGGACAACATCAAATGTGGGCAGCCCAATATTATAAATTTAATAAACCAAATAGATGGATGACATCTGGAGGGTTAGGAACTATGGGCTACGGACTTCCTGCAGCTATGGGTGCTCAAGTTGCAAATCCTGGTAAATTAGTTATTGATATTGATGGCGAAGCATCATTTTTGATGACTATGCAAGAATTATCAACTATATGCCAGTACAAATTACCAGTAAAAATTTTTATTGTTAATAATAAATGGATGGGAATGGTAAGACAATGGCAAGAGTTAATCCATGGAGGAAGATATTCTGAAAGCTACACAGAATCCTTGCCTGATTTTGTAAAATTAGCTGAATCTTTTGGCATTGTTGGGCTTAGAGCAGAAAAAAGTTCTGAAGTTGACAAGTCTATAAAAGAAATGATTAAAATTAAAAAACCAGTTTTACTTGATATGGTAGTAGATCAACATGAAAACTGTTTTCCAATGATACCATCTGGTGCAGCACATAATGAGATTTTATTAGGTCCTGATGATAAAACAGATGAGACAGTTAATGAAGAGGGAATGGTTTTAGTTTAAGAAAAAATTGGCAGATCAAAAAAAAGAAAAACATACGATTTCTGTACTGGTTAATGATGAACCAGGTGCTTTAGCTAGAGTGATAGGGTTATTCTCGGGGAGAGGATATAATATTGATAGTTTAACCGTTGCTCCTGTTAATTTAACAAAAAAACATTCGAGAATTATTATTGTTACTTCTGGAACAAAAATGATAATTGAACAAATTATCCATTCTCTTGAAAGGTTAATACAAGTTAAAAAGGTAATTGATTTAACATCAGGTAATTCTACCAGTGAGAGGGAACTTGCTTTAGTAAAAGTTACCTTAAAAAATAACAAAATAAATTTATTAAAAAAAACAGCAAAAAAATATAAAGCTGAATTAATATTTAATAATTCAAATAAATATGCATTTGAAATTACTAATTCCCCCGATAATATTAATTCTTTTATTTTTGAACTTAATAAAATAGGAACTATTGATGTTTCAAGAACAGGTTTAATAGCTATTTTAAAAAATTAAATATATGAAAGTTTATTACGATAAAAACTGTGATAAAAATCTTATTAAAAATAAAAAAGTCTCAATAATAGGATTTGGTAGTCAAGGGCATGCACATGCTATGAATTTAAAGGATTCTGGGGTAAAGAATATCGTTATAGGTTTAAAAAAAAATTCTTCTTCAATAAATAAAGCTAAAAAAGCTGGTTTCACAGTTCTTTCTCCAGACAAAGCTATTGAAAACGGAGAAGTTGTAATGATTTTAATTCCTGATGAACTTCAACCAGAGTTATATAAAAATATTATTAAGAAAAAAATAGCAAAAAATGCTTATTTAGGTTTTGCACACGGTTTTAGCATTCATTTTAAATTTATAAAACCAAGAAAAGATTTAAATATATTCATGGTTGCTCCTAAAGGCCCTGGTCATTTAGTAAGATCTGAATATAAAAATAAAAGAGGTGTCCCATGTTTATTAGCAATAGAAAAATCTGTTAGTAATGATACAAAAAATATTGGTTTATCATACGCATCTGCAGTTGGAGGTGGAAGAACGGGAATAATTGAAACAACTTTTAGAGAAGAATGTGAAACAGATCTTTTTGGTGAACAAGTTGTTTTATGTGGTGGATTGACTTCTTTAATAAAATCTGGTTTTGAAACTTTAGTAAAAGCAGGCTATAAACCTGAAATGGCATATTTTGAATGTCTACATGAAATAAAATTAATAGTTGATTTAATTTATGAAGGGGGAATAGCAAATATGAGATATTCTATATCCAATACAGCAGAATATGGAGATTTTTCTAGAGGTCCTAGAATAATTAATCCTAAGGTGCAAAAAGAAATGAAAAAAATTCTAAAAGAGATTCAAAGTGGAAAATTTGCAAAAGAATGGATGAAAGAAAATAAAGAAGGTGGAAAAAAGTTTAATAGATATAGAAAATTAGGCCAAAATCATAAAATTGAATCGGTTGGTAATCAATTGAGAAAAATGATGCCATGGATTCAAAAGAATAAAATTGTAAGATAATTCTTTTTCATACCTTTTTTTTCCTTTGATACTATATAATAAAAATATAAATTGATTCAGATTCAATGAAAAAAGATAATTATATAAGAATTTTTGATACCACACTTAGAGATGGGGAACAATCTCCAGGCGCATCAATGTTTATTGATGATAAAATAAAAATAGCTAAGGCTCTAGATACTATGGGCGTTGACATTATAGAAGCTGGTTTTCCAGTTGCTTCCAAAGGTGATTTTGAATCCATAGAATTGGTTTCTAAAGTAGTAAAAAATTCAATTGTGTGCGCGCTTTCTAGGGCTAAAAAGAAAGATATCGAAGTTGCTGGAGATGCTATTTCTAAAGCAAAAAAATCCCGAATTCATACTTTTATTGCTACTAGCAAACTTCATATGAAATATAAATTAAAATTAAATGAACAACAGGTATTAGACCATATAAAATCAAGCGTTAGATTGGCAAAAAAATATACTAATGATATTGAATGGTCCTGTGAAGACGCTACAAGATCAAAAAGAGATTTTTTATATAAATGTATAGAACTTGCTATAAATTCAGGAGCTAAAACAATTAATATTCCTGATACCGTAGGCTATTCCATACCATTTGAATTTGCTCAATTAATTAATGATGTTAAAGACAATGTTTCAAATATAGATAAAGCTGTTATATCAGTCCATTGTCATAATGATTTAGGACTTGCTGTTTCAAATTCTATTTTTGCAATTATCTCTGGCGCAAGACAAGTTGAGTGCACAATTAATGGTTTAGGAGAAAGAGCTGGAAACGCATCGATGGAAGAAATTGTTATGGCTATAAAAACAAGAAACGATCTATTACCGTTTAAAACAGGGATTCAAACTAAAATGATTACTAAAACTTCAAAATTAGTTTCTAAAGTCACAGGTTTTGATGTTCAACCAAATAAAGCTATTGTTGGTGCAAATGCTTTTGCCCATGAGGCTGGAATACATCAAGATGGAATGTTAAAACACTCAAATACTTATGAAATTATGACACCGGAATCTGTAGGTTTAAAAGAAACTAAATTAGTTTTAGGAAAACATTCTGGAAAACATGCTTTTAGGGTAAAACTTCAAGAGCTGGGTTACAAAATTAATAAGAAAAACATTGATAAAGTTTTTAATAGTTTTAAAGAATTAGCAGATAGAAAAAAAGATTTATATGAAGAAGATATAATAGCATTGGTTGAAGATGAGATTATAAGAGTTAATAATCATATTAAATTTATTTCTTTAGATGTTCATTGTGGATCAACTGGATCTCAAAAAGCAGAATTGGAACTTGAGATTGATGGTTTTGTTAAAAAAACTTCATCTACTGGTCAAGGGCCAGTTGATGCAGTTTTTAATTGTATAAATAAGCTTGTTCCAAATAAAGCAAAATTAGGTTTATACCAAGTACATGCAATTACAAAAGGCACAGATGCCCAAGCTGAAGTAACTGTTAAATTAGAACAAGATGATAAATCTATTATTGGAAAAGGTGCGGATATTGACACTTTAGTAGCATCAGCTAAAGCATACTTGCATTCATTAAATAAAATATATATAAAGAATGAAAACAAATTATCTACTAAAGCGTTAAATGGATAATTTATAAATAAAAACAAATGATATTTTCAAAATTCCCAAAACTAAATATTAGTTGGTCATCAGATATGGCAATTGATTTAGGCACAGCTAATACATTGGTTTATGTAAAAGGTAAAGGGATACTTTTAAACGAACCATCTGTAGTTGCTATTACTGATACAGGTGATGGAAAAAAAGAAGTACTTGCCGTTGGTAAGGAAGCTAAAAATATGGTGGGTAAAACTCCAGGAACAATAAAAGCAATCCGACCTTTGAGAGATGGAGTAATATCAGATTTTGAGATAGCTGAGGAAATGATAAAATATTTTGTAAGAAAAGTTCATAATCGTAAAAGTTTTGTAAGCCCTAAAATTGTAATTTGTGTTCCATCGGGCGCAACTCCTGTTGAGAAAAGAGCAATACATGAATCCGCTGAAGCAGCAGGTGCAAGAAGGGCATTTTTAATTGAAGAGCCAATTGCTGCCGCTATAGGAGCTGGTCTTCCAATCCAAGATGCACGTGGTTCAATGATTGTTGACATTGGAGGAGGTACAACTGAAGTTGCTATTTTATCTTTAGGCGGAATTGTTTATACAAATTCTGTAAGAGTAGGTGGAGAAAAAATAGATCAAGCAATTATAAATTTTATCAAAGAAAAATATAATCTTCTTCTAGGAGAAGCAACTGCAGAATATATAAAAAAAGAATATGGTTCAGCAATGCCAACAAGAGGTATGAATGGACAAAATTTTCACATAAAAGGAAGAAGTTTACACGATGGTATACCAAAACAAATAAAAATTGATTGCCTACAACTTTGTGAAGGTTTAGCCAAACCTGTAACTACAATTATTGAATCTATTAAAGTTGCCCTTGAAAATACTGATCCGGAATTGGCTGCAGATATTGTTGATACAGGTATTGTTATTACTGGAGGAGGTGCTTTATTAAAAAATATAGATAGCGTTATCAAGAAAGCTACAGGATTGCCAGTTTCAATTGCTGATGATCCTTTAAATACAGTTGTTTTAGGTTGTGGAAAATGTTTAGATAATTTGGATAATGTTAAGAATTTACTAACTTCAGCGTATTAAGCATTTATTTCTTTAATTTTTTTTTATATCATTCAGTTAATATGCAAATTGGCGGAATGACTTCTTTTGTGAATTTAAAAATAAGAAAAAAAAAGGATTTATTTTCAGGATATTCTTTTGTTTTCTTTGTTATTTTATCAATAACATTAATTGTATTTGATAAAAAAGATATTTTAGATTCATCATACATTCGTTCTAAGATTGTTAATTCAATTTTTCTTACGAAAGATTTACTATTATCTAATTTACCAAATTTCGATAAACTAACATTATCTTTTACTTCAAAAAACGAATTAATATTAGAAAATCAATATTTGAGAGAAAAAGTAGAGCAAAATAATTTATTTAAGTTAAAGTCTGAGAAATTGGAAATAGAAAATAATATTCTAAGAAAAGAATTATCTTTACAACCGCCTTCAATTGAAAACTATGTTTTAGTTAAAGTAATTGCTGATACACAAACAGATTACAACAAAACCATTATTATAAATGCAGGTGAAAATATGAATATTAGTAAAGGAGATTCCGCATTAACTAATAAAGGTTTAATAGGTAGTGTTATTGAGGTATATGATAAATATTCACGAATTCTTTTAATAAATGATATAAACTCGAAAATTCCAGTTAGAGTAGGAAAAAATAATAAAAAGGCAATAATTAGTGGAAATAATACAAATAAAATGGATTTGTTGTATTTAAAAGAAAATGTATCTTTTGATGAAGGCGATATAGTTTATACTTCAGGCGATGGAGGATATTTTAATTCTGGAATCCCTATTGGTATTTTAAAACAAGACAATAATGCTATTCATATAGAGCCATTTAATGATATATCAGAGCCTCAATATATTAATGTTTTTATAAACCAATATAAAAATTTTTAGAAAATGCTTAGCGATATTAAACATTTTTTTAAAATTTCTTTTCCATCGCTGTCTATACTTTTTTTGATTTTCTTGAATCTATTTATTTCCAATAATTTTTTTGATTTTGGACAATTGTTTGTATTTCATGCAATTTTTTTTTGGTTATTATACTCACCTCAACTTATACCGTTTTATATAATTTTAATTTTTGGAATTCTCCAAGATATAATTTATCTTACACCTATAGGGTCTACAGCTTTAATATTTTTTTTACTTGTATTCTTATTTGAAAAATATAACAAGTTTTTTTTGGAACCTTCTTTTTTTGAATTATTTATAAGCTTTATAGCTTTATTTACTATCGGAATGGTAGCATTATGGGGCTTAAATTCATTATTTAATTTAAATTTTTTATTAATTGATATTAATTTTGTATATAAAATTTTATTAAATATATTTTTTTTTCCAATTAATTATTTTTTTTTACATCTTTTTTTTAAAAAATTTAATTTAAATAAGAAATTATAAAAAAAATGTATAAATACCCTAATGTAGATAAACTGTTATCAAGAAGAACTTTTTTACTTGGTTTAGGAAAAGGTGTATTATTTTCTACAATTTTTTTTCGCCTAGCTTACCTTCAATTATTTAAATCTGAACAATTTAAAGTTTTAGCAGAAAAGAATAGAATAAGTTTAAGATTAATCACACCAGTTAGAGGCAGCATTGTTGATAGAAATGATACTTTATTAGCTTTGAATAAGAATAGTTATAACTTGCTAATAGAAGGAACTAAAAATATATCTGAAATTAATGAAACTATAGAAAAAATTAGTAGAATTATTTATTTAAGCGAAACAGAAGTAAAGAATATATTTGATAGTTTTTTAAATAAAAAAAAACCAGACTTACCAATATTTTTAAAAAAAAACTTAAAATGGAATGAGTTATCATCATTAAATGTAAATTTAGTAAGTTTACCAAATGTATTTATTGAACAAGGTACTAAAAGAGTATATCCATTTAATAATTTAGCATCACATGTTATTGGTTATATTGCCAGCCCAGATAAATCAGATATTAACAAAGATCCAGTGTTACAAATAATGAACGCAGATATAGGCCGTTCTGGAATTGAACAAAGTTTCGAGAAAGAATTAAAAGGATTTCCTGGGACAAGATACTTAGAGGTTAATGCACGTGGAAGAGAGATAAGAGAAATTAGCAAAGAAGAAAGTGTTAGAGGAAGTAATATTAAATTAACAATAGATATAAATTTACAAAAATATGTTAACTATTTATTAAAAGATAAAAGTGGTTCTGTGGTAGTTATTGATGTTAATAATGGTGAATTACTTGCCTTAGAATCTTCGCCTAATTTTGATCCAAATTTATTTACTGCAAGTATTTCTCAAGAAGAATGGGATAAATTAATAAAGAACCCATTGGCTCCTCTAGTTAATAAATCTATATCTGGAGAATATTCACCTGGATCAACATTCAAATTAATAGTTTTATATTCGGCTTTAATAAACAAAATAATTAAACCCAATGGTGCAATTAATTGTTCAAGTAAAACAACATATGGCGATAGAGATTTTTATTGTTGGTGTCACAAAAAAAAAACTGGATGTTGGGCAAGTAGGAATCATACAAGAAAAGTTGGTCCAGAATTAGCAATAGCGCAATCATGTGATAGTTTTTTTTATGAATTAGCAAAAAGAGTAGGTATAGAAAGTATTGTAGAAACAGCGAGAAACTTTGGGCTTGGCTCAAAAAGCGGTATCAATTTAAATGGAGAAAAAGATGGTTTGGTACCAAATAAATCGTGGAAAAAAAAAGAATATCAACAAAGTTGGAAAGTTGGCGAAACAATGATAACTGGTGTCGGACAAGGTTTTTTAACTGCTACCCCTATGCAACTTGCAGTAATGACAGCAATGTTTGCAAATAATGGAAAAAAAATATTTCCTTCTATTTATAAAAATTTAAGTCAAGCAAACAGTAATGATAATGAAGTTTTTACCACTCAAACTTTATATCAAAAAAAACTTTTTTCATTAATTAAAAATGGTATGTTTTCAGCAGTAAACAAACCTTTCGGCACAGCTTATGGGTCAAGAACCACAAAACCAATTTTCGCTGGTAAAACTGGTACGGTTCAAGTTAGAACTATTTCAGCAAAAGAAAGAGAATTGGGAATTATTCCGAATAAAGAACTGCCAATGGAACAAAGAGACCATGCACTTTTTGTAGGCTTTGCTCCATTTATAGATCCAAAAATAGCAGTAGCAGTAGTTGTAGAACATGGTGGGAGCGGATCAAGGATAGCAGCGCCTATTGCAAAAAATATTTTTAAGAAAGTATTGTCATAAAAAAAAAATGAATTTAATAGACTTTTTGCATAAAATTAATTGGTTTTTTATTTTATTATTATTATCTATTTCTGCTATTGGGGTAGCATTACTTTACTCTGTTTCTGGAGGATCTTGGCATCCATGGGCATTAAACCAAATAATAAGGATCTTTATAGGTTTAATACTTTTGATTTTTATATCTTTAATCAATATAAGGTTTTGGTATAAATTAGCTAATCCTTTTTATCTTTCTAGTATTTTTTTGATTTGTTTAACTTTTTTTTTAGGGAAAGAAGTAAGTGGCGCTACAAGATGGTTGGATATTTACTTTTTTTCATTTCAACCAGCAGAAATTGCAAAAATTTTTGTAATACTTGCATTAGCAAAATATTTTCATTCTATTAAATTACAAAGCTATGATGTAAAGCAGAAAATTTTTTTTCCTTTACTTATTTTATTTGTACCAGTTATTTTAATTTTTAATCAACCTGATTTAGGAACAGCATTAATAATATTTTTTTCTGGAATTATAGTTCTTTTTTTATCAGGTGTTCAAATTAAAACATTTGTCTTATCAGGAATAGGAGGTCTAATCTCATTGCCAATTTTATGGACATTTTTAAAAGATTATCAAAAATCTCGTATTATACATTTTTTTGATCAACAAAGTAATACTTTGGGAGCAAATTATCATATTACCCAATCTAAAATTGCTTTAGGGTCAGGTGGTTTTTTTGGCAAGGGTTTTTTAGAAGGTAGCCAAAGCAACTTAAATTTTATTCCTGAGATGGAAACAGACTTTATTTTCTCTGTTTTGGGAGAAGAGTTTGGTTTTTTAGGCATACTTTGTTTATTTTTTTTATATTTTATTTTAATTTGTTGGTCAATTAGATTAAGCTTAGATTCAAAAAATTATTTTTCAAAAATTTTTGGTATTAGCTTTATTGCTTCTTTTTTTCTAATAATTTTTACTAATATTGGAATGGTCACTGGCATTGTGCCTGTTGTTGGTGTTCCACTCCCCTTATGTTCTTATGGAGGGTCAGCATTAATTTCAAATTTTGTTGGATTTGGAATTATATTAAATGGATATAATTATCGTGACTTTAAACTTCATAACATTTAATAAAGGTTTGGGCGATTAGTTCAGGGGTAGAACAATTGACTCTTAATCAATGTGTCGTGGGTTCGATTCCCACATCGCCCTCCAAAACAATCATTAATCTACACTTATTGATTTTTTTTTTTTTTTTAAAAATTCATAGATCATAGTGTTATAATATTATTTTATGATTAATAACAACAACTCGCCAACAATTGAACAATCAATTAAAATGATTGAAGAAAAACTTAAGACTCGGAAAAAAGGCATAAAAAGAAATAAAAATACTATAAAAAATATAAATAAAGATTCATCTTTAACTCATTTGTTTAAAAAAAAAGAAGAGAATAAAAAACAAATAATAAAATCAAAAAAAAATGATAACGTTTTGTTGCTTACAAAAAAAGTAGATGAAAAAGGTAAAATTGTAGACTTAGAAAGAAAAAAAACTTTTAAAAAAGAATTAAAAATTAAAACAAAAGATAAAATAGAAAAAGAACAAGATAAAAAAATAAATTTAAAAATTATTGATAATAGGAATTTAAGTAAAACTACTGATCTAGCAGTGATTATAAAAAAATTGAAGAATATCAGAGATAACAAAATAAATAGCAATAAGATAAGAAGTTCAAAAAAAATAAATAATGAAATTAAAAAATTAAATGAGACTATAAATTTAGCAGAAGATCTTTTTACAAAAGAGCTTTTGGATTTATAAATTTATTAAAACAATTATTTTAAATATTTAGTTTGTCTGTTAGTGGTTTTAAAAAGTCTTTATAGTTTTTCCAGGAATTTATAGAACTCTTATAAATAGGCTTTCTTGCTTGGACTATACTTGCGGTTTGTATAGGTTCTTTATTTTTATAAAATTCTAAACAATTTTTTTCAAAACCTAAATCTAAGTAATTTAATATTTTTTTTGTTTCTTTTTCAATATTTTCCACAATATCTTCATACTTTATATTTAATATTTCTTCACCAAATTTTTTTTTATAATAATCCATTTGTTTTTCATAAAGTTTATAAAAAGAACTCAACTCATCAAGGGAATAGGAATATGGATTCCCTTCAAAAAAATTTGTTTTAAAACAAGAAAAACATGTATCTATAGAACTCCTTTCACAATGGATAATTTTTGCATATGGTAAGGATAATTTTATTAAACCAATATTTATAAAATTACTTGGAAGTTTATTTGTTAAGTATTTACTTTCTTTTGATAATTTCTCAATTTTATTTACATAAATTTTTCCTATATTAAAAAATTCTTTTTCAGTTAAATTATTTAAATATTTTATAAAACTTTTATTTTTTATCTTTATTTTTTCTTTTATTATATCAGTAAATAAAAGTAGTTCTCCACCGCCATATACTTTACTGTGGGAAGAAATGATTCGCTCTACCAATGTGGTTCCGGATCTTGGCATACCAATAATAAAAATTGGTTTTGATGATTTATAGCCAATATTTTTCTTTTTATTTACTCCAAATTTATCAATAGTTTTTTTTAGCTGCTGAAATCTTTCCTCATCATAATTGATAGAATAATTGATATATTTTCTTTTTAAATTATTACCTAAATTGTAATAATGAGCAGCATTTTCATAACTGTTAATTTTTTCAAACATTTTTCCCATTGAAAAATAAATATAAACTTTATCTTCATCATTTTGTTCATTATTATTTTCTAATACTTTTAATTCTTTAATATTTTTTTCTATTTCATCTTTCTCTAGAAAATCAAATATTTCAAAGTAAGCCCTTGGATCTTTATCAGATTCTATTATTTCTTGAAAAATTTTTTTTGCTTCACTAAAATTACCTCTAGTTTTATATATTTGTCCTAGACCAATTTTAGCAAATTTAAAGTTATTATTAATAGACAAAGTTTTTTTGTAAGCATTATATGCCTTATCCAAGTTTCTTTTATGCATTAATCTTCCATATGCATAGTGGGATTCAAATTTATCTGGATATAATTTACAAATTTTTTCTGACATTTTAACTGCTTGATCTAAATTATTAGTGTCTTCATAACAATTTATTAGGTTAAACATTGTTTCCATGTGAGATGGATTTAATTCTAATGTTTTTTCATATAATTTAATTGCCTCATTCCATTTTTTCGACATCTCCAATAATCTTGCAAGATTAAAGAAAGCTGGGAAATAATTTGAGTCAATTGATAT
>Ga0315338_1001916_pt1 | contig 23040 bp, 19 predicted proteins | sample ASW8metaG_FD_204518 | JGI IMG/M metagenome (GOLD analysis project Ga0315338, IMG submission 204518) | Ammonia-oxidizing marine archaeal communities from Monterey Bay, California, United States - ASW #8 | ecosystem: Environmental > Aquatic > Marine > Coastal | place: USA: California | collected... | reverse complement strand
AGGAAGGGGTGGACGTCGGCTGCGGCAGTCTCCGCTCGGGCGGCCTGACGGGCTGCTCGGCCTCCGGATCGGCGACGGGGTGCATCGCTCATTGGCTGGCTTCCTCTCGTCTGGGGCGGCGGCGTCGCCGCCGGTTTTCGGTGGCGCCGCCGGTCGATGGGTGCTCGGGAAGGTCCAGGACCGTGGAGAGCCCCGGGTAGTCGGCGGTGCGGTGGGGGACGGCCATTGCGTCGACGAAGTGCTCCTGGAAGGCGGGCTCCAGTGCGGTCTCGATCTTCTCGATGTCGCCGACCACCTCCTGGATCTCGCGTCGGGCGGCACCCGAGAGCAGGGCGATGGCGGCACCGGCACCTGCGGCGTTGCCGACGGCGACCACCTCGGAGGGGACGCAGTCGGGGATCAGGCCGAGGACCGTCGCCCGGACGGTGTCGATGTGGCTGCCGAATGCGCCGGCGAGGGCGATGCCGTCGAGCCGGTCGACGCCGAGGTGGTCCATCAGGAGCCGGATGCCGGCGTAGAGGGCCGCCTTTGCGAGCTGGATCGCCCGGACGTCGTTCTGGGTGATGAGGATCCGGGGCCCATCGTCGGGGCCGTGGAGGAGGTAGGCGAACGTGCGGCCATCGGGTTCGATGCGCGGCGAGGATCGGGTGTCCGCTCCGCCGATGACGCCGTCGGCGGTCATGAGGCCGGCGAGGTACATCTCGGCGACGACCTCGATGATCCCCGAGCCGCAGATCCCGGTGACACCGGTCTGGGCCACTGCCTCGTCGAAGCCGGGCTCGTCGGACCACGGCTCGACCCCGAGCACCCGGATCCGGGGCTCGCCGGTCTCCGGATCGATCCGGACGCGCTCGATGGCGCCCGGCGTCGCCCGTTGGCCTGCGCTGATCTGGGCTCCCTCGAAGGCCGGGCCGGTGGGGCTGGAGGCGGCCAGGGTGCGGCCGTGACCCGAGAGCACGATCTCGGCGTTCGTGCCGATGTCGACCACGAGTTGGACACCGTCGGCTTCGTGGGGTCGGGTGGCGAGGACCACGGCGGCGGTGTCGGCTCCGACGTGCCCAGCGATGCAGGGCAGCATGTGGGCACGGGCGGCCGGGTGGACCTCGAGGTCGAGTTCGGTGGCCGTCCGGTCGACCGCCTCGGAGATCTCGAGGGTGAACGGGGCGACCCCGAGCGGGGTCGGGTCGAGGCCGAGCAGGAGGTGGTGCATGATCGGATTGCCGACGAGGACCAACTCGAGGATCTCGTCGCGTGTGGTGCCGCCCTCCTCGCAGAGCTGGCCGATGAGCTCGTCGAGCGACTCGCGGACTGCCCGGGTCAGCTCGACCTCCCCTCCGGGGTTCATCATCACGTAGGAGACCCGGCTCATGAGGTCCTCGCCGAACCGGATCTGGGGGTTCATGGTCCCGGCGGTGGCGAGTGCCGTGCCGGTCGCCAGGTCGAACAGGTGGCCGGCCAGGGTGGTGGAACCGACGTCGACGGCGACGCCGAGCGCCCGGTCGCGGAGCCCCGGCCAGACGGCCACGACCTGGCTGTCGTCGCGTATGGCCACGGTTGCAAGGCTTGATCCGTCGGCCACGATGTCGAGGTCGGGGGGCAACTCAAGTCCCGTGAGGCCCCACTGGTTGCCCAGGGCCGCCAGCAGGTCGTCGCCCTCGCCGAATTCGACCAGGCGCAACACGAGCACCGGGTCGAGTTCGATGTCGCCCTGGTCGATGTCCTTGCGGATCACCTGGCGGTGGACCTGGCTCTCTGCAGGCACGTCGACGACGAGGTCCCCGCGGATCGTGGCGGTGCAGCTCAGCCGCCTGTCCTCGGTCAGCGGTCTCCGGCCCCGGTAGTCCGCTTCAACGGTGCCCGGCGGGGAGAGGTGGGAGGCGTCGGCCGTGATGCCGTGCTTGGCGAACTCGCCGAACATGGGCTCGACCTGGCAGCGTCCGCAGATGCCGCGGCCACCGCAGACCGAGTCGATGTCGACGCCCAATCGTCGGGCAGCGTCGAGCACTGTGGTGCCGGGAGAGACGTCCCCGCGGTGCCCTGACGGCGTGAAGACCACGAGGTGGTCGTCGTCGCTCATCGGTTCGTCGCGCCGGGGTCTCAGGCCTGGCGACGGCGACGGCCGTTGCGCTCGCGGCCTGCGCCGATGGACGGGTCGCGGTGGGAGCGGATCCATGTAGCGCAGTCGGTGTCGTAGCCGGCGAGGACGTTGGCGGCCTGGATGGCCGTCTTCACTTCCTCGTGGAGCGGGCTCATGATCGCCGACGTCATGCCGGCGCCCATCGCCATGGCGAGGAACGTGCCGGTGATGTGGTGCCGGTTGGGGAGGCCAAAGCTGATGTTGGATGCGCCGCACGTGGTGTTGACGCCGAGTTCCTCGCGGAGTCGTCGCACGAGGGAGAACACCTGCTGGCCGGCGCTTCCCATGGCGCCAATCGGCATCACCAGAGGGTCGACGACGACGTCGCATGCAGGGATGCCGTGGTCGGCGGCGCGTTCGACGATCCGCTTGGCGATCGAGAAGCGGACTTCGGGGTCCTCGGAGATCCCGGTGTCGTCGTTCGAGATGGCGACGACGGCGGCGCCGTGCCTGGCGACAAGAGGAAGGACCCGCTCCATCACCTCGTCCTCGCCTGTGACGGAGTTGACGAGGGGTTTGCCCACGTAGGCGGATAGGCCGGCCTCCAGTGCCTCGATGATCGACGAGTCGATCGAGAGGGGTACGTCGGTGACGGACTGCACGAGCTTGACGGCCCGGGCGAGCATCGCCGGTTCGTCGGCCAGGGGGATCCCGGCGTTGATGTCGAGCATTTGGGCGCCGGCCGCGACCTGGGTGAGGGCATCCGCTTCGACCCGGCTGAAGTCGCCGGCCTTCATCTCCTCGGTCAGCAGTTTGCGGCCGGTCGGGTTGATGCGCTCGCCGATCATGACGAAGGGTCGCCCGAAGCCGATCGCCACCTCCCTGGTGGCAGAGCTGAGCACGGTGTCCGTCATCGAGGATTCTCCTGGAGTCTTAGGGGGAGTAGGGGGAGCGGGGACAGGGCCCGGTGTTCGTCAGTCATCCCGGTCGACGCCGCCGGAGTGGACCAGCCGTTCGAGTCGGTCGTTGGAGTACTCGGCGTCGATGCGGGCTGTCTCGGCGGCGACCGACGAGGCGAGGTCGCCGTTGCAGTTGCCGGATTCGCGTCGCCACTCGGCGACATAGCTGTCGGTGTCGGTGCAGCCGGCGACCATGGCGGCACGATCGATGGCGTGCTGGAAGCGGGCGTCGAGCAGGGCCTTTTCCTTGGTTCTCCCTTCTTGGGCGGTGACCTGGGCGGGGATGTCGCGCCAGTAGATGGTGACGAGTCGGGCGGCCATGGATCAGGCGATCGGAAGGGGGTCGGGGGTGGGCCGCATAGCGCCGAGGGCGACGATGCTGGTCGCCAGTTCGCCGTAGCCCGTACGACGGTGCTCGAACCGGAGGCCGAGCCGGTCTGCGGCGGCTTCGGCGCGGACGACGAGTTCCGGATCGTCAACCTGGGCCAGGTAGACGAGTCGGGTGTAGTTGCCGAAGTAGTCGTCGCGGAGTTCGGGGTGGCGGTCGAGGCCGAGGAACCCGATCACGAGACGATCGAAGTGACGGGCCAGGTAGTCGGTGAGGTAGAAGGTCCCGATCTCGGCGTCCTGGAGCTCGGTGAAGGCATCAGTGCCGGTGAAGAACTGGTAGCAGTGGGCACCGGGCAGGCGTTCGACGCCGAGATCCTCGCAGACTGCGTCCAGCCGGCCGCCGGTGCCGCAGTCGGCGTAGCCGACGTAGACCTTGTCGTACCGGTCCCTGGACTCAAGGACCCGCGCCGCGACGGCGTCGGGGATGAGATCCGGGGTGTTGTGGTAGGAGGCGGGCAGGCACTCGACGTCTATGCCGTTCAGGCCGTTGGCCCGTATGACTTCGAGGAGTTCCCGTGCGAGGGCTCCGCAGGCGACGACGAGGACCCGCCGCTTGGACGCCGGCATGGCGTCGGTACGGCCGGGCATTTGGGTTCAGACAGCGGCGCGGCGCTCGGTGACCAGGCGCTCAGCGGTCTCCGAGGCGACGGCGGCATCGCGGCAGTAGGCGTCGGCGCCGATGGCTTCGCTGAACTCCTCGTTCAGCGGGGCGCCGCCCACGATGATCATGTACTCCTCGCGGAGGCTCTTCTCGATCAGCGTGTCGATGACGACCTTCATGTAGGGCATGGTTGTGGTGAGCAGGGCCGACATGCCGAGCAGGTCAGGCTTGTGTTCGTCGAGGGCAGCAAGGAACTGTTCGACGTCCGTGTTGATGCCGAGGTCGAAGACCTCGAAGCCGGCGCCCTCGAGCATCATCCCGACCAGGTTCTTGCCGATGTCGTGGATGTCGCCCTTGACGGTGCCGATGACGACCTTGCCGATCGGCTCGGCTCCGGTCTCGGCGAGGAGCGGACGGAGGATGGCCATGCCGGCCTTCATGGCGTTGGCGGCCAGCAGCACTTCGGGGACGAAGAGGATCCCGTCCCGGAAGTCAATGCCCACGATCCTCATGCCCGCGACCAGACCTTCATTGAGGACGAGCGATGGGTCCCATCCCCGTTCGAGGAGGATCTCGGTTCCTTCGACGATCTCGTCGGCGAGACCGTCGTAGAGGTCGTCATGCATCTGTGCCGTCAGGTCCTCGTCGGACAGTTCGGACAGGATGACTTCGTCGTTCAGCGGTTCCTCAGCCATCGTCACACGCTCCATTGCGGGTCAAGGCCCCGGCCTCTTTTGACCGGGACAACGTTGTGGCTCCCACAAACTGGGATAGCTCCACCGAGTGGATGTCGGCGAATGCCTTCCCGAGATGCGGGAAAAGTCTGTATCGTGGAATACTAACGTGAGCGGAAACCGCGAACCACCACCCCGGCGGGCGCGATTTTCGGACCGGAGCACATGGTGGCAACCGTCCAGAGCATCGACCGGGCTTTCGGGCTCCTCGAGGAGTTGGCGCACCAACCCGCCGGCATCAGCGACCTGGCTCGCAAGGTCGGCCTCCCGACCAGCACGGTCGCCCGACTGCTTGCCACGCTCGAGGGGTGCCATGCTGTGGTGCGCGATCCCGACGGCACCGGCTACCGTATCGGACCGTCGATCGTCACGATGGCGACGAGCGTCGACCCGACCCAGAGCCTTCTGGCCGTGGCAAAGCCGTACATGCTCGACGTGGTCGACGTGGTCGCCGAGGCGGTGGGCCTGGCCGTTCCCGCCGGCTACGACGTCCACTACATCGGACAGGTCGACTGTGCGAATCCGGTCCAGGTCCGCGACTGGACCGGGACGAGCCTCCCGATGCACGTCGTGCCATCGGGTCTGGTGGTCCTGGCGCACTGGCCGGAGGCAGCCGTCGACCGGTTCCTGGACCGACCCCTCGATCGGTACGCACCAAGCTCGATCGTCGATCCCGATCAGATTCGAGAGCGCCTGGAGGAGATTCGATCCGACGGTTTCGTCTGGGTGCTCGGGGAGTTCTCCGAGGGAATCAACTCGGTGGCGGCGCCGTTGTTCAACGGCACGGGTGCCGTGGTCGGCGCCCTGCACAGCCATGGGCCGAGTTACCGGTTCCCCCAGGAGGCGATGGGCGACATCATTGCCAGTCGCGTCTCGGCAGCCGCCTTAGCGGTCTCCGAGGCCCTCGGCTACTTGGCCTGAGCCGGTCACACCGACTGACTCGGGCGACAGGTGGTCTGACCCATGTCTGCCGGATTCGACGCCGCCGCGTCGCTAGGCATCGGCATTGGCGACCACATCACCCCGGGGGCTGCGGAACGCGGCGGTCACCGTCGTCTGTGGAATCCTCTTCCGGGGCGAGCGGCTTTTCTGGTGGCAGGTGGTCGGCTTCTTCGGCACCGTCAGTGCGTGGGCCTGATTGTGACGTGCTGAGTCTGGGCATGGCTCGGGGAAAGTAGATTTTGCTGCCATGGGTCGGACCCCGGTTGGCGAGCAGGTCGAAGGACAATGCGTCGTGGTGACGGCAGGGGCGTCCGGTATCGGACGTGCCATGGTCGACGCATTCCTCGAGGCCGGTGCCAGGGTGCACGTGGCCGACCTGCCCGGACACGGTGACGATCTGCCGGACGGCGTCGGCTTCACCGGGGGCGATGTCTCGCGACCGACGGACGTGGACCGTCTCTTTGATGATGCCTCGGCGTCCCTCGGGTCGGTTGACGTGCTCTGCAACAACGTCGGCATCGCCGGTCCCACGGGTCCGATCGAGGAGGTCGACGTCGACAGCTGGGATGAGACGATGGCCGTGAACGTGCGGTCGATGTTCCTGTGCTGTCGGAGGGTCGTGCCGCTGATGCGGGAGGCGGGTGGCGGGGTGATCCTCAACACCTCGTCGACGGCCGGAGTGGTGGGCTTCCCGTTGCGCTCGCCCTACGCCGCGTCGAAGTGGGCGGTGGTCGGCCTGGGTGCGACGCTGGCGATGGAGCTTGGTGAGTTCGGCATCCGGACCAACACTCTGTGTCCCGGGTCGGTGGGCGGCGCCCGGATGGATCGGGTGATCGCCGCTGAGTCCGAGGTGACCGGTGTCGGGTCGGGAGAGGTCCGCGGACGCTATGAGGACCAGGTCTCGATGCGGACGTTCGTGGAAGGCCGCGACATCGCGGCCATGGCGGTGTTCCTGGCGTCGCCGGCGGCCCGCTACGTGAACGGCCAGGTCATCGCCGTCGACGGTGGCCTCGAGTCCCTGCGCACCACCTTCCGAACCTGAAGACGGTGGGTGCAGAGAGCGGACAGGTCTCTACGTGCGTGCGCGCTCCTGCTTGTGGTCAAGATTTCTCGCGATGCAGTTGGCATTCCCGAATCGTGGATAGCCTCTCGCGTGCGCTGCAGAGGACCGTCGCCTACGGTCGCACCGCCTACTCCACGTTTCATCCGGGTCGGCCGCCGGGTCGGCCGCAGTTGCGAATTGGAGCACCTGAATGAGTGACTTTCCCGAACGCGCCAACGTCGTCGTGATCGGTGCCGGCATCGTCGGCAACTGCATTGTCGGCCACCTCGCCCGCCTGGGCTGGACCGACCTGGTGCTGATCGACAAGGGCCCGCTACCCAATCCGGGCGGCTCCACCGGCCACGCCTCCAACTTCATCTTCCCCGTCGACCACAACAAGGAGATGGCCCTGCTCGGCGAGCAGAGCGCCAACCAGTTCCGGGACATGGAGCTCTCGGTCGACTCCGGCGGCATCGAGGTGGCCCGCACCGAGGAGCGCATGCACGAACTCGACCGGCGCATGACCTCCGCCATGGCATGGGGCATCGAGGCCCACATGCTCACCCCGGCCGGTGTGAAAGAACTCGTCCCCTTCATCAACGAGGATGTGATCCTGGGTGGCTTCTACTGCCCGACCGTTTCGGTCGTCGACTCGCTCGAGACCGGCACCACCATGCGCAGGGAGGCCATCGAGATGGTCGGCTGCCAGGTGTTCGCCAACACCGAGGTACTCGACGTCCTCACCGAGGATGGTCCCAACGCCGGCGATCGGACGGTCACCGGTGTCGTCACCGACAAGGGCACCATCGAGGCCGGGTACGTCGTCATCGCCTGCGGTGTCTGGTCGAACCGCATCGCCAACATGGCCGGGGCCGTGATTCCGCTCGTGCCCACCGTCCACCAGATGGCCGACGTCGGGCCGATGGACATCCTCGCCGAGACCAACAACGAGATCGGCTACCCGATCGTCCGCGACATGGACACCCTTTGCTACGAGCGACAGTCGGCCGGCTCGATGGAGGTCGGCTCCTACGGCCACCGCCCGATCCTTCACCACCCGGACGAGATCCCCTCGAACGAGGAGGCGGCACTGTCACCCACCGAGATGCCCTTCACCCCGGACGACTTCGACGAGCAGATGGAGACCGCCATCGAGTTGATGGACATGCTCGGCGACGCCGAGATCAAGTACGCCATCAACGGCCTGCTCTCACTGACACCAGACGGCATGCCCTGCCTGGGCGAGACCCGCGAGGTCCGGAACCTCTGGTCGGCCGCCGCCGTCTGGGTCAAGGAAGGCCCGGGCATGGCCCAGGTCGTCGCAGAGTGGATGACCTACGGCTATCCGAGGGTCATCGACGTCCACGGGGCGGACATCGCCCGCTTCTACGCCGACGAGTGCAGCGACGAGCACATCTGGTCGCGCGCCGAGGAGAGCTTCAACAAGACCTATGGGATCGTCCACCCCCAGGAGCAGTGGGAGGGGCGCCGCAACCTCGAGGTGGGTCCCTACTTCTCCCGCCAGGAGGACCTGGGCGCCATGTTCTTCCAGGCCCGCACCTGGGAACGCCCGCAGTGGTTTGCATCCAACGCCGACCTGGCCGAGCGCTACGGCCTCGCAGAACGCGAGGTCGAGTGGGACAACCGCTGGTGGAGTCCCATCACGACGGGCGAGCACCTCAACCTGCGTGAGAACTGCGGCGTCGTCGACCTGAGTTCGTTCCAGATCTACGAACTCGAGGGGCCCGGTGCCGTCGAGTACGCCGACTACCTCGCCGTGAACAAGGTCGACGTGCCCGTGGGCCGGTCGATCTACACACCGTGGCTCACCCAGGACGGCGGCTTCCACTCGGACCTGACGATGATGCGCATGGCGGAGGACCGGGTGCGGATCGTTACCGGTGTCTTCGACGGTGGCCGCGATTCGTTCTGGGTGCGACGCCACCTTCCCACCGATGGATCAGTGTCGTTCCGCAACATCACGAGGGACGTCACCACGCTCGGACTCTGGGGCCCCAACGCACCAGCGGTCCTTGGGCAGTTGACCGACAACGACCTCGGCCAGGAGGGTTCCCCCTACGGCTCGATCATCGACGTCGACCTGGACTGCGGGGGTACGCGGGTGCCCGTCTCGCTGTTCCGGATCTCCTATGTCGGTGACACCGGCTGGGAGGTCTACACCGACTGGGACAACGGCCCCGCGCTGTGGGACAGCCTCATGGCGGCCGGAGCCGATCTCGGCATCCGTCCGACCGGCGGCGGCGTCTACGGCTCGTCGGGCCGCCTCGAGAAGGGCTACCGGCTCATGGGCGCCGAGCTCGAGAGCGAGTACAACCCGCTCGAGGTCGGCCTTGCCCGCCCGAGGGTCAAGGCTGCCGACTTCATCGGCAGGGAGGCCTACCTGGAGGCCCGTCAGAAGGGCGAACCCGAGATTGCCGTCTGCACCCTCACGGTCGAGGACCACACCGACGGCCGGGGCCGCCAGCGGTACATGCAGGGTGGCAACGAGCCGATCCTGACCCTCGACGGCGACCGCATCGTCGACTCGCATGGACGCGTCAGCCGGGTCACCTCGGCCGGCCCGGGCCCTTCCGTCGACAGGTTCCTGCTCATGTCGCACCTGCCCCTCGAGCTGACCACCCCGGGTACGGAACTCCAGGTGATGTACATGAACGAGTTTTACCCGGTGAAGGTCGCCTCGACCGGTGCCGTCTTCGACCCGGACGACTCGCGGATGAAGGGTTGAACCGGGTCGGTTCCCCGTGAACCCGAACCAGGGAATCCCCACATGAGAATCCTCGTTTGCGTGAAGCGTGTGCCCGCACCGGGCGCCAAGATCAACATCGCCGGCGACGGCCTGGCCGTCGACACCGCCCACCTCGGGTTCACCACGAGCCCGCACGAGGAATGCGCAGTCGAGGAGGCCGTCCAGATCGTCGAGGCACACGGAGGCGAGGTCACCGTGCTGACCCTCGGACCCGCCGAGGCCGAGGAACAGCTCCGCTATGCGGCCAGCGTCGGCGCCCACAATCTGGTGCTGGTTCCGATCGAGGAGGTCGACTGGGACCCTCAGCGGACGGCAGCCGCCCTAACGGCCACCATCCGCGGGATCGAGGCCGCCGAGGGCGCCTTCGACCTGCTGCTCTTCGGGAACGAGTCCGCCGACGCTGGAGGCTTCCAGGTCGGGGTCCGCGTGGCGCATGCACTCGGTCGCCCGATCGTCAACGGCATCAAGGGCATCGACGTCGGCGACGGATCGGTCACCGCCCGCCGCGAGATCGATGGCGGCTTCGAGGTCTACGAGGTCCCGACACCCGCCGTGCTCGGCGTCAAGGAGGGCATCAACCTGCCCCGGTACCCGACCATGAAGGGGCGACTGGCCTCGAAGAAGGCGACACTGGCAACCGTCGAACAGCCGACGGAGGCGGGTGGCCAGGAACGGCTGCGGCTCCACCGTCCGGTGGAACAGGTCAGCGAGACCGTCATCCTCGGCGAAGGCCCGGAGGCGGCAGCCGCCGTGGTCGACGTGCTCGAGGAACTGGGGGTACTGGCATGACGATGCTCGTCCTCTGCGACCATGACCGTGGCACGCTCGTCGACGCATCGCTCGAGGCCCTCACCTTCGGACGTGACCTGGCGACACGTGCCGGTGTCTCCTGCGAGGCCGTGGTGATCGGCAAGGGTGCCGAAGAGGCCGCCGGTCAGTTGGCCGCCTACGGCGCAACGGTCGTCCACCTGGCGTCCCACGAGGTCCTTACGGACTTCGGGCCCGAGGCGTGGGGTGAGACGCTTGCCCAACTGGTCGCCTCGTCCGGGGCGTCGATCGTCACCGCCTGCGGCACCGACCGTGGTAACGAGGTCCTCGCCCAGGTGGCGGCACGCCTCGACGAGCCCTTCGTCGCCAACTGCCGCGAGGTCGATCCCTCGGACGACACCTGGTCGATGACCCGGGTCCAGTGGGGGGGTTCCCTCCTGGAGGATGTCACGCTGGCGGCGGGCCACAAGATCGTTTCTGTGGCACACCATGCCATCGAGGCTGTTCCGGCGTCGGAACCTGCCGCCGGAACCGTCACCGCCTTCTCCCCGGACCTTGATGCCTCGCTCGCCCGGACGGTCGTGACCGACCGGGTCGTGCTCTCCAGGGGCATCACGCTTGCGACCGCCCCCGTGGTGGTGGGCGGCGGACGCGGCGTGGGTTCCGCCGAGGCGTTCGCCCCGCTGGAGGAACTGGCCGCCGAGCTCGGAGGTGTCGTCGGTTGCTCGCGTGCGGTCACCAACAACGGATGGCGTCCCCACTCCGACCAGGTCGGCCAGACCGGCACCCGGATAGCGCCGCAGGTCTACATCGCCAGCGGCATCTCGGGTGCCATCCAGCACTGGGTGGGCGCCATGGCGTCCAAGCACATCCTGGCCATCAACACGGACCGCGAGGCCAACATCGTCATCCGCGCCGACTGGGCCGTGATCGGCGACCTGCACAATGTGATCCCGGCGATCACCGAGGAGGTCAGGCGTCGGAGGAACTGACCCCGGCGGGCCTGGCCGCCGAATCGACCTCGATCGGCACCCAGCCGCGCACAGAGTTGACCATCCATGCGGCGTCGACACGAGCGAGGTCTTCGCGGCGGACGACGCGCTCCACGACCTCCCCGGTGTCCAGTAGCTCCGCTCGCTGCGTTCCGGGCAGCAGGCCGCACAAGACGGGTGGCGTCACCAGCTCGCCGTCGAGTTCGACGACCAGGTTGCCCGTGGTGGTCTCGGTGAGTTCGCCACGCTCGTTCCAGAGCAGGACGTCGGGGGCATCCGGGAAGCGGCGCCGGGCGTTGTCGTAGACCTCGCGCACGGTCGTCTTGTGGAACAGGAACTCGTGCTCGCTCGGCACGGGCTCGAGGTCGAGCGGCACCGCCCAGGGGGTGTCGCCATGGATCCGGTGTTCGAGGACCTGGAGTTCGGCGCTGCCATCAGGCGCAACGAGCAGACGCAGCCGACGGGGTCCGTCCGCATCGACACCGTCGAACAGGGCGTCGATCATCGGGAGGTCGATGTCGATGTCGAAGTGGTCGGCAGACGACTTCAGCCGTGCGAGATGGCGTCCACGGAGGGAGACACCGCCCTCGGGCGTCCAGGCCATGGTCTCGAGCAGGCGGAAGTCGGAACGGGCACGGCCGAGGACGCGGCTCTTGTGCTCCACCTCCCGCCATTCCTCGTGCGGGTCGGAGTCCCAGACGATGCCGCCGCCGACGCCGTACTCGGCCTGCCCCCGCTCCCGGTCCACCCAGACCGTCCGGATGGCGATGTTGAACTCCATGGAGCCATCGGGCGCCACGATGCCGATGGCCCCGGTGTAGATGCCACGGCCGTCGCCCTCGAGCGCCTCGATGATCTCGGACGTGCGGACCTTGGGCGCCCCCGTGATCGAGGCACCCGGGAAGAGGGCGTCGAAGACCTCACAGAGGCCGGCATCCGAGTTGGCGACGACGGTGGAGGTCATGGTGTGGACCGTCGGATAGGTCTCGACCATGTAGAGGGCGGGCACCTTCACCGAGCCTGAATCGGCGATGCGGCTCAGGTCGTTGCGGACCATGTCCACGATCATCGTGTTCTCGGCCAGGTCCTTCTCGGAGCGGGACAGGTGCAGGGCGGCAAGGGCGTCCCATTCGGGGTCCGGATGGCGCCCGATCGTTCCCTTCATCGGCTTCGAGACGAATCGACGGCCGCTGCGCTGGATGAACAACTCGGGCGAGGCGGAGCACACGGCCCGGTCGCCGAGGTCGAGGTAGGCAGCGTGGTCCGCCCGCTGTGCCCGGACCAGGTCGGCGAACAGGCCGAGCGGGTCGCCGCTGAACGGCGAGCGCAACCGGATCGTGTAGTTCACCTGGTAGGTCTCGCCGGCGGCGATCAGCTCCCGGATGGTCTGGATCGAGGTCAGGTAGGCGGGATGCGAGCGATTCGGCATCCAGGGGCCGACGTGGTAGCCGCCGCTGGCGGCGGGCCTGGTCGTCGGCAGCGGAGCATCGAAGACGCCGAAGGAGACCAACGGCACCCGGCGGACCCGGGCGGCTCGGATCGCCTTGTCGAAGGCCGGACCGGCGTCGTACGAGACCATGCCGACGACCCAGCGCCCGGAGGCGGCAGCCTGCTCAGCGGCCCGCATGGCATCGGGGACGTCGCGCAACTCCTCGGCGACGATCGTGTCGACGGGAGCGTCGAACGCCACCCACTGGCGTTCGCCATCGAGGGGGTACTGGAGGAGCGCCCGTCGAACACCCGACGGGGTCACGGACCCACCCTGTCGCCGGACGAATAGGAGTCGGTCCGCAGGTGGACGTGTCCGGTCACGACCGGGGTGCCTCCACGGTGCCCGATTCGCGGTCGAGTCGACGGACGAACAACCCGGAGCAGGGCTTGGGCTCGAAGTAGGAGGACTTGGGCGGCATGAGGTCACCGTCGTCGGCGACGTCCATCAGTTCGGTGACCGACGTGTGGTGCAGTACGAAGCCGATGCGGCCGTCCTCGTCACAGCGTTCGACCAGAATTTCGACGCCGACGGGGTCGGGCACGTAGTCGATCATCGGGTCCTTGCCGGGGTCGATGACGCCGAAGACGGGACCCAGGACTCCGTCCTGGAGCCTTGACACGTCGAGGGCGTCCACGGCACGTTCGCCCACTGCTGCGGGCAGTTCGAGGGTGTACCAGTCGCCGGCCAGATAGACGCCGACCGTGCCCGGTGCCCGGGGCCGTGCGGCTTCGGCGCCACCAGCCGGCGTGAGGGTGCCGCTGGCGCCGAGTGCATCGACCAGTTCGTCGGCGTTCCGGCCGGCCCGATCGCCGACTCGCCGGTGGAACGGGAGGACGAGCATCTGCTCGTCGGCGAACAGCACCGCCTGGATCCATTCGAGGGGACCGTCGTCGGGCCGGTCGGGGACTCGGGACCGGGCATCGATGGCCGCTGCCAGGCGATGGTGGCCGTCGGTCACGTAGAGGGTGCGCCGCCCGAATGCGACGATGAGTGAGGCGGCGTCATCGCCGCCGACCGCCCAGACCGTCTGGTCGACGCCCTCGTGGCGCGAGTCGAGCACCGGCTGCTGTTCACAGCAATGGGCGATGACCGCCTCGAGGCCGTCGTCCGAGCGAAAGGTGAGCGAGATGGGGCTCGACGAGGCACCGACCGTGAGCAGGTGGCGGGCCAACAGGTCGGTCCGGCCGGGCCGTACCGCCTCGTGCCGCAGGATCCGCCGGTCGCCGTCCTCGGTGACCGGCACGAGACCCATGATCCCCGTCTGGACGTGGCGGCCGTCCGGGGTGTCGATCCCCATGCGGTACAGGAACAGCACGGGTTCGTCGTGGCACCGGTAGACCCCGGCATCGTAGAGACGGTGCATCGAATCGGCGCAGTAGCCGATCAGCCCGTCGATGTCATCGCGCTGCTCCGGTGGGAGGTCCTCCTGCGAGCGGGTGACGTGCAGGAAGCTGTACGGGTTCTCGGCGGCCATGGCCACCCGCTGCTCCGGGGTGTAGGCGTCGTAGGGGCCGGAGATGACCCGGTCGACCCATTCAGGATCGACCACCATCCCCGGAAAGGGGCGGAGGACGTCCTGGTCGCTCATGCGTCGCGGTCCGAGGCCTGTACCTGGATGACGTGATCGAGCGCAGCGAGGTCCCGGACGAGTTCTTTCGTGACGTCGCCGCTGACGTCGATGATGCCGATGGCGGCGTTGGAGCCCTGGAAGACCCGGTTCTCCATCGTCTGCACGTTGATGTTGGCGGCTCGCAGGACCTCGAGGGCGCTGGCGAGTACGCCGACCCGGTCGAAGTGCCTGATGATGATCGTGGCGGTGCCGGTGCGCGTGGGGGAGACGTTGATGCAGTTCAGCAGGTCGCCTGCCCGGTAGGCCTCGATGACGTCGATCGAGCCGGAAGCCGTGGCGTCCTGCGCCTGTTTCGTGGATGCGCCGATGTGGTGGGTGCCGACCACGTTGGGGTGCCGGGCGAGCGCCGAGGCGAACTCGCCGGTGCCGCCATCTGGCTCGTCGCAGAAGACGTCGAGGCCGGCGCGGATGCCCTTGGAGTCCATGGCCTCGATCAGGGCGGCTTCGTCGACCAACTCGCCGCGGCTGGTGTTGATCAGGATGGCGCCCGGCTTCATCTTGTCGAGGAAGTCGGCGTCGACGAGGCCGGCCGTGGAGGCATTGCCGGGCACGTGCACCGAGATGATGTCGGACCCGCGGACCAGTTCGTCGAGGCCGTCGACGAGTTTGACGCCGGCCGCCCGGATGCGGGCCTCGGTCTCCGGCGTGCGGCCCGGCTTGCGCTCTGCACTGACGGTGAGGCCGAACCCGCGGGCACGCTCGGCGACCGCCATGCCGATCTCGCCTACGCCGATGATGCCGAGGGTCTTGCCGTAGACGCCGTCGGACCTGCTGTAGGCCACCTTGTTCCAGGTGCCGCGGCGGAGGTCGGCGGTTGCGTCGGCGATGTGCCGGTCGATGGCGAGGAGCAGGCCCATCGTGAGTTCGGCGACGGCCAACGAGTTCGTGCCGGGCACGTTGCAGACATAGATGCCGGCGTTGGCAGCGGCCTCGCAGTCGATGGTGTTGGTGCCCGCTCCCGATCGGACGATCAGGCCGAGGCGGTCGGAGTTGGCGATGGTGTCCGCCGTGACCCTGGTACTGCGGACGACGAGGACGTCGACCCCCTCGATCGCACCGGGAAGGTCGTCGGCGGTCAGGTCGCCGCGGACCTCGCACTCGTCACCCCTGGCGCGTAACTGGTCGGCGTATTCGTCGGGCAGGGAATCGGCAAAGAGGATCTTCATGTTCTGCTCCTTTGGCACGTCGGCACCGGCATCTCGAATGCGGGCACCGGGGTAGCCTTTACGGACCGGTATCGAAGCCTACGCATGTGGCCCGGTACTGGCAATGGAGAGACCGGTGGCGACGGCCGTTGGCCGGGACCAGACAACACAGGGGGCCCTCGATGACCGTGCGTGGGATGAACCGGAACGTCATCATCAGCTGTGCCGTGACCGGCTCCGGTGACACCGCCGGCCGCAGCGAGCACGTGCCGGTGACGCCGAAGCAGATCGCCGAGTCGGCGCTCGACGCCGCCAAGGCAGGCGCAACGATCGTGCACTGCCACGTCCGTGATCTCGAGACGGGCAAGGGCACACGGACCGTCGCCCACTACCAGGAGGTGGTGGAGCGCATCCGCGAGCAGGACGACGAGGTGGTCGTCAATCTGACCGCCGGCATGGGTGGCGACCTCGTGGTCGGCCCTGACGACGATCCGATGGCCTGGCAGGAGGGCACCGACGTGGTGGGTGGCATCGAGCGGCTGGCGCACGTCGAGGCGATCCGACCGGACATCTGCTCGATGGACTGCGGGTCGCTCAACTTCGGCAACCACAACGAGGTCTACGTCTCGACCCCCGACATGCTCCGCATCATGGCCCAGCGGGTCCGGGAGCTCGGCGTGCGTCCGGAGCTCGAGATCTTCGATACCGGGAACCTCTGGTTCGCCGAGACGATGATTGGCGAAGGGCTGATCGATGCCCCGTACTGGTTCCAACTCTGCCTCTCGATCCCCTATGGCACACCGCTCGACATCGGCCTCCTGTTGGCCATGGTGAACCGGCTACCCGACGAGGCCGAATTCACCTCGTTCGGCCTCGGGGCGATGCAGATGCCGATGGTCTCCCAGTCGGTGATGCTCGGTGGACACGTGCGGGTCGGCCTCGAGGACAACCTTTACCTGGAACGGGGCGTCCTGGCCACCAACGCCCAGTTGGTGGAGAAGGCAGTGAGGATCGTCGAGTTGATGGGCGCTTCGGTCCAGACGCCGGCCGACGCCCGCAAGACCCTCGACCTGGGTTGAACCGCCCGCACACCCAGTTCGACAGCGCCAGGATGAGGAGGGCATGACAGGTATGACCGACGTGAGGCGCACCATCGGGGTCGTGGGAACCGGTGTGATCGGCGCCGGATGGGCGGTCCGGTCGCTGGCCCGCGGGCACGACGTCGTGGCCTGGGACCCTGCCCCGGGAGCCGAGGAGCGCCTGCGTGCGGCGGTCGAGCGGGCGTGGCCCTCTGCGGCACGACTCGGACTGTTCCCCGGTGCCGACCGGTGCCGCCTCGACTTCGCGGCGACCGCCGAGGAGTTGGCCAAGCGCGTCGACTGGATTCAGGAGAGCGCTCCCGAGGACGAGGGCGTCAAGCGTCCCCTCCTTCAGGTGCTGGCCGCCCATGCGGATCCCTCGGTCGTCATCGCCTCGAGTTCGTCCGGCCTACTTCCGACCCGCCTCCAGGAGGGCTGTGAGCATCCCGAACGTGTCCTGATCGGCCACCCCTTCAACCCCGTCCACCTGTTGCCCCTGGTCGAGATCGTCGCCGGCGAGCAGACCTCCGCGGAAGTGGTGGAGGCGGCCAGGGCCCACTACGACGACCTCGTGATGTATCCGCTCCTCGTGCGCACCGAGATCGAGGGTTACCTGGCCGACCGGCTCCAGGAGGCGCTCTGGCGTGAGGTCCTCCACCTCGTCAACGACGGCGTCGCCACGACGGCCGAACTGGACGATGCCATCACCTACGGGCCAGGACTGCGTTGGGCCGGTATGGGCACCAACCTCACCTTCCACCTGGCCGGCGGCGAACAGGGCATGCGACACATGCTCCACCAGTTCGGCCCGGCGCTGAAGCTGCCGTGGACGAGGTTGGTCGCCCCCGAGCTCACCGACGACCTGGTCGAGTCGATGGCCGACGGCTGTCTCGAACAGGCCGGTGGGCGACCGATCGACGAGCTCGAGCGCCTGCGCGACGACTACGTCATCAACGTGATGCGTGCCCTGCGCCCGCTCGACCTCGGGGCGGGTCGGATCGTCGCCGAGCGGGAGGCCCGCATCCATGCAGCGTCGATCGGGGTTCCGTGGGCCGAGGGCGACGACGTGGCTGCCCCGCTCGACCTCTACCGGGGTGAGGTCGAGCCCGACTGGGTCGACTACAACGGCCACATGTCCGAATGGGCGTTCCTGACCGCCTTCGGGTGGGCGTCCGACAAGTTGTTCCGCTTCGTCGGCATCGACGAGGAGTACCGGGACTCTGGCAGCACGTTCTTCACCGTCGAGACGCACATCAACTACCTCAGGGAGGCGTCGCTCGGTGATCCGCTCCGTGTTACGACCCAGGTGCTCGGCGTCGACGCCAAGCGGCTCCATCTGTTCCACGCCATGGAGCACGCGGAGACCGGTGACCTGCTGGCCACGACCGAGCAGATGTTGCTCCATGTCGACACCGACACCGGCCACACCGCACCAATCCACGATCGACCCGCAGCCGCCCTGGCTGCGGCCTCCTCTGCCCATGCCGACCTTCCCGTCCCACCCCAGGTGGGGCGTGTGATGTCGTTCGGCTGACCCCGGGAGCACGAAATGGACTTCGCACCATCCGACGAGCAGGAGATGATCGTCGACACGGTCAATGCGTTCGTCGAGCGCGAGCTCGTCCCGCACGAGGACGAGGTCGAACGGCGCGGTGACGTGCCGCCGGAGCTCGTCGGACAGATCAGGGACAGGGCGCTCGCCGCAGGCATCTACGCCGCCAACATGCCGGCCGAGCTCGGCGGTGGGGGTCTCGACAACGCCACGATGGCGATGGTCGACCGTGCGTTCGGCTGGACGCAGTACGCCCTCCACTACATCGTCGCCCGGCCGTCCAACATCCTCCAGGCCTGCACCGGCGACCAGGTCGACGAGTACCTGCTGCCCACGATCCGCGGCGATCGGGTCGACTGCCTCGCCATGAGCGAACCCGGTGCCGGCTCCGACATACGCGGCATGACCTGTCGTGCCGAGCAGGACGGCGACGACTATGTGGTCAACGGCACCAAGCACTTCATCAGCCATGCCGACCTGGCCGACTTCACGATCCTCTTCGCGGCCACGGGGGAGGAAGAGACCCTGCGGGGACCGAAGAAACTGATCACTTCGTTCCTTGTCGACCACGACACGCCCGGGCTGGAGGTGGCACCCGGCTACAACTGCGTCTCGAACCGCGGCTACCACAACATGATCCTCAACTTCGACGACTGTCGGGTGCCGGCGTCGAAGGTCCTCGGTGAGGAGCACCGCGGCTTCGACGTGGCCAACGAGTGGCTCGGGGCGACCCGGTTGCAGGTGGCGGCGATCAGCCTTGGTCGGGCCGACCGGGCATTCCGGGTGGCGCTCGAGTGGGCCGCCGACCGGGAGCAGTTCGGCCAGAAGATCGGCAAGTTTCAGGCCGTGTCGTTCAAACTCGCCGACATGCAGACAAAGATGCTCGAGGCCGAGCTCATGACCTACCGGGCGGCGTGGCTCATGGACCAGGGCCGGATGACCGACGGCGACGCGGCCATGGCCAAGATCTCGGCCACCGAGATGCTGCAGTTCGTCGCCGACGAGGCCATCCAGGTACTCGGCGGCATGGGCCTCATGGACGAGTTGCCGCTCGAACGAATCTGGCGCGATGCCCGGGTCGACCGCATCTGGGACGGCACCAGCGAGATCCAACGGCACATCGTCAGCCGGCAACTGCTTCGCCCTCTCGGCGCCTGAGCCCCGGCCACCGGTCTTCGCCCCGTGACTGAGCGCTCGCTGAACCGACTGCTGGCCCCCCGGTCGCTGGCATTCGTCGGCGGGCGCCCAGCGGAGGTTGCCATCGGTCAGTGCCGGGCCCTCGGATTCGAGGGTGACCTCTGGCCGGTGCATTCGACGAGGGATGAGGTATGCGGCCTGCCGGCGTTCCCGAGCGTCGACGACCTCCCGGGCGTACCCGATGCCGTCCTCGTCGCCGTGAACCGGACCGCCACGATCGACGTGGTTGCCCGCCTGTCGGCGATGGGCGCCGGTGCAGCCGTCTGCTACGCCTCCGGCTTCGCCGAGGTGGGCGAGGAGGGCGCCGCCCTCCAGAACGACCTCGTCGCCGCCGCAGGTGACCTGCCGGTGGTCGGTCCGAACTGCTACGGCACCATCTCGGCGACGGTGGGCGCCGCCCTGTGGCCCGACCAGCAGGGCCTGGCTCGTACCGGGCGGGGCATCGCCCTCGTCACCCAGAGCGGCAACATCGGGCTCAACCTCACGATGCAGACGCGGCCGATGGCGATCGCCCACCTCCTGACGCTGGGGAACCAGGCATCAGTCGGCATCGAAGACTGCGTCGAGGCGTTGGCCACCGACCCGGCGGTGACGGCAATCGGTCTCCACGTCGAAGCGCTGCACGACGTCCAGCGGTTCTCGGCGGCCTGTGCCGTGGCCTCGGAGCGTGGTCTCCCCGTCGTTGTCCTCAAGACCGGATCGTCGGCGTCCGGTGCCGAGATCGCCGTCTCACACACCGGGTCGATTGTCGGCAGCGACGCCGCCTATGGGGCGCTCTTCGACCGGCTCGGCGTACATCGCGTCGAGTCGGTCCCCGGGCTGCTCGACACCCTCCTGGTTCTCGACTCGGTGGGACCGCTCCCGGGGAACCGACTTGTGAGCATGAGCTGTTCCGGCGGCGAAGCCTCCGTCGTCGCCGACCGGGCTGAGTCGCTCGACGTCGAGTTCCCGGACTTCGAGGCAAACCAGGCGGAGCGGATCGGGGCCACCCTGTCCGAGTTTGTCTCCATCTCGAATCCACTCGACTACCACACCTTCATCTGGGGCGACGAGGAACGCCTGGCTGACTGCTTCACGGCCGTGCTCGACGGGCCGTCCGATGCGGCGATGCTGGTGTTGGACTTTCCGAGGGGGGGCCTCGACGACTCGAGTTGGTGGCCGACGCTCCGGGCCTTCGGCACCGCCAGCCGAACGACTCGGACCCCGGGGCTCGTCGTCGGGACCATGGCGGAGAACATCCCCACGTCGGTCGAGGCGGCCACGGTCGAGCAGGGCCTCGTGCCGGTGCGCGGGGTTGATGCCGCCCTCCTTGGACTCGAAGCGGCCACACGATGGGGGAGCCACGTGGCGTCGTGCATCCCGGAACCTGTTCGTGGAACGATCGAGGGGGTCGAGGTCCTGCCCGGGTGCGAGGCCGGGATCCTGCTCGCCTCCGCCGGACTGCCGGTTCCCGTCGGCGAGGAGGTCGAAGCGGCCGGAGCGGCCGAGGCCGCCGAACGGATCGGCTTCCCGGTCGTCGTCAAGGTGACCGGGGTGGTCCACAAGAGCGATGTGGGCGGTGTCATCCTCGACCTGTGCGACGCCGGGGCTGTGGCAGCGGCGGCCGGGCGACTGGGTGGTCGAGTCCTCGTCGAGGAGTACGTGGAGGATTCCGTCGCCGAACTGCTGGTGGACATCCGCCGCGAGCCCCCGGTCGGTTGGCTGCTGACGCTTGGAGCAGGAGGCTCGCTCGTCGAGGTCGTGCGCGACACGACGTCGCTGCTGCTCCCGGTCGATGCCGACGACGTCCGTCGTGCGCTGGTCGGGCTCGGAGTCGGCCCGTTGCTCTCGGGACACCGTGGTCGACCAGCAGCCGACGTGGATGCGATCATCGCGGTCGTGGAACGACTCCAACGCCTGGTGCTCGAGAGGCCGGACCTCGTCGAGGTCGAGGTCAACCCGTTGTTGGCCCGTCCATCCGGGGCCGTCGTCGCTGACGCCCTCGTCACGATCGAGAGGGGGCCGCATGGGTAGCGCCGTGACCGCGATCTGCAACGACGGGGTGCTCGAGGTCGTGCTCGACCGGCCGAAGGCCAACGCCATCGACGCCGCCACCAGTCGGGAACTGAGCAGCGTCTTCGCAGGCTTTCGCGACGACCCCGAACTGCGCGTCGCCATCTTCACCGGCGCCGGGGAGCGGTTCTTCTGTGCCGGGTGGGACCTCGACGCCGCAGCTGGTGGCGAGGCGTTCGAGGCGGACTACGGCGAGGGCGGCTTCGGCGGCTTTCCCGAGCTCCCCGGGAGGAACAAGCCGGTGATCTGCGCCGTCAACGGCCTGGCCGTGGGTGGCGGGTTCGAGATCGCCCTGGCTGCCGACCTGGTGGTCGCCGCCGAGCATGCCGCCTTCTTCCTGCCCGAGACAGGGCTCGGCATCATCCCCGACGCCGGGGTGATCCGCCTCCCGCGGATCCTTCCGCCATCTGTCGCAAACGAGGTCCTGTACGCCGGCCGTCGGCTCAAGGCTGACGAGGCGCTGCGGTGGGGCCTCGTCAACGCCGTGGTCCCCGCCGACAGGTTGCTGGACGAGGCCCGTGCACTGGCCGCCCGCATCATGGCGTCGGCCCCCCTCGCCGTCGAGGCCGTCATCGCCGTGGACCGTACGACGCGCTCGCTTCCCCTCGACGAGGCGTTCGCCCACCTCCGGTCCGGGGAGTTGGACGCCTATGAGCGGATGCTGGCCTCCGAGGACGCCGAAGAGGGCCCCCGGGCGTTCACCGAGGGGCGCGACCCCCACTGGCAGGGCCGGTAGGCCCACCAGCAGGAAATCGAAACGGGGTGAGCCGCGCTAGGTTTCCCGTGGAGCGTCGCACCGGGTGCGTGCCAGCAGACGACCAACTATGGGGGACGCGATGAAGAAGCGAAACCAGGGGGGCCAGCGTCTGACGACGCCGATGGTCCGTGACGACGGCCGCCTGCGCGAAGCCACCTGGGAGGAGGCCCTCGACCGGGTCGCCGCCGGGTTCAGCGGCGTGGTCGATGCCCACGGTCCGACCTCCTTCGGTATCTTCAGCTGTTCGAAGACGACCAACGAGGTGAACTACGCCGTCCAGCGCTTCGCCCGCATCGTCGTCGGTTCGAACAACATCGACAGCTGTAATCGAACTTGACATGCTCCCAGCGTCGTCGGTCTGGCGACGGTCTTCGGAGCAGGAGGAGGCACCTCCTCGTACCAGGAGGTGGAGGAGACCGATGTCATCCTCCAGTGGGGTTCCAACGCGCGAGCTGCTCACCCCATCTTCTTCCACCACGTCCTCCAGGGCCTGCGCAACGGCGCCCGGCTGTGGGTCGTCGATCCCCGCCGTTCGGCGTCCGCCAAGTTCGCCGACGCCTGGCTGGGCCTGAACGTCGGAACCGACATCGCACTCGCCCACGGGGTCGCCCGTGAGATCATCGCCGCAGGTCTCGTCAACCGCGAGTTCGTCGACCGGGCCACCACCGGCTTCGAGGAGTTCGCCGCCTACATCGACGACTGGAACCTCGAACACACCGAAGAGGTCACCGGCATACCGGCCTCGGCCATCCGCGAGATGGCACACGCCTACGCCACGGCGCCGACGGCCCAGATCCTCTGGACGCTCGGCATCACCGAGCACCACACGGGTGTCGACAACGTGCTTTCGCTGTGCAACCTGTC
>Ga0315338_1001914_pt1 | contig 23051 bp, 18 predicted proteins | sample ASW8metaG_FD_204518 | JGI IMG/M metagenome (GOLD analysis project Ga0315338, IMG submission 204518) | Ammonia-oxidizing marine archaeal communities from Monterey Bay, California, United States - ASW #8 | ecosystem: Environmental > Aquatic > Marine > Coastal | place: USA: California | collected... | reverse complement strand
GATGGCAGAAGATATCAAGCGCAAGAAGAATGGCACCGATAAAGAGATAGCAGATGCATGCAGAGTCACAAATGTCGCCAATTCACAACGAAATGATCTAATTCAAGAAATTGATGAATCATTAAACCACATGGCAGAAACAGGCAAACTACAAAAGCTGTATAAGCAAGGCAGCACCAAAATGTACGGGAAAGACGATTGATGAGCGCTCTTGTCTTAGGTTGTGGTCGTACGGGTACCAATATGCTACTAGAAATCCTTAGAGCATCTCCGCAACTAGAAGCAACAGAAGTGGCTGAAGATAAGAACGTATTTTATAGATCTGAAAAATTGCCTGAAAATTATCTAAGCAAGTGCGATACCGTATATGTGCCAGACTTTGGGATGGCTAAAAGGTTATTGGATGATAACCCAGAGCTGCGGATACTTTGGACTATTCGAGATCTAAGGGACACAGCCCTCTCTAAAATATACAGAGGACAACCCGGCCATGACTCACCTACACTGTCGGATGACGCAACTCATGAAGGCTGCATAAAAGATTTAGAATGGATGCGCCAGATTTACAAATTTGTTAAAGCAAACTATCCTGATAGAATAATGGTAGTAAAAATGGAAGATGTAATTTTGATTTTTGAAGACACAGTAAAAGAAGTTTGTAATTTCTGCCAGATAGAATACACAACAGGGATGGAAGATTTCACATCGCGATATCGAAATAAGCACAAAGCTAGCCGCTATAGGGGTCTCGACTCTAAGCAGGTCGCGATATACAAGAATCTAGAAACGGTTTATAATGGTTTTTTCAATAGTCATTCTATAAATATAGATTCTCTATTTTCCGATTTAAAACCATTTCAAGAGGAGTTTGGATACGAATGAAATACTTAATAACCACCAGAGCAGACGAGGGTGTTCAAGACTACGCCGACATATCCCATCCGATAATCAAGAGATATGCAGATTCAATTGGGGCTGATTTCCTTGTGATGGACCACGAAAGCGGCTGTACCGAAGGAAACGGAAAATGGCACTATCGTATCCTAAAGCATAAAGAATTACACGAAGAGTATGATAGAATAATGCATTTAGATACAGACATGCTGCTGGTACCGGGTTGTCCCAATATCTTCGATGTGGTTGCTCACAATAATATAGGAACAACCTTAGAAGATAAGGGCTCCAGAAGAGGAGATCGAAAGAGCAGAATCTTCGCAGCACAGCAACAATTTGGAGATGTAGGGTGGGAAGACCAATATATAAACACAGGTGTGTTTGTGACATCCAGATGTCATGCAGAAATATACCAAACAATAAATGATGGATACTGGCTTGGATACGGACAAGATGATGTACATCTAGGATATTTAATTAAAAAGAACAATTTCACCATACAAGATCTCGGTCATCGATTCAATCACATGACGATGTTTTCTGAGCCATGGAATGGTTCACCGGATCGGTTTGATTCTCATGTCATTCATTATGCAGGCGCCGGGATTTTTGAGCCTGGACCAGCAAGTGGATTAGAACAGATGAAGAGAGATTTTAACAGACTTTATGGGTGAGAATTTCAAAATAGTTGTGATCACTGGGTGCTTGGGACTGATCGGCTCTCATGTCACTCGTGAGTGTTTGGCTCAAGGGTGGAAAGTATATGGCGTAGACAAGTGTACGTATGCAGCTAACACCGAGTACATCGAAGAATTCTCACAGAACAAAAATTTTAAATTTGTCAAAGAAGATATAGCCACCCTCAAATATCTGCCAGACTGTGATTATGTTATCAATCTTGCTGCAGAATCACACGTAGGAAACAGCATCATAGACAGCGCCGACTTTATTCACTCTAACGTTGTGGGAGTAAAAAACTTGCTAGACTTAATTCGCTTAAAGCCACGCAATGTAGATGCAATGCCGGTTTTCTTTCACTTTAGTACAGACGAGGTTTACGGAGATGTTGAAAAAGGCTTCCATGATGAACAGGATATCCTAAAGCCGTCAAACCCATACTCAGCATCTAAAGCTGCAGCCGATATGCTTATAATGGCGTGGGCTCGTACTTATGATCTTAAATATATTATACTCCGGCCAACAAATAACTATGGCAAAGGACAATTTCCAGAAAAGCTAATACCAGTGACCATCAAACACTTAATGAGAGGCAAGAAAGTGCGACTTCACGATGGTGGTGAACCTATTAGAAATTGGCTACATTCCAGCGATACAGCCACCGCTGTAACGGCTATAATTGAATCTGGCAAAACTAACGAGATTTACAACGTTGCTGGAGGTTTTGAACAACAAAACATTGAGACTTTTAAAAAGATCGTAGAAGCTTATCACGGGCAATTACCAGAGAATTGGAGAGATATGACAGACTTGACATACGCCCGCGAAGGTCAGGACGTAAGATATGCCCTGAATGATGATAAACTTCGAGCCATAGGCTGGGAACCAAAAAAGAATTTTGATAACGAAATCACAAACTTAGTAAAACACTATAGAGAAAACTTTAAGTGGTAATATGGAAAAGAATAACGATACAATTTATGTCCGCGGAACCCTAGGAGACGCCTTTATGATAGTATTGAAGATTGATGCAAACAAAGATAAAGTTAAAAAAGTAAACCACTACTCGAAGCATCAATATGCATACCCAGCAATTGAAAAAATATACAATTTAATAGAAGGAGTACAAGTCAATTTTTTAAAAGAGCCCCTGAACGAACAGTGCGTAAATGGTTATATGGAGACCCACGAAACGTGGAATCCACACCCAGACTTTAATCTGCCAAAAGTAGAAAGCTTTAATTTGCCAGATGAATTTTCTGTCGCTCAATTGAATTCAGGATTGAATCAGGCTTGGCGAAATTTATCTCCGGCAGACATCAACTTGATTCCTACATCTTCGCACCTTGTGTTGGTGGGCACAGACGATCTTGATACCGGGATGCTGACCCAACACACATACACCGATTTGCGTAACAAGACGACGATTCCAGAATGCTTGGCAGTGATCCGACAAGCACAGTGCTTTTATGGGCCCCAGGGGTTTTTATCATTTTTTGCGCTTAGTCAAAAAGTCAGATCTAATATATTTTTAAAAAATCAATCCGATGTACATGCGACCAATATCAGAATAGGAATGATTAAAGAGTGGCACGAACATGTAAATTACGTAGGAGTTAATGATGATTATCAATGATAATATAGTTTTTATTCATCTTCAAAAGTGCGGAGGAACCTTCATAAAGCACATGATGGAGCAAAATATGAATGCGGTCAATATTAGACCGGAACACAATGGTTTTAAAGATATGAACCCTCGCGATAAGGATAAGCTTATCGTGGGAACAATTCGAAACCCCTACTCATGGTACGTATCACTATATCATAGCCATCTGCCAGATGCAGACACATCCTTTTTCAGTGAAGTGTTCAAGGGAACGAATTCATTTGCAGAGTGGGTTAAGAAATTTTTGAATACCAATCATGTTGTTTATCATGATTTAAATTTCAGCGCTATTTCTCGACTTGATATTGGTCCATACACTTATAGGATGCTGAAATGTTACTCCGACGATCTAAGGTCTAATTCCAATTTGAAATCCGAAGATGTATCTCTTGGAAATATAGAGATATTAAAAACGGACGATCTGGCAAATAACTTTGTTTCTTTGATAGAAGACAAGATAGGGATCTGCACGGAAGCTCGAAAGAAGATTTTAAGCACGAGCAAGATTCACGCAAGCAAACATGAACATTACTCAGAATATTATGATCAAGAAGCTTATGAGCTTGTTAGTCACAAGGATAGGATAATATTCGAATTATTTGGATATGAACATGAGCGGTAAATTATTAATCGCTGGACCATGGCTCGGTGAGTTTGGCTGGGAATTGTTTGCATGGCATGGCTATGTTAGAGCGCTTTCTGAACATTTTGATGAAACAATTTGTATTGCGCGTAAGAATTCCAAGCACTTATACGTTGACTTTGCTGACGAGGTGTTAGCATATGATAGCGATGCGGGCGTCCCGGATATGTTTTTTATGCCAAATATAAAGATTGATGGTGTTTTGTTGACAAATATTTTGCGACAAAACAACGTCGATATAAGCACCAAAAATGTGAGCTGGTTTCCTGCACGCAAGATTGGTCAGCCTCCTTTTACTCATCATTCCGAAGAGATGTCGTTTGGAAGTTTAAATATAAAACCAAAATATGTTATATTAGAGAACGAATTCAAGAAATATGATTATGTGTTTCACATAAGAAACCGACCTTTAAGAATGGAGGATAATTGGGCTATAGAAAAATGGTCTAAATTATTAAAACTATTGACCATAAACAATGAAACCGTAGCCTGTATAGGAACCAAGAAATCTGCGATACACATCCCCGGCACAGAAGACCTTAGAGATATTCCAATGAATGAGCTAATAGGACTTCTCAGCAACACAGGGTGCTGCTTTGGTCCGTCCTCTGGACCAATGCACCTAGCGAGCCTCTGCAATACCCCACACGTTGTGTGGTCGATTATGTACAATTACGAGAGATATACAAACAATTGGAACCCTCACGAGACACCAAATTTGTTTCTCGGAGAACATGACTGGCACCCAGAACCAGAGTATGTTTATGAAAAATTTAAAGCCTGGAAAGAACAAGGATTATGAAAAAGATTGGAATAGTTGGAAATGGATTTGTAGGATCGGCAATCGCTGCCGGCTTCTCACTGCACGCAGAAGTATCCATATATGACAAGGATCCCCGCCGGACTCTGGACAGCTTAGAGAAGACTGTGAACGAAAGCGAGTTTATTTTCGTAGGAGTGCCAACCCCAATGGAATCTACGTCAGATGGTACAATTAGTCTCGATATTCTAGACTCCGTAATGGAGGAGATAAACACTCTAAATCGCAGAACAGACAATATTTTTATTCTTAAATCGACGATTGTTCCCGGAACAACTCAGAGATACATTGAAAAGTATCCCAATTTGAATATCATTTTTAATCCAGAGTTTCTAACTGAAAGGGCTGCAAGACTAGAATTCATCAACGCATCTAGAATCGTTTTAGGTGGCCACCCAGCGCTCTGTGCGAGGGTAGAAGGATTGTACCGCGATAGATTCCCAATTACAAAAATAATTAAGACTGACACCAAGTCTGCTGAGTTTATAAAATACATGTGCAACTGCTTTTTCGCGATGAAAGTCTCTTTTATGAATGAGATGAGGCAAGCCGCATATACAGATGCTTTAAACTGGGAAGACGTAATGGACGGCTTCCTTACGGATGGACGCATTGGAAATTCGCACATAGATGTCCCCGGGCACGATGGTAATTTCGGCTTTGGTGGGAAATGTTTCCCCAAGGACATCAATGCTTTTATAAAATATTTTGAAGAAAAAGAAATAAGTCCCCTGTTGTTAAAAGCGGCATGGGATAAAAACTTAGAAGTAAGAAAAAATCACGATTGGTTAAATATTAAGGACGCTGTGTCCAAAAAAGGAGAATAAAATGACTGAACAAAACTTTAAGTTATCGGATCAAGCTTTGGGATCTGTTATGATGGCTTTACAAGAATCTTTATTGAATGAAATGGATATAGTTCCCATTCTAAAAGGTTTTGAATTGGCACCCGGCGAGGATGGGTTGGTAGTGCTAAACCCACCCACCGTCAGGGTGTCAAGCGAAAAATTGATTACAGAGAAAGATCTGTTAAGCATGGTAAAGTAATGCCGCGCTATAGATATCATTGCGACACTTGCGATATAGATTTTACGGCAACTCATCTGTGGGAGGATCCACAAGAGGAGTGCGTGATCTGCGGAAAGAACGAAATTAAAAAACTTCTCACGAAACCGCTTAAGGCGGTGTCGAAAAAAGATAAACCAGATCATGATGGAGATTTGGTAAAAAAATATATTAATGAGAATAAAGAAGTGCTCAAAGGGTTAAAAGAAGAAGCCAAAAAGGACACTCATGAGTAAACTAGAGATTATATTAATATGTGTATGTACATTGTCTCTAGTATTTAATGGCGTAGTTTTTGCATATGCTCGAGCCGCCATCGCAAGACTCTTAACTGTATCAGAAGAGTTGGGAGACTTGCAGCAAATGGTAAATGCATTTGCATTACACTTAAAAGAAGTTTATGAACTTGAAACATTTTACGGAGATCAAACCCTTCTTGGGCTTTTGAATCATGCCATCTCTTTCAATGAGCAATTAGAAACTTTTGAATATGTGTATTCACTAACTGAAGAAGAAATTGAAATTGATGAATCAAACACCCAAGACCCCGAAGTCGAAGAAGTCTAAAAGACGCAAAAATCATTATTTTACACAAGTGCATGAAGATGCAATTGTAAGATATGCAAAAATTACATGTAAGCGAGAAAGAACAGAACTATATGTAAATTGGATTGGACCAGCATTTAACGAGATGGTGGATAAAATTGTTTTTACTTATAAGTTTACAAACTTGCCAAATATTGATTATCTGAGAGATGAGTGTAAAATTTGGTTGATGACCATCCTTGACAAATACGATCAATCAAAAGGCTCCAAAGCCTTTTCTTATTTTTCTGTTATTACAAAGAATTGGTTCATTCATAAAGTAAAGAAACAACAAAAGAGAAACAAAAGAGAGGTCGACTATGACAACATTGCCAAGAAATATGAAGAGCAATATCTGTCAACGGATGAGTCCTACTTAACCGAAAGAGAAGAGTTAGAATTTTGGAATTCCTTTTACAAAGAACTAAAATCTTGGGACTCTAGCCAAATGAAAGAGAACGATCTAAAGGTCTATAAAGCTATAAATATTTTATTTGAGTCAAAAGAAGATATCGAAATTTTTAACAAAAAAGCTATTTATTTATACTTGCGCGAGATTACTGGTCTAAACACCAAACAGATAGTAAACTCACTTAAGAAATTTAGAAGAAAATATTCTTCTTTTAAAGAAAATTGGAACGACGGACAATTATGATAAAGAACGATTTAGATTCTCTTGTGACCGAAGCGCTGGAGAACATTAGAAAAGATAGAAAAACCGCACGAGAGTTTCTGAACGAAATAGCAAACCAGATTGCACAAGATTCAGAACAAAATAGGTCATTGAGTCCTGTTGCGGCCAAACATATCGAAACAATGCAGCGCTCAAATGAACAATTAGTAAAATTAATTAACATAAAGCAGAAGAACACCGAAGCAGTCTTTGAATTGTCAGAAAACGATAAGTCCAATCTTTTTGATCTGATTCAAGGAAGCCCAGACGATGGGTAAAAAGAAGTTTATATCGATAGAAGACTTTGCATTACCGTCTCAGGCGGTCGATCTTGTTAAAGAATCGATTAGAGGAGGCATAGAATATGATGCTTTTGGTGACCGTCAAGTTTTCACCGCGATCGCTCTTACTACTTCTGTTCCCTTAACCAAAGTAGAGGCTACTGGCTACGGCGCCGCATTCTCTGGGCTTAATCTTGGTACGGGAATGAGACATAAATTTAAAGCTAGAATTTTAGACGAAGACTCTCCACACCAATTCTTGCCAGATCCGTGCGCATTGGCAAAAACTGGCAATAAAAATAAAACTATGTCTGCGATACAGAGACATACCGATTTTATACAAATTAATGTCAAAGGAGATAAAGTAGCTGCCGGCGATATCGTAGAAGTCGTTATGAGAAAGAACGTTTTTTCATATGATCTTCAGGTCGGGCTTTTTAATAAAATATTAGCGTTTAACGCGGAAGCGGCAGACCTGCTAAAAGATACCGGATGTATTACTTTAGCGGCAGATTTTGATTACAAACGCATACCACCAAAGACAACTTCCGTAGATACTTCCGACATCGGCGCCGCCGCGGCAATTTCTGTGGTCAGAAACCGCACAGATGGTGCAACCCGGGTCGGACAAAACGGTCACGGATACACAGTTGAACTCGTGAAAGCGCTGCAGCAAATGGAGGCGGACCCAAGCATAACAGCGCCAGATGGCGGGTATATAAGAAAATTAACAATAAACGACAATGAGCGCGATGGCTGGGCATTTGCCAAGATTATTCATGACAAAGTCACAAAAAAATCCTGGGACTACGTCTACAAGCTTTACCCGAGTAAAAACGCCCGGTATATTCTAAAAAAATTGAAGGCTGAAGAGAAGCGCGTCGGTATTGGCGGTGCGGATGTCAATCTAGCTCCATGGGCAGCGATTTTCGATGAGCAACTCCAGAAGGATGTCTATATGAGTCTTCACCAAAAAAGCATCGCGATTGATTACGGGACCACCATGTATACAGGAGCGCAAGTTAAGTTTCTCGCAGCCGCCGCACTGAGCCTAGGCACCACCGCCAACGCGACCAGATATTCAACACGGAAGATCTTGGGTGAGCCAATTGGTGGTTATTGGACCGCCGCGACCACCTCAAAACTCACACGCACGAAACCTGACGTCATCGCCGGAGACGAGCACCTGCACATTGAATTCAACCTACCCACCGGAAAAGTCTAAAAAATATAGTTATTTGTGTTTAAAATTAACAAAAACGCTATTTTTTGATATTTATATAACAAAGAGGAAATAATATGGCTTCGATCTTCGGAGATGATAAACCCGCATACACAAACCCAGACCCAGAAAACGCCAGTACGCTAGAAAAACAGATGAAAAGGCGGAAGGGCGCCGTCAAGATGGTCCCATCCAACAGTGGTATATATCATACGTACGTTCCGATGAAGGAGCTTATCTTCAAGATTGCCCCCAACGAGTCTGTTATACAGCATCAAGGAGCTTATATAACCTTCGGAACAGATAGACCTGGAGGACTGACAAGTGGACTAGGCGGTCAAGGATATGGCGCCACAGCAACAATAGACTTGGTTGTGGGTAGAGGATCTGCAGCTAACGGAGGAGAAGGCCCAAAAGACGGATCTATTATTAACAATATGTTTTCCGCAGATGCTGCGAGAGTCTACATAAGTCAGTTAACCGAGGTGGATAAAAACTTCGGTATTGCAAACGGTGTCCCGGGCGTTGCTCCCGGCATGCCCAAATATGTAGGCTCAGCAGTGGCGATAAAAGCTGACGACGTAAGAATGATTGCGACAAACAGCCTTAAGATCTGCACCGGCCGTGGCGATGGCTTCGAAGGTCATGGCTCTCGCGGCGAACCAAACTCGCTAGGCGGAAAAAGTCAGACAGGACCAACGATTCAATTGATAGCAGGAAACTACAGCGATTCAGAATTAGTATACGGCGGTATAAAGAATCCGTTCGATGAAATAGCATACCTCCAGCCAGCAATAAAAGGACACAACCTCTTAATAGCTCTGCAGGAGCTTTTCAATGTTGTGATGGCGACTTGGTCCGGAGTATACAATATGGGACTCATCCAGACCGGGTTTAACTCCGTGGTCGGCATAGACCCTTACCGCTCGTGGGTTTCTGCTGCAGCACCCCCCGCCGGACTGGGTCAAATGACTTACGTCCTGCAAAATTTATGGTCAGCAAGAACTAAGGGTTCAATGTGGGAACAAAATTATTTAGAGCCACATGCACCAAGATATATTGCAAGCCCCAATATTTGGTTAACATAAAACAATAGGAAACAAAATGGCAGAAAAAAAAGACTTATCACCTCAAGAACTAAAGGAGATCCGCAATGAAGAAATAAATTTAGTAGAAAGAAATCAGCCAAAATTTCAAAGTACCCGCTCTATCCTACAGTTTCAAGACTTTGATAAAGATGGACTTATTGATATATGCGATGACTTACTAGAGCCAATCACCGCACCCTGTAAGGGACCATGTGTACCTAACCCAAGCGCAATCTTTCCTGATTGGAAAACGAAGGACTTTCTTGAGCCGTTTGTGAACCCAAAGCTGTGTTATTATCAAGTAGCGAAGGTTACCCATTATAAGAATACCGCACCATCGGCTGTTTTACAAAGAGATAATGAAGCAGAAATAAACGCAGTGATGAAATCCCGCTTTGAGGAATTCGCAGATCAAGTAATTGATAGTCTCCTGACCTTTGAACAAAAAGAGAATACAGAAGAAACAGTTGCAAAAGTAAAAGAAGCGATTAGGTATGAAAAGTATTACCTAAATCCGTCGGCGCCAAAGTCTAGACTCCAATTGCTATATTCTGTACCTTTTGATGTGATCGACAATCTACCCGCAGCACCGCCCGACGAGGAGGAGGAGGAAGAAGATCCGCCCGGTACCATGTATATTGATTATGAGGCTGATCAAATCGGCTCCATGTTAATTCACGTAAGAAAGGCGCTCGATCTTTATGGCAGATTTCATCAAGTTGGTCAACAGCTCGGCGATGGAACTTTAAAGTTCGTTAAAACAGGCTCAGTGTTTAACTTGGAAGATTACGGAGATTATGGGATCTTCACTTCTAGTCTTTTGTCGGATATTGGAACAGACCTGGAAGTTTTCTTAAACAAGAAGGGGTTTCAAATGGTCGGCGTAGCCGCAACAGGTTTCTTCGACGATTGGTTTAAAGACAGAATAACCAGAATAAGAATTAAAATATTAAACTATAAATTACAGACTATAACAATTTGGACTGTGGCTTGTGGTCAAAGACCTCGCTACTTTAATAAGAAAAGTTGTACCGCTCTCGGGCGCACATCAGAAGCCTGGAAAGACCCAACCGCGGTGGCATATTTCGCCAAACTGCAGGAAATGGATCAAGATATTAATGCGAGAGTTCAGATTCCATGGAAAGAGACCATAGTAAAATACACTTATCCAGAAGTCTATGTGGATAACAAACTCGAGATCACCGGCCCAGCCGAGATCAGCACCTGCATCGATGCAGCTTTGAATGAAGAGCTGAAAGATTTGGGACAAGATATTCTAAATGATGTCTTTAGTCTCGGAGACGCTGTTGCCTGGAGATGGAGAAAAGCCATCTGCAGAAATGATGAGCAAGAATCCAGAGCCGACGACGCCTTGATGGGAGTTTCATATGAAGAATTTATGGAAGCTAATATGTCAGAAGCTTATGGTATGGCACAAATGCAGGCGTTCAAGCGATTAGCAAAAGATGATCAAATATTCGTACAAATGTGTGCAATGGTTTTGATGTCGACAACGAAATTTGGACCAGCGATGAGCGCCATGTCCAAGCTGTTTGAGTTTGGTTTCCAGCGCCTTAAATGGTGCGGTCTGTTAGATCTGCTACAGAACGCAATTAAATGTCTTCTTGCGGGATTATCTTTTGAAGACGCACTCAATAGTTTGATTAAGAGTGCATTAACAGCAATGAACACAGAAATGTTTGGGCAATTGCTAGCATCCCTCCCGGCAGACAAGCAAGAAGAAGTACGCTTGAAAGTTCAAGAAATGCTCGCTAGCGGCGACTTTTTGCGCAACGCGACATCAACCGGAGACCAGGCATTTCTCGGAACTGGTGGCGGTGGTCTTGCAAACGCCACAGGAGAAGCAGCCCAAGCCATGGCAGCGACCGTCGCCTGGGCTACCAAACATGGTATCGGCGCCCCGGCAACCGCTTTCGGCGGTGGCATGGATGATGTCTCGGCTAGATTTGAAGCTAGCTTACCTTGGAACAATCCAGAAAAAATCAGAGAAGAACGAGCTTCAATGAAGCCCGGCAACGAAGGCATCAAGACTGGCACATCCTCCGCTGAAGCGGGCAAACAAAAGTTCGAGCGTACCCTGGTACCAGAATTAGATAATGGTGCTGGTAACACCGGCAACGATTCGCCACCTCAAGAGGGGATCATGCAAATATATATGATAGCCGTTGTTGAGGTATATAGTGACAATCTTCCTGTTTTGTTAGATGAACTTAACAAGTTTCCAGGCGCCGAAATTGTTTCTTCAATTATTGCTTTAATGGACTGCCCTCATCCTCCGCTCTTCAATCCTGGAATTATGGATTTCATTAAATCTCTCGGATTTCCAATTTGCCGAAACATGAAAGAGATCAAGAAGATTCACATGGAAAACCCTTTCCAGTATTTTACGGATTTTGCTGATATCACAAAGGCAATCTGGGATGCATTTAAGTGGTTTTTGAAACAAGTTATTATGATCGTTTTGATCAACATAATGGTCAAAATATGTGAAATCATAGGACGAGCTATATGTAAAGCCATCGAAGCCGGCGGCAATATATTAAAATCAATGGTCACTGGCGAAGGAACGTTCGAAGATGCTATCAAAGATGCAATCTGCGGACCAGACGCTGACGATGAGCAAGTAAAAGATACTGTAGTGGATCTATTAGACCAGCTTGGTGCCGGCGGCGCCGCCCTCGCGAATCGAGACGCCGCCCTGCAATTCGGCGCCGATCTATCTGCATCGCTGACCAAAAAAGAAATGTCAGAAATGTTCTTAGGGAATGCCAGCGCAGAGTCGCTAGGCATCACAGATCAAATACTTGAATTCGAACATTCGTGGTTGAGAGATGCTCTCCCGAATAAGAATTCTGTCAAAAGATTTATGGGCAATATAGGAAACCTCTTTCCATTAGAATATAGAGAGCAATTGAGAGAAATAGCTTACGAGCTACCAATCGACGATATGACGCCAGCAAACCCAAGTATGTGTGCTAGCGATGAAATGATAGCCGACTTCAAAGCCCTGCGCTGCGAACTGCTAGGCGGACGCGCTAGCGAAGGGCAATGCCATAAAATGTTCTGCGATTTAAGAGAAGATATGTTGCAGGATCTATCTGACTTAGGAGATTTAACTCAGCAAGGCATCGCCGAAGCAATTGATAAAGCTACTCCGCCGACTGTTTCAACGCCGGGCTGCGATGACGGATTAATCCCGTATGAATCTCCGATGCAGATTGCGGTAGCAAATCAAGTATTAGGCGGCTCGCTGGATCAGTTAAAGATAGACTACGGAAAAGATATGATGGGCAACGGAGGATTCTTGACCGGCGACTCCTCGTGGGGTTTCATCAATATGGTTATGTCAGATACCTATGGCAACCCGCTCACAGCGCATCATAGAAAGGCTGGGAATAGAGACGACTACGTTAACTTTGCAAGTAATCTTGCCGGCGGCGGCGAACCCTCAACTGGATTTTGGTCGTTTCTTTCGACTAAACCGGGATTTTCTGGGCAAAAAGGTCAATTTCCGTATTGGGTGGGGGAATGGCTGATGAGACAATTTTTAAATGCTGGAATCAGCCCCTTAGTACCCGATGCCGACGGCACCATCACCAAGGACAGTGAACCTGCCAATGACACGCGTGACACAAAACAGATCAATGGCGTCGGACTCAAAGATGGTAATTTATTAAAATACGCTGGAAATAATTTGAGAAGGAGTATGATATTTGACTCACATAACGAGCTACAAGGCGCCGTGACCTTTGCAATTTCGTTTGATCAGTTGGGCTTTAATGGCGTCATTGGACAGAACGTTGAACTAATCTCAGTTCCTGATTTTGGATATAATGTGGACTTGCGCGCAGACTTTGATTATGACCATGGCGAAGATTCGGGCATGCTTGGTACCGGCGCCGTCATCATTAGACGAAAGGCAAGAAAGGGTCGCCGCGATGGCACCCACGGACGAGGTGGGTATCAGACAGAAGGCGCCGATATCGCCCTCGATTTCAAAGACAATGCCCGCGGCATGTATAAGGGCGGAAAAGCTCCAGTAATTGAGGGAGGCGCCCTGACCAGTGAGACCTACGCCGCCGGCGGAAACTTTGGCTGGGATGGGGAAGCCACGGGCGGTAGTATCTGGGAGGGCGGAGGAAATCCCGGCTATGGATCTACATGGAGTTATGGATTTGACCTCTGTGCCTATTACTGTGATTATGAATATGATGAAGATTCAAAAACATACAAGAACCGGTTTGACGATAATATAAGAGTTCAAATGATAGAAAAGGCAAACGAGAACGCAGTAGTCACGAGCCCCCTATCCGATCAAGTAGGTGATGAATTCGAACAAGCTCTCTTTGATCTACCCGACTGGATTGAATCAATTCCCATAGTTGGCTGGGCGATTGAAAATCTAGTTAATTGGATCCTAGGGTTCATTATCGACACAAGCGTACGCATCAAAGGAATGGCTGCGTCAGCAGATAACAGTGATTCAGTTGATTATATTATAAGAGCTAGAGAGTTTGAGTTCATTTCGGTAGATGATACGTTAGACGTATTTAACATGCCTCCCTCTCAATATCCAAATATTATCGACCTTGAAGGGCCCGGCGGAATTAACGTATCAAAATTCCCGAAATTCGCAGCCGCTATGGAAGTTCCCGGTGACTATGCGCCCCCCGTCTACTTGTTAGCGGATATGACAAATAGAACCGCTTCCACATCTCTAAAGCAAGAATACGATAATATGACAACAAAGATATATCAAGATTTTGCACGAGAGATTGGAGAAAACGAAATCGGCTGGAAATACGGGGCTACATATGATTTTCTAACTACTTCAGATATTATATACGGAATGAACGACAACGGAACGTTTGTTCCATATGGCGCGTACGAGATGCGCCCCGGCGCATGGGGCGAAGAAACGCGCCCATTGTTGGATAGCGATGGTGTTCTTGGGATAAGTTATGATCAGTTTTTACACGGCGAAGACGCCCGCGTGATATATTTAAATCCAGCACAATTTGGTGGCAGCTATACGAACCCCCCACTATATGTTAAGCCAATCAGATACGAAGGTTGGTATGGATTTATTAATGTATTCTTCCCGGAAGCAACGGCATGTAAGCCCCACAGTACAGACTTGATTGATTTTGATGAAGTTAAACAATTCATAGAAAAGATATATCCTAATATGCCAGAAGATCCGAGGCTAGCACAAGATCTTGAGTGTATACGAGAAGTTCCATTTTCTAGAATTATGGACCGCGGCGGAAAAACAGGTATGTACGCATTGATTTTGGCAGCCATTAGAATTTATGCTAGTGTACATTTCTTCAAAGCTATGGGAACGTTCTCAAAAATTATGCCAAAATTTCCGGATAATTTTAGTACAATTTATTCTGCTTATATTGTTGAGAGAATGGAAGAAGACTTCAAGGATACCCAGGGCGCCTTCTGGGAAATGTTCAACACCTTTAAAGACGACGAATTTTGGTACGGTTTCCTTGAACAGTCTGTAGAATGTTATAACTTCTTGGTCGCCCAGGGAGAAATAGAAAAACCGATAGCTATGGGATTTTTACAAAACTCATTTGACACTATCAATGATTTGCAGACAGATTATGCATTTCCTTACTTATTAAGTGAACAACGAAAATATAAAAACAGCGAAGGAAACCATGTAAAGCAATCTGTTCCCGGGCTAATGGACGCTAAGCTCACAGGAGATGCAGGATTCTTCCAATCTCTAGAAGGATACAGAGAGTCGAAGAACATGGAAGCGGTGCAGTCGGTAGATGAAGAAGCTAAGATAATTCTCCAGCAACTCGTTAATAGAGAATTGACGATAATGGGTGAAAAACTGGTTAAGAATATGAGATCAACCGGCTTCAATCCAACGATTTTTGACCTAGACTTTTGGATTTTCCAACACAAATGTCAAACAAGTCTTCAGTTCCTAGGACCAGATACCGTCGAAGTACCCGCCGCCGGCATCCCAACAGAACGAACAGATGATTTATACACTGTTGGTGGAGAATTCAGAGTCATCTCGGATGAAGACCCCAATAATGGTTTCGCTTACGCTGACGAATATGTTGGGGATTATCATGTTGTGCTTGATGAAGAAGGTGACCCGGTTTATAAAGCCGGCGCAACGGAGTCTACTGCCGCACAGGACATTCTGACACCCGTGGACTCTCTCATGACCATTAAGACCGTGGAGGTCACATGGGAGTCAGCCAATGCGCTGACGACTGCACTAGGGAACTCTTCAGAGTATGGACCAAAATACAGTGACACCACGGAACATGCCGCGCAATATCCGACTTCGATCCGCAATCCTATTGATTTAGGAGATGTACCAGATCTAGGCTCCATCACCGGCGGCAGCGTCGACGAGCCGTTCGGAATAGAAAAATATATAAGTATCACCGACAACACCCCCGGAGCCACAGCAATCAAATACACCCAAGCTGAGGCGAAAACTAAGATACAATCTAACAATTCTTCGAAGTTATTGTCGGAAGTTTATCCGGGATCAATAAAGATAGTAGAAAATGAAGACGGCGTAATGGTAGGATACTCTGGTCACATGGGAGTTAGATATGGTTTGAATTTCTATTATACTGCGCACGGCAGCAAATCTTTGATAGCCTCAGTGGAGGTTGACGCCCTAGATTTGAAGATTGGACAGTTTAGGACAATGCAGCCAAGTAGTAAACTTCTGCACTGCCTGCTTACGAATCTAAAGAACAATCCTAAGTATAAGCTCATGACTCAATATATCTTCTCCTATAGAAAATCAACAGCAATGCTAGCCATGTATAATGATATGGCAATCATGAGTTCGATTGGAGAGATGACGCCGGCTGAGGGCGCCGATACATGTGGACCTCCTGGGCCCCTACTTGGCAATACTATAGGATACATGTGGCCAGAATTTGGCTATGCAGATGACGATGTAAGAGATCACTGGGTTGGCAATTCTTATTACACCGCCGGCGCAACAACAGAAAACAAAGGCAGACATCCGGCGGTCCGCGCCAAGCCTGGAAGTATATGCTATATAGACCGCGAAATCGAATATAAATATTACAAAGCCCCCCCTGGTGTTGGGCTGCTGTCTTGGCTTTTTCCCAATAACGATCCCATAAAAGTAAGATTCGTAAATGTTGATTTGCGCCAGAGCGCCGTAACTGGAAACGAAGGCTGGTCTCACCAGGGCGATCGCGAGGCTAAATGGTTCGAGCCTGCAACATGGGGAGTCCAAGAGTGGGATACATGGGACAGAATACTTCTTAGAAATTCACGTTCGCGAATAAAACAATTATTTAGGACCTATTATAATTCAAGAGATTATCGACCCGGTGACAGCCTGCTTGGCGGAAAGAGTCCGGTAGCAATCTTTATTAAAAATCTCAAGGATGCATTGATGCCATCACCCGGAAAGGGACTGTTACCGTGGTATAAGAAAGGAAAAACTAGAAATAATCCATACAATGCTAACGGTGAACTGTGTGACAAAAACAATTAATCACCTATTTATCTGAGGGAATCAATATATGGCGTCCTTTGCAGTAAAATTACCAATTACTAGAAACAGCATTGACGGATTTACGATGATTAAAGATTTCAAAACTTTAATTTCTCAAAATCTAAAAATGTTAGTTTTAACCGATCCTGGCGAAAGAGTCATGGATCCAGAATATGGTGTTGGCGCTAGAGCCTATTTATTTTCCAATTTTAGTACCACCGTTTATGTCGATATCGAAACCAACATTAAAAATCAAGTGGCTAAATATATGCCGATGGTAATTATTAAACAAGTTGAGTTTGACAAGAGACCAGAAACCATAGATCGAAACACTCTGGCTATGAGAATAGTCTATAGGATCCCAGCTATAAACATCACAGAAATGCTGGAATTCACTATTTAATAGAAGGAATTTAAATGCCCAACAATCAAAAGAAAATAACGCCAATAGATTATACTAGTAGGGATTACGACTCCATCAAGGGTGATCTGTTACAAATCGCTGAGCGCCTATACCCCGCTTCCTTTCAAGATTTTAGCGAAGGATCATTCGCGTCATTAATGATCGACGCGGTTTCGTATATTGGAGATCAATTGTCCTTCTATATGGACTACAACGTGAATGAATCTTTCTTGGATACCGCCTATCAATTTGATAACGTTCTACGCCATGGAAGAATATTAGGCTATAAATATACCGGTCGACCATCGACATATGGCGATGTTGCATTGTTCTTGTTGATACCAGCTTCTCAGACCGGAATCGGACCAGACACAGCATACGTTCCAATATTAAAAAAAGGAACTCAGTTTTCAACCGCCTCTGGCTTAAACTTCACGCTAATAGAGAATATAGATTTTGCGGATCCAAAACATCCCGTTGCGGTAGGTCGAGTAGACAGCTCTACTGGCGCCCCCACCCATTACGCGATAAAGGCGACCGGCACCGTTGTTTCCGGAATATTCACCACAGAGCTTGTAAAAGTGGGAAATTTCCAACAATTCAGAAGTGTTGGGTTGACCAGCCAAAATGTAGGCGAGATAATTTCAGTACACGACACACAAGGCAACGAATATTTTGAAGTAGATTATTTGGCTCAAGATATGGTTTATAAAGAAATATCAAATAAAAACTATAAGAAAGATAATGTTCCATCCATAATTAAACCTTATTTAGTCTCGAGAAAGTTTGTAGTCGAAAGAAGTCCAACATCAACCGTTTTGCAATTCGGCAGTGGTAAAGCCGGCGCCAGCAACGTTGTTGCTAGCCCCCAGTCAGTAGCGATGAACGTGTTTGGAAAAGATTATACAACTTCAATAACCTTTGACCCAACCCGGCTGTCCGAAAACCAAAGCCTAGGCACTGTACCAGAAAATACGACCCTCACAGTTGTTTTGCGTACGACCAACCCCGGAAATTCAAACGCAGCAGTCGGTCAACTTAATACAGTAAATGGCTCCTCCTTTGAGTATGGAGACAGGACGATCCTGAACCAGAACACTATAGACGAAATTGCAACTTCTTTGGAGGTGAACAACGAGGCTCCCATCACAGGAGACGTCACCAACCCCGGATCCGGAGAAATTAAGAAAAGAATTTTTGACACGTTCCCCACACAAAACAGAGCCGTAACCCAGGCAGATTACGAAAATGTAACATACCGGATGCCGGCAAAATTTGGCTCAATTAAAAGAGTCTCTGCGCAAAGAGATCCAGACTCACAAAAAAGAAATTTAAACTTGTATGTTATCTCTGAAGACTCTTTTGGAAAATTAACAAAAACAAACAACGCAATTAAAAATAATTTAAAAATTTGGCTCAATCAATATAGAATGATAAATGATACAATTGATATTTTAGATCCTTTCATTTTAAACTTTGGAATAGAGTTCGCGATAAAAACAATATCCGGCGCCGATAAATATGCAACAATAGATAAGTGTATAAATAAACTTGGCCAAGGCTATGCTGGCGGATACTTTATCGGCGAGTCGTTTTCAATTAGTGATATTTATTCGCAGCTAAAGACTGTCGACGGAGTGTTGGACGTAACTAAAGTAAAGGTATTCAACAAAACAGGCGTAGGATATTCTAGCTCTACTATCGATATTAATTCGAATCTCTCCCCCGATGGTGAAGGTATTATGATCCCCAAGAATGCGATTGTAGAAATAAAATTCCCAACGACCGACATCATAGGAAAGTCTAGATAATGGCAATTAAAAGATATCGGGCAAATTCCGACAACACTATAGTAAGCACTTATAATTCTAACATGACGTCACGTGCCACCGGTTCCAATACTGGACAAGCAGACGTAGTAGAGATATACTCAATCTACGGCAGACAGGCAACTGGCTCGCAGGAATTGTCGAGAGTGCTAATGAACTTCCCGGTGTCCACGATATCTTCCGATAGAACTGCCGGCAGAATACCTTCCAGCGGAAGCGTCAAGTTTTACTTAAAACTACATTCCGCCGCAACCTCCAAAACAGTACCGAGAAACTTTAAGATGGTGGTACAGCCAGTATCGCGGAGTTGGCAGGAAGGAGATGGTCTAGATCTCGAAAACTATCGAGACCTGACAAAAAACGGCAGCGGATCCAACTGGGTTAATGCCGGGAATATAGGAGATGCTGAAGTAACTAACGTTCAGTTTGTCAGCGACACTGCCGCAACCTATCGAGGCAAGTATGTATTGATAACGGATTCTCACCGTAGAAGATATGCATACTATTTTACAGCCGGCGGCACCGGCGACGCCCCCGAAGTGGCAGCTAATGAGGTAGAGGTGGCACTAGGAGCCCTAACGGGCGCCGCAGAGTATTCAAACAAGTTTAGACTGGCAGTTATATCAAGTAGTGCAGCGGTGTCCGCCTCTCTGCTTGGAAAAGATACCGCAGCACGATGGAAGCAAGCGAGAGTGACTAACTTAACCGGTGGTGCCGTCCGAGCTTCATACCGAACCCCGAGTCTATCAGATGATACTTTAATCGTGGTCTCAACACCAACCAGTGGTACTGGTTACGGACCATGGAGAAACAGAGGCGGAGACTACCTTCAAGGCGGCCGCGACGGGGCGACTAAGCCCGGCTTAACTTTTACTCAAAATTTTGCAAACGGATTAGAAGATATACAGATCGATATTTCCAAATTAGTAGAAAGATGGATCGCTGGAACAAACAAAAGCCATGGCATCGGAATAAGATTGTCAGCCAGCTATGAGACATCAGCATCAAAAGCTCAAGCATCCAAAGATCCCAATATCATAAAAAACTATAACGGCGCCAAGACTTCTTATTATACAAAGAGGTTTTTTGCGAGAGGATCTGAATATTTTTATAAACGCCCCAGTATCGAAGCGCGCTGGGACTCCACCAACAAAGACCAGAGAGGTGATTTCAACTTTAGTAGCTCGCTAGCCCCTGCTAATCTCAATATGAACACTATTTTCCTTTACAATTATGTCAGAGGTCAACTAAAGAATATCCCTAGCATCGGCACTGGAAAAGTGTACGTTAAGCTCTTTTCTGCTTCAAGCGATACCGGCAAGCCGAATGGCGTTCCTTTAACGCTTCATTTGCCTCAATCAAAAAGTGTCGCGAAAGGACCAAGAACCGTTGTAACCGGCGGGTGGCATAGTAAAGGAATCTACACCGCCTCTATTTGTCTCACTCAGTCAAACAAGAGAACTGTAAATAATCTTTTTGATGTGTGGTACAATAAGAACACCTCCTATAAAAACACAGCACAGTTCTTTACGGGAACAATCGCAGCACGAAATCAATTAGCGATGAACAATGCCCGCGAACCAGTTTACTATATGAATATAACCAATTTGCAAAATGCTTACGCATATAATCAGAACGCAAGATTCAACTTATATATCAGAAACAAATTTTGGAGCCCCACAATTTATACCAAGGCTTCCTCTACGCCGATGACTACCACCATAGAGAGCGCATCCTATAGAGTGATTAGAGTCCTCGATAATCTTGAGGTTATTCCTCACGATACAGGAAGTGATTTTGCCACCGGTCTGTCATACGACGTATCGGGGAATTATTTTAACCTTGACATGAAACTGCTGCAACAGGGATATGAATACGGTCTACGTTTTGCTTTCTATGACGCCGAATTGGGCACATGGCAAGAGCAAGATGAGACGTTTAAATTCAGAGTGAATAAGAATGAGTATTAAGAAGCTCTTTGAAGCTAGTGATAAATCATTAAATTATTTAAGTGAAAAAAATCAAAAAGATGCTTTCAAGAGCGTAGAGTCTGCTCAAAATCTAGAGCAACTCAGCATAGATCAGAATAGATATGTTCCTCAAGTCGACTATTCCGATCCCGCTAACTTCGCTAGATACGGCTCAGCGCGCCTTTACTATAAGTCTGCCTTTAACAGAATTTTAGATTACTATCCTTATGATGGTTCAGACGCAGAAATAAACAAATTCTTTAACGGGTGCTTGGATGTTGAAAAGTATCTCCTCGAAAAGAAATACCCTCGCACGAATGGATATATAAAATTAGCTGCCGATGGATATGCTGTTAGTTCTTTATCCCGCGGATACGGTGTACCCACTACAAGTGAATATATTGATCTAAAAGGCGGACCCGGTACCGGCTCAGCAAAAAGCTCAAAACTAAAGGACCTACTTCCCAACGATAAGAGCGACAGCTACGACAATTCCAATATTTACGATAAGAATATCTACCAGACTGCTGGCTTGCCATCTGATTATGGCAAAGGAACCAGAACATCCAATCTGAGAAGTAACTTTGACGATGGCGTTACAGTTGAATTTTGGTTCAAGAGCGGCTCTATTCCAAATTGGAGAACCAAGTCCAAGAAGCAAGTAATTTTCGATCTTTGGAATAAAGAGGCGATCGGCGATGCAAAATATGGAAGATTTAGAATTGAGTTGACCGGCGCCTTCGATGTAGCCGGAAATGCAAAATCCCCTTTCGTAATTCATATAGCTTCCGGAAGCACAGCCGCCAACAACATCAATTCCGCATCTTTGGGTATGACCGATCTCTGGTCCAAAATGGGAGGATGGAATCATTATGCAATCACAATGCAAAACACAGGAAGCACCAGCGGAATTAAGCTGTATGTGAATGGCGTACTTAATGATCACATCACAGGCAGCAAACCAACCACCGCGGCACCGAGCGTAAGAAGACCTTTTCCTAAAATTAATCCACTTGGCGAGAAAAACTTGGTTGCTCGAATCGGAGCCCTTCGAACTCAAATTCTTGATGCCGGCAGCGCGAAATCCGCGGAAGGCGCCGGAAAACTAAGCGGCTCCCTGGACGAATTTAGATTCTGGAAGGTTGCCAGAACACCCAAGCAGATTGGAGAAAAATGGTTTACACAGGTCCGCGGAGGAACCAACAACGATATTTCCAATGCAACACTGGGAGTTTACTACAAGTTCAATGAAGGTATTACTGGAAAGACATCCACAGATAAGGTTGTTTTAGATTACGCTGGGCGCGTGACGAATGGTAAATGGACCGGATATACGGCCAATTCTAGATTTACAGGATCCGCCATTGTTTTAAGCAATGCGGCAAAGAAAGAATATCTAGATCCAATAGTTCGAACCAATAACCCAAAGGTGATGCATCTAGAAACGCAGCTTGAATTTACTGGCTCGTCACACGATTACGGTAACCACACGTCAGTGCTATCCTTGGTCCCCGGTTGGATTTTAGATCAATACTCAGAAGTCCAGAATGCCGACTTGACATATATCACTCACATCATGGGCGCCTATTTTGACAAGCTTTACTTGCAAATTTCGGAGATTCCAAAACTAAGGCAGTTAAACTATGTCAGCTCGTCCAATAAGCCAATCTCATTTGCAAAAC
>Ga0315338_1001912_pt1 | contig 23074 bp, 18 predicted proteins | sample ASW8metaG_FD_204518 | JGI IMG/M metagenome (GOLD analysis project Ga0315338, IMG submission 204518) | Ammonia-oxidizing marine archaeal communities from Monterey Bay, California, United States - ASW #8 | ecosystem: Environmental > Aquatic > Marine > Coastal | place: USA: California | collected... | reverse complement strand
CTTCCATCGACCGAGAATATGGATGCCGAAGCCTCGTTGACCTTGGGGCTACCGCTTGATCGCGAAGCCGAGCGGATTGCGGTTCGATCGGCTCAGATCGCCCTGGAACGGGCGCGGCGCGAGTATCGAAAGCAACGCGACGAAACAGCCATCGAGGTCCGCTCAGCTGTCCGAGACATCGACGCCAACCTGTTTTCACTGGACATCCAGCGACGCAATGTCCAAATTGCGCGGCTCAACATCGAGTCCATCGATGCAGACCCGGACTCGTACACCGTCCTTGATCAACTCTCCGCCATTCAATCGCTGCAGCAAGCTCAAAATGGTCGCGCGCAGGCGTTTCGAAGGGTCCAGGAGTCGATTCTGCGATACCTCCTCCGCACCGGACAACTTCGCATTGACGCCCAGGCAGCACTCGATCCGATACCAGGAATGGTGATTTCGACGACGTCATCCCTGTCTTATGAATCTACGCAGTCGGTTTCTGCCGATCCGATTGTACACTGAGTGTCTCTCATGCTTGAGTCCAATGACACAATTCGACGAGGCGTCAGTACGACTGGCGTCGTGCTGGCCGGCACCGCGTTGGTTGTGGTGGTGGCAGTCGCGATGCTCGGCGGTGGCGGTGGTTCACCGGATGAAATCCACCTTGACACCGATCTGCATGTCGTGGCTGTAGGAGACTTTGAGGTATCGATCCCGGCATCCGGCGAACTCGCAGCGCATGATCAAGTGGAATTGCGATGTGAACTCGATGGGAGCGCCACGATCACCGAGATCATCGACGAAGGAGCTCCAGTCGAGATTGGTGACGTCCTTGTGCGGCTCGACGACAAGGATGTCAAAGATCGAATCCAGTCAGCCGAAGAGGATATTGTGGCCGCTCGCAATCGCGTGGAGACCAGGACCGCCGACTTTGCAATCGCCCAGAAGTCGAGGGAGTCGAGTCTCGCCCAGGCCAATGTTGCGGTTGATCAGAACAAACTCGCCCTGCTGGCGTGGCTGGAAGGTGAGGTGGTTGCCAAGCGCAATGATCTGGCCTTGTCACTTCGAACAGCCGAGAAGGACTTTCGCCGACTTGAGGAGAAGTACAAGAAGTCGTTGGAGCTTCGCGATCGGGACTTCATCAGTCAGAACGACTTGGAACAGGACGAGATTCAGATGATTCGCGCTGAAGCCTACCTGTCACAGTCGCGGCTCAACCAGCAGGTCTACGAGAAGTACACATTCGAGAAGGACAAACAGCGCAAGGAGTCGGATCTCAAGCAGGCTGAGGATGAGTTGGAAAGGGTCGAGACTCGAACACAAGCCAGTGTCCGAAGCGCCGACAGTAATCTTGCTGCAGCCAACTCGAACCTCGCCTCTAGGGAGGAACGGCTGTCGCAGTATCAATTGCAATTGGAGAATTGCACCATGACCGCTCCGGCACCGGGAATGGTGGTGTATGGCACGACTGTCAATGGTGGCCGGGATTGGGATCGACAGGAGCCCCTTCGGGTGGGTTCCAAGGTGTCACGTAACCAACTGTTGATCGTGTTGCCCAATACTGAACGAATGTTCGCCAACGTCAAGGTCAACGAGGCACTCAGTGGCCACGTCAAGGCCGGACAACCAGCCACAATCCGGATGGATGCCTTCAGTGACAGTAGTTTGCCGGGTCGGGTTGACTCAATCGGTGTGCTCGCAGAGGGCGGTGGGTGGCGGGATCCCAATCGTCGCGACTACTCGGTGAAGATTTCGATCGACAACGATGGCGATCTTCCACTCAAACCATCCATGCGATGCAAGTCGCTCATTTTGATCGACACGGTTCGAGAAGCGCTCTTTGTGCCGGTCCAGTCTGTACACCGCGGTGAGTTTGGCTCATTGGTGTATCTGGAGGATCGCGGTCGCTATCGACCAACGTCTGTCACACTTGGTCGGTCCAGTGAGTTGTTCGTCGAAGTCCTCGGCGGTCTGGCTGCTGGAGATCAGGTGCTGCTGCGGGATCCGCCGGCAGGAACCGTGCTGGACGTTGAAGACACGCCTGGTTGACCGCAGCCCATTGAATCTTCCCACCGAACCGGCAGGTCATGCTCGACGCCGAGCCTGTCAAGTATCCGCCCCGCCATGAAGTCCACAAGGTCACCAATCGTTTGTGGTTGCATATAGAAACCAGGCGAGAGCGGAACAATCGCCGCGCCGGCGCCGGCAAGCCGGTCCATATTGCTGATGTCGATACGGCTGAGTGGTGTCTCGCGGTGGGCCAGTAGCAGTGGTCGCCCCTCCTTGAGCGTGACGGCTGCGGCTCGCTGCAGAAGCGTGTTTGTCATTCCAGCGGCGATCGCGCCGAGCGTATTGCTTGAGCATGGGACGATGACCATGCCGTCATGCTGGAAGGAGCCGCTTGCGATCACCGCTCCCATGTCGCGTCCAGAGTGCAGCACAATGCGAGATGGGTCACCACATCCAGCCAGCGCAGCCGCGGTCACATCTGAGATCCCGCACTCTTCAAAGAGCAATCGACGGCCCAGAGACGATGCTGTCACATGCACCTCGATCTCCCGCTGGGCGAGCAGCTCGATCGTGCGAACGGCATAGGGGGCGCCGGAGGCACCACTGATCCCGATGATGACTCGCCGATCTTGACCCGTCCACGACATCCCCACAGTGTAGAGGGCAATCCGCCGCAGGCTGCTACACTGACCGATCTGTTTGGAAAGGCCCCCCATGCGAACTCCAGTATGCGTTCTCTGCCTCGTGCTTCCACTTGCGTGCGCCCCGGAAGCCCGTTGGCCTCAGGAATCTCAGCTTCAGACCGCCTCGCCAGCAGACGCACCGGTGACCGAGGCCATTGCCACCGCTGTTGAGTGGTGGATGAGCCGCGAGCCCACCGCATTGTCCGCCGGACCAGTTCCGGTCTATCTCACACCCTCCCTCGATCCCGCCATGGATGGCGTTGCCCAGTTGCTCCCATCCTGCGACTTGGTCAACTCCGACGAAGGATCCGCTGTTGCGGTGCGCGCGGTTCGGATGCATCACGCCTCTGCACAGATTGATCTTGATGCGCCCCGACCCGGCCGTGGACGCCAGTTGATTACGATCGACATGCAGAAGTTTGCCCTCACCGAATGGGAGGTGACCGGCGCCACGTGGTGGCGCTTCAATGGAAAGCAGCTGGAGCGGATCACATCCGAGGCAATGGCGGCCTCACAAGACCAATCGGACGCGCACGATTCAACCGCCACCGCCCAGCCAGATGCCGACTGAGTGTTTCAACGGTGCTTGGATCGATGCAGCCATCGAACAGGCGCAGTTGTCGTGGGACGCGGGCGGCATTCCAATCGGCTCGGTGCTTTCCAGAACCGACACTGGTGAAATCGTCGCACGCGGCCATAACCAGCGGGTTCAGCAGGGCGACCCAACCGCCCACGCCGAGGTGGTGTGCATCCGCCAAGCAGGTCGCCGACGCGACTGGGCCGAACTGACACTGACTTCCACCCTCAGCCCCTGCTGTATGTGCAGCGGCACCGCCATGTTGTTCCGAATCCCCCGCGTGGTGATTGGCGAGAACACGACCTTTATGGGGGCCGAAGACTGGATGCGATCACAGGGATTGGAACTCACCGTGCTGAATGACCCACGGTGCATCACCTTGATGGAGCAACTGATTCGGGAGAAACCAGACCTGTGGGCCGAGGACATCGGCGCGTAACACATTCGCGGACATCCACCCAATCGCGAAAAACAGACTTTTTGACCCCAATACCGCTTGTTTTGCCGGAAGCAACCGCCGGTCGGTGCTATCGGGCGATGAGCATAGAGACTGCGTTGCCGCCGCCGAGGCAGAGGCTGGCGACACCAAGGGAGGCGTCGAGGCGTTGCATTTGGTTGACCAAAGTGACCAGGACGCGGGCGCCGGAGCCTCCGATGGGGTGTCCGATCGCGATAGCGCCGCCACAAACGTTGACTTTGGCTGGATCGACGTCGAGGTGCCGCAAGTTGCACAGCGCCTGGGCGGCAAAGGCCTCATTGAGCTCAAAGAGGTCGATCTGGTCAAGTGTCATGCCAGCGGATTCAAGCAGGGCCATCACGCCATAGCCGGGCGCCTCAAAGAGATCCTTGGGTTCCACGCCAACCGTGTTGGTGGCAAGAATGCGAGCCATCGGGGAAGCGCCGCATGCTGCCGCCGCCTCCTCGGACGCGACCACGAGGGCGGCGGCGCCGTCGCTGATCTGAGAGGCGTTGCCAGCCGTGACCGTGCCGTCCTTCTTGAATGAGGCTCGCAGTTTGCCCATGGACTCGGCCGTCGCGTCGGCGCGAATGCCCTCGTCTGTGGTGACATCGGCGCGAGCATGAACCTGCTCAGCTGACAAGGGGATGATCTCGGCGTCGAACCAACCTTCGGCCGCAGCCTTGGCGGCCTTCTGGTGGGACATGGCAGCAAAGGCGTCCATGTCTTCGCGCACAATGCCATTCTTCTCTGCTGTGTGTTCGGCGGCCATGCCCATGGCCCAGCCCTCAAAGGCGCATTCCAAACCGTCGTGCGCCATGTGATCGTGCAGCGTGCCTGGTCCGAACTTGATGCCTGAGCGGACGTCAGCATAGTGGGGGGCACGGGTCATGTTCTCAAATCCACCAGCCACGACGACCTGATTGTCGCCGGCCCTGATCGACTGATCGGCGCTCATCACCGCCTGCAAGCCGGATCCGCACACCTTGTTGATCGTCTGCGCATTGAGCGATACAGGAAGACCTGCGTTGAGCCCCGCTTGCCTTGCGGGGTTCTGGCCAAGCCCAGCCTGCAACACGCATCCCATGATGCACTCATCAACCGCGGCCGCCTCCACACCGGCAGACGTCAGTGCGGCCTCGACCGCCAGCGCGCCGAGCTGCGGAGACGGAATGCGACTGAAGCCCCCAAAGAAGCGTCCGACGGGCGTTCGGCGAGCAGAGAGAATCACACTGGAAGACATTGGTTGAAACTCCGTGAGGTGTCGTTGGATCAGGATGGAACCTCCGCCGGTCGGCTACCATGGGTGGCCATTCGGGACAGGCGAGAGATCCGGAATCGTACCCGCTCCACAGACATGCCGTCCCGCCGCAGGAGGCTTCGCACATGGCCAATCCGACGACCTGGACCGATGACAATCTCATGTCGCTCCAGAGCCACGTGCTCGCGGGCGAGCGAGCGCACCCAGGCGCCACGGGCGACTTTTCGTGGATCCTGTCCGCCATTTCGTTGGCCACCAAGACGATTGGCAACAAGGTCCGCCGGGCCCGCATCGAAGATGTCCTCGGTGAATTGGCCGCCGAGAATACACACGGCGAGCGTCAGCAGAAGCTCGACGTCATTGCCAATGACATCATCAAGTCCTGCCTTGGAAGCCGCGCCAACATCGGTGTGTTGGTCAGCGAAGAAGACGAAGAACCAACGGTCCTGCGTACCCGCGACGAGGGTGGCCGTTACGCCGTGTTCTTTGATCCACTCGATGGTTCATCCAATCTTGATGTGTCCGTCGGAGTTGGCACGATCTTTGGCATCATCAGACTTCCAGAGGATGGGAAGGGTGGCGTAGATGCAATCCTCTCGCCCCAGGCACACATCGTCGCCGCTGGATATGTGCTGTACGGCTCGTCCACTGTTTTCATGCTCACTACAGGGCATGGTGTAGACATGTTTGTACTGGACCACTCCGTTGGCTCGTATGTGCTGGCCAAACGCGGTGTCACAATGCCATCTGCTCGGCCGACCTATTCGATCAATGAGGCGTACTCGAGTCGATTCCCCGAAGGAGTCCGCTTGTATCTGAAGTGGGCGCACGAGCACGACTACTCGTCCCGCTACATCGGATCCATGGTCGCAGATGTGCATCGAATAATGATCAGGGGCGGCATCTTCCTCTATCCAGAAACAAGCGATCGACCAGAGGGCAAACTTCGTCTGTTGTACGAAGCAATGCCGATGGCCATGCTTGTCGAGCAGGCTGGCGGTCGGGCCATCACCACTTCTGGAACACGGATTCTTGACCTTCAACCCACTGCCCTGCACGAACGCACTAGTGTCATTCTTGGATCCACAACCGAAGTGGGTCTCTATGAACAACTACAGTGAGGACTACGGCTTCATGACCGCCACAGCAACGGACACCACCATCACCCTGAGCCGAGACTCCAATCAGGCGCTGGGAATCGGGCGGTTTGCCTGTGACTTCATGTCGGGGAATATTGGAACGCCCGGCGAACTCGCTCAGCAACGCACAGTCCAATTCCTTGTGGACAGTGTGTTGTGTGGACTCTCCGCGATTGCGTTGCAAACCAATGCACCATGTGTGCTGCGGGAAGAAGCACTGTCCTATCCTCGGGATGGTGGCGCGGCCATGTTTGGATGCCCCACCCGACTGGCGCCGGAGAAGGCGATTCTCGCCAACACTTCTGCGGTCCGTGAGTGGGATAGTAATGGGACCAACTTTGGGTTCAATCCCGCCCTTGGTCATACGGCGGGCGAGTTCGGACACAATGACTTCTATGCCGTTCCGCTGGCAGCGGCCCAAGTCGGTGGGCTCGACGGACACGCCGCGCTGCGTGGCATGATCTGCCTCGATGAGATTCGTGGCCGACTGGCCGAAGTGTTCAGCCTCAAGACTTACAAGATTGATCATGTTGTCCACGGAGCCATCGCTTCCGCTGCTGTGTACGGCGCCATGCTCAACGCCACACCTGAGCAGATTGAATCGGCCATTGGCATGGTCGTGGCGCACTACATTCCATGGCGTGCCATTCGGGCAGGAAAGCAGTTGTCTGATTCCAAGGGTGCCTCGGCCGCCATCAGCACCGAGGTCGCTGTGCTGGCCATGCAGCGATCAATCCGTGGATTCATTGGACCAAAGGACATCTTCAGAAACCCGGAGGCCCTCTGGCGGCAATTCGAGCCGACCGACGGTGATTCCCCATTTGATCTGGTGCTCACCCATACGGGCGACGAATTCGCCGTACTGGGCATGCACTTCAAACTGGGCCTGTACGAGCACCAGAGCGCCGGTGCGCTGCAAGGATTGATCGATCTCATCTCCAGAAATCCGGTCATCCTGGAACACCCGGAGACGATCGCTGAAATCCGAATCGTGACCTATGAACCCGCGTTCGGGATCATCGGCGATCCAGCCAAACGTGACCCGCACACGCGGCAGAGCGCAGACCACTCCATGGTCTACATCGTCTCGACGATGCTTCGCAAGGCGATTGACATGGCGGCCAATGTGGGCCGCGGATCCATTGCGGATGGGAATGACGCGTGGTGGAAGACGCTCATGCTCATGCCCGAAGACTACGGCCGTGATGCGCTCGTCAACAAGACAACTCGATCCCTCATGGAACTCATCACATTTGAACATGGTGGTGACGACTATGACAGCCGGTACCCGGACGGAATTCCAACCTCCATGGTCATCACCATGAAGGATGAAACCACCCATGACAGTGGTCTCGTGATGTATCCATCCGGACATGCCCGCAACACCTCAGCCGATCTGGAAGAAATTCTCGCCCGCAAGTCGGACCTGCTGGGTGGACTCGCGATGGATGATCCATCTCCGGTCATTGCGCGATTCAACGACATTGCCTCACTGCCGCCAGGGGGTGTTGCGGTGATCATGGACTTTGAGATCTGCACGCGAGATGCGGTTGATTGATCGGCTGAGTGCGATCCAATCCCGGCACGCGAGATCGAGTCATCCCCAAGGTGGTGCCTGAGCGCTACCCAAGACCCTCGGCCTTCACCGCCACGATGTTCAGTCGGACAAAGCCACAGAGTGCCACGACGAAGCCAGCCAGTCCAATCCATGTCAGGGCACCGCCATCGCCCTGAATCATCAAGACACACCCGGCGATCGCCAGCGCCGTCCAGAGCACGGTCCAGCAACTGGAGACGCTCGACCTGGGAACCCGTTCCTTCCACTCGGACTCGGGCTTCAACAATCCCATCTTTCGAAGATCTCTGATACTCATGCTTCCGGCTCCGTCGAAACAAGGAAGTCGATCGTCCGGTGGGCGGCAAACTTCGCAGCGCCGCTCCGCATTCGAACCAACAGCAGCGGCCCTTGCCACCGCTCCGCGACGCCATAGTGAATCGGACTGAACATGCTTCCACGCCAACCACCCGTAGTGGCCCCGAGGATCAAGATGTCGGCGCGTGAGCCTGCCTCGACCAACGCCTCGGTTATATCACGCGCGACCACGATGGTCAGTTCCACGGGCCACTCCACGCCAGGTAGATCTGATAATCCATCTTCGCCAAATAGATCGAGGTGAAGCCGCTTCTCGGCGGACGCTCTTTCGTCCTCGGTGGCAACAACTCGCACCGCCTCGATGATCGTGGATGGTCCGGCAAGGTTGGTGGCCAGACTGAGCGCGAAACTTCCCTGTTTGGGATGCGCCACTGGAACCACGATTCGCCTCGGCTCGGCTGGAACCGATCCACGCAGAATGACCGTGTCACAGTCCGCCCGGCGAATAACGGTGTCGATCTGCTCTCCGATCACGATCGATCGCACACGGTGAGGACCGCGCTTGGGTCCGGTCCAGCCCATGACCAGTGTGTCGATGTGCCGCTCGGTCACAGTCTCGACGATGGCCTGGCCTGGGTGTCGACTGACTCGAACCAATCCAGCCACCTCGCGCGCCGCCGCATCAGCGAACCCCATTGCCTTCTCGACGACGACCCGACCTTCCTTGACGAATGGCTCGGTCGATCCAAATGGAAGTTGCTCAGGAACCTTGACGACGTTGAGTACGATGACAGCGGTGTTGGATGGATCGGTCAATCTGTCTGCCAGTTCGACGAGCGCACCAGCTGTCGCGGGGTTTGCAACCGGCACAAGCACCTGATGTGCCGACCTGAGCACCTGTGGTGTCTGCTCATAGATCACAGGCGAAGCACGGAAGGCGTGCTCTTGTGATCGCGACCACGAATAGTAGATGCCGATACCAACAACCACCCAGCCAACCGTCAACCAAAGTGTCATGGACTGTGACGACAACAACCAGATCGCCAGACCAACCTGCCCAATTGCAGCGATGATCGGTATGATGGGTCCGCCTGGTACGAGGTAGCCATAGTGCAACTTGTCTCCGTACTTGCGGCGAATCACGATCGACGAGATGTTGACCATGGCAAAGACCAACAGGAACATGGCGCAAGTAGCACCAGCCACCATCTCGGCATCAAGGAGTAACGCAACAGAGACAATCAACACACCACTGGCGGCCAAGGCAATGGTTGGCGTCCGGGTCTTTGGTGACACATGGGACAAGGCGGCGGGAAGAAAACGATCCCGCCCCATGGCAAACGAAACGCGGGTGGAGGAAAATGTTGTGGCGTTGAGAGCGCTCATGGTCGACAATACGGCGCCGATCACAAGGAGAACGGCACCAAGACCCCATGGAAGAAATGCATTGGCTGCCACCGCCACACCGGTCTCACCCAGTCCCGCGAGATACCGCCATGTTTCACCGGAACTCCATCCGGTTTCCGACATGACGTCGGTCGGAATCACCAATGCCCCAAGGCACACAATGGCAACGAGAATGTAGGTCGGGATCACAATGAGCAGCGATAGAAAGACCGCCTTTGGAATGTTCTTGCGAGGCTCAACCACTTCCTCACCGGCCTGCACAATGATCTCATAGCCCTCAAATGCAATGAATGTCAGTCCCATTGCAATGAGTATGCCACTGAACCCTTCTGGAAGAAACGGGGTGAACTTCTCACCAACAGCCGCCTCTCCACCACGCACCATCGCAACCAGTCCCGCCACGATGAAGATGCCGATGACGACGATCTTGGAGACAGTGATGATGTTGCCGGCCTTGCCAGTCTCACTTGATCCGCGGTGATTGATCCACAGGAAGAACACACACACCACCAATGTCAGCCCCTTGGCGATTGGCCAGGCAGGCACGCCGAACAGCGTCCCCATTCCTTCACCGTGCCCCGCCCCGGTCGGTGCCTCACCAAGCCCAAGAATGGTCTGTGCGCCCCAGACCACATACGCGCCAAATATCACTGCATACAACGAACCGGCAACAGCATGCGCCAGCCAATCCATCCAGCCGGTCAGGAATGCGGCTGGGCCAGGAAGGCCAAGACGCGCCCATAGATAACCACCGCCCGCAGCTGGTACGGCGCTGCCGACTTCCGCGTACACCATTGCGGTACAGAGTGTGAGCACCCCATTGAGGCAGAAGGCCAGAATGAGCGCAGGGCCCGCCTTCCCAGCCGCAATGCCTGTCAATGCAAAGATGCCAGCGCCGATCATGGCGCCCACACCAACCATCGTCACATCAAAGAGCCGCAGGTTTCGCGCCAACTCGGTGACTGGTTCGTGGTGTTGTTGCGTCGGCGCCTCGGTGTCTGCCATCGTCCGGGCAGTGTACGTTGCGGCTTAGGAGCCGGATGGGAAGATGTGCTGAACCAACTCTTCAATGCCCTGGCCGAGTGTCGCTACGGTCTCGAAGATCGGGCGGCCCGTTGCGATGTCCAGCAATTCCCGCACGAGTTTTCCTTCCCCGGCAAAGTCTGCTTTGTTCACGACGAATGTATCGGCTATCTCCAGAATGCCAGCCTTGTCCATCTGGACCGAGTCGCCCATACCAGGAACAACGACCACGACCGTCGAGTCGACGAACTCCCGGATGGCCACATCACTTTGCCCGGATCCCACCGTCTCAACAATCACCCGCTCGTATCCGGCACCTCCGAGGAGACCAAGGATGTCAGACAAGTGCTGATAGTCCTCACCGACGACCGCTAATGATCTGTAGAACACCGATTCATCAACCATATTGAAGTCCACCCGCAGTCTGTCGCCCAGCAAAGCGCCGCCTGTGATTGGGCTCATTGGATCAAATGCGATGACCGCCAACTGCTCGCCGCGGGCGTGCAGGGCACTGGCCATGGAGGCCACCAACGTGCTCTTTCCCGCGCCGGGTGAACCTGTCAGTCCGATGATTCGAGCGGGCCGTTTGGTTGGGTGGTCGGTAGGCCGACCCTCACAACACAGACTGATGGATCTGGCCAGACGTGATTGTGGCGGCGCATTGGATGTGATTGATTCGTAGGGCTTCACCGCGTCAGAGACGGCCTCAACGATCTCCAACATGCCGGTGCCTGTGTGAAAGACCTTGTGCACGCCGATATCGAGCAAGCCCTGGACATCTTCCTGAGGAATGATTCCACCGACGTTGATTCGGATATCTCCGCACCCGAGTTCCTGGCATGACTTCAGTAGATTGGGAACAAGCACATTGTGTGAATTGCTCATCATCGACGCTGCGATGCAATCCACATCCTCGTCACGCGCCGAAATGGCCAGACTCCGGGGTGTCTGCCAAAGCCCGGAGTAAATCACATGGACGCCGCTGTCCCGAAGCGCACGTGCAATCAGTTTGACGCCGCGGTCATGCCCGTCCAGGCCCATTTTTCCCAGCAGCACCCGAGGCCGATGGGCCAGTGCGCCACACCTGTCTGTCTTCTCGAGGATCGTCGTTGGTTCAGTCGTTGGACTTGGCATGGGATCGCCCATCATAGTCAATCTCTCGTCAGACTCCCCGCTTCTGACTCCCACCGACGCCGGCGGCCGGTAAACTGCCCGACCCATGCTGCCTGACTTGGAACAGCAATTGAATGACGCATTTGACACAGCCATTGTCGGAGTGGCTGGAGCCGAATATGCCGGAACCGACCCGGCCATTCGCGCTGCCTCCAAGCCTGAACTCGGCGACTTTCAGTGCAATGTCGCAATGGGCCTTGGCAAACGACTTGGACGCCCTCCGCGAGAAGTGGCGACCGAGCTTGTGGAGGCTGTTGACCTCACCGGCCTGGCAGAGCAGCCCGAGGTGGCGGGGCCTGGATTCATCAACATCCGTCTTGAGCAGCGAGTCCTGGTTGATGCCTTGGGCGCCATGGACACCCCGGAACTCGGAGTTGAGCTTGATGACGATCGTGGCATTGTGGTCATTGACATGTGCGGCATCAATGTCGCCAAACAAATGCACGTCGGGCACCTCCGCTCAACGATCATTGGTGATGCATTCGCTCGCATCCTGGAGCGGCTTGGACATGTGGTCTATCGAGAAAACCACCTTGGTGACTGGGGCTTTCCAATCGCGATGGTGCTGCATGAACTGCGGCGGAGCGGAACCGACCTATCGGCTTTGAACCTGACCGATCTGGACTCCTCTTATCGAAATGCACAAGCCAAAGCCACAGCGGACATCAAGGGGCTGACTGCAGCTGTGTCTCGGCAGGTCGGTCCACACCACATTGCCGAATTGGAAGAACAGAATGAGGGCGCGATGGCCATGCGCGCTGCAGCCGGCGAGACCCTGGTGTCGCTTCAGGCTGGTGACAAAGAACTGATGTCCGACTGGGAATTGCTCATCGACGTGACGCTCACAGCTATGTCTGATGCGCTTGGGCTGCTCGATGTGGATATGGGCCCAGACAACAATCGTGGTGAGTCCTTCTACCGGAACAGACTGCAAGACACGCTTGATTGGTTTCACGATCGCGACCTCTGTTGTGAGGATGATGGTGCAATCGTTGTGCGCTTTGAGGACCGCAAACGCCCGCTGATCATCCGAAAGTCCGATGGGGGATTCTTGTACGCCACAACAGATCTGGCAGCGGTCCGGTGCAGAACACAGGAGACCAGCGCCGCAAGATGCATCTATGTCGTCGATGCCCGTCAACGCGATCACTTTCAAGATGTGTTTGACGCGGCCAAACTGGCTGGGTGGGGCACAACTCCTGATGGTGACAGCGTCCAGTTTTCACACACAGGATTCGGATCTGTATTGGGCACTGATCGCAGGCCACTGAAGACGCGGGGCGGCAAGAATGTCACCTTGGCAAGTTTGTTGCAAGAGGCAGTCGAACGAGGGTGTTGGGAGGTTCAGACGCGTTCCGAAGATCCACACGCACCAACCCATGGACTTGACCAGAAGGAACTTGAAACCATCGGCCGCGCCGTTGGAATTGGTGCTGTGAAGTACGCTGACCTTGCCAATGACCTGGTGCGCGACTATGTGTTTGATCTTGATCGCATGGTGGCCTTTGAAGGTGACACGGGTCCGTATCTTCAATACGCGCACGCCAGAATACAGTCGATCATTCGTAAGGCCGACGATCGTGGTACGGAGGCCGACTTTCAGATCGATCAGCCTGCTGAACGGCAACTTGCACTGACTTTGGTGAAGTGGAGTGGGGTTGTTCATGCCGCTGCGGATGCACTCGAGCCACATCGCATCGCGGCCTATGCCAGAAGCGTTGCAGAGGCTTTCAATACTTTCTATCAGGCTTGCCCTGTACTCAAAGCAGGGAATGAAGCGCTCCGGAGGTCCAGATTGCGATTGGCGGATCTGTCCGGTCGAGTCCTTCATGACGCATTGAACTTGCTTGGAATCGAAGCACCTGATCGGATGTGATGGAATGAATATTGTGAAATACATCCACAACAAAGGGCGTTGAGAGTCGATTAATCAAGCTGCCAGAGGAAACGAGTCGCATGAGCACAAAATCCAAGAAGACGCATACCGACACTCCACCTGCCACAGGACTGTGGCAGTATCTGGGTATCGTTTGTGTTGTTGGTGCTGTCATCTTCTCCGGCCTGCTGGCGTTCAAACAACTTGGGCTGCTTGGAGACGCGTTGCCAGGCTGTGGTCCACAAAGTGCCTGTGATCAGATTACTAATGGGCCATGGGGCCGCATCCCGGGGCTTGACTGGCCTGTGTCTTTCATCGGATTGGCGTGGTTTGTCGGCCTCTTGATCGCGTTGTTGTTGAGTAAGGCGGGCATGTCCGCCTCACTGCGATGGGTCATCAGAGTTGGCACCCTACTCAGCTTGGGATTTGTTCTCATCATGGTGTTTGAAGGCGCCATCTGTCCCTATTGCCTAGCCACGCATGTCTGCAACTTCGGGTTGTGGATCACGGTCGAAATGAACCATCGGCGTGTCGCGGAATCAAAGGCAATGGTGGGTGGTGTGGCGGCTTTCTTTGTTGCGACGATTGTGCTGGGAATTGGTCAAATCTCGCTCAGCGCCACTCGGGCCGTAGACGCTGATCAATTCGAGGATGCGTTCGTAGCGGAGCAGTCACGTGCTGCGTCTTCGGATACCAATCCGGCCAGCACAACTCCGCCCGCCGGCGAGACCGCAACAACATCGAATGCCACGCCAGCCGATCCACCTCCTGTCGAAGATCTGCTTGCCAGCCGGTGGACCTGGGGTGACCCAAATGCCCCTGTTCAAGTCGTCATGATCAGCGACTACCAGTGCCCGGACTGTCGAGACTTCGAAGATCAGATCCAGTCGGTGCTGGCTGAACGTGATGATGTGGCCCTGTCCATCAAACAGTTTCCGATGTGTACCGACTGCAATCCCAATCTGAGCCGCAACATGCACGCCAATGCCTGCTGGGCCGCCCGCGCCGCAGAGACCGCTGGAATTCTGGGTGGAGAAGAGGCATTTTGGGAAATGCACCGGTGGCTCTTTGAGCACAAGGGGCAATTCCCGGGCGGTCGGCTTCCATCCTTGGTGGAAGAACTCAACTTTGATCCACAGCAGTTCCAACAGATCATGATGAGTGATTTGACGCTGGACATCGTGCAGTCCGACATCGCTGACGGAGTCTCGTTGGGTCTCTTCTACACGCCGATGATCTTCGTCAATGGTGTTGAACTAAAGTGGCACATGCTCCCCTCGAACCTGAAGCGAACCGTCAATAGAGTGGCGGATGCCATTGCGGAAGGGCGATCGAAGTCCGAGATTGTGGTGCCGCCCACCGGAATCGATAAGTATCTGGCCGATTGGCGAGATGGGCGGGTGCGATCCGTGCAACCTGCCCCCCGTGTGTTCGTTCGGTCCGGAGTTCCTGAAGATGCGCCGAAGATCACCGCTTTCATCGACTTCATCAGCCCAAACACCAAGACTTTTCTTGATGAGTTGCGGGTCTGGGAGAAGAAGCATGGGCCGACCAATCTAGAACTCCGCGTCAATCCAATCTCCCATGACTGCAATCCCAATCTCCCCGCACGTCTCACCAGTCGACCTGGTGCCTGCCTCGCCGCCAGAGCCATGAAGGCTGCTGGTGTTGTTGGGGGGGGCGATGCCGCTATTGACATGGCATTCTGGTTGATTGACCACGGTCCAGACCTCAGCAACATGGACCAGCAGTCCATCGTCAATCAGGCTGGGGCACTTGGAGTGGACCGTGCTCGGTTTGCGGCAACATTGAACTCGGCTGGCGCCGAGCGCCTGGTTGAACAGGATGTCGAAGAGTTCAAGCAGGATCGGTTCAAACGAGTACCGACCGTGCTGATCTCTGGACGGGTTATTCCAAGAATCTCACTGGAAGGGTACTCGGTCATCGGGCGAGTGTTGGACGATGTGGCTCAGGGGAATTGACCAAGCTGGACCTCTTTGTCTGTGGAATTGGATGATTGCGGCTCCAATCGCATGATCCGACCGCTCCGTTGATACGGCGCGTTGAAGACACACACATAAATCTCACCATCTGGTCCGGTTCCAAACGAACTTGGAAACAGTCGTTTCTCACCGGTCAACTCCTTGGTGTTCACGCCCCCATCTGCGTCGCGACACGCACCCCAGAGTCGGCCGCTCATGTAGTCACCATACACATACACGCCCTGCATGGATGGAAATCGGGCGCCTCGATATACCTCACCACCAGTGACTGAACCACCAGACCGTCGGCCATATTCGATGATCGGATCAAGAAGTTCAGTATCACCATCGCCACCCTTCTTGAAGGGGTGCTTCCCTTCCCGGAGATTCCACCCATAGTTTCCACCGCGGACAATGATGTCAATCTCCTCCCACGCGTTCTGTCCGACGTCCCCGGCCCACAGCGCTCCAGTCTTGGAGTCAAATGCCATCCGCCATACGTTTCGAAGTCCACTTGCCCAGATCTCGGGCCTGACGCCCGCTGTCCCGACAAATGGATTGTCGGCTGGAATGGCATACGGCCGACTACCTTCCGATCGCGATGGATCGATTCGCAGCACCTTGGCGAGCAGTGTTGACATATTCTGTCCATTTCCATGTGGATCGGCAGCGCTACCACCATCGCCCACCGACACATACAACAGACCATCCGGTCCAAACAGGACCGTGCCGCCATTGTGGTTTCCATAAGGCTGTTCAATCTCCAGAAGAACCTGCTCGGTATCGGGATCGATTTTGAGCCCATCATCGGTTCCGGTGAATCTCGACAACACTGTCCTGCGCGGTGTCTTGAGGGAGCGGTATGTGTACAGCTCTCGAACGGTGGGCCAAGAGGGATGAAATGCGATTGAAAGAAGACCTTCTTCGCTGTTGCGGGTCGTAACATTCCGACGAAGATCCAGAAGAAGTTGATCTTCGCCACCAGTCAGTGGTGTGACCAGTACACGACCCGATCGCTCAATAATGACAATCGCATCATCATTGTGTGGCATGGCCAGCACCTGCACCGGCTCACGATATGTGTGGCCCAGAAGCGCCGGAACCAGTTTGACGTCCGGGATCGTGCATGTTGGATCAGCCGCCTGAGCACACAACAACGCCATGAGAATGATCATCATGGGGTCGATTGTAGAGCCTCATCCAACCGTCGATGCCCCGACCCACAGCATCACTGGAATCCTGAGATACTGCCGATTCCCATGCATCGCATCATTGGCCATGACACTGCAATCTCCACGTTCCAGAATGCGATCCGTTCCGACCGCATGCATCATGCGTGGATCATTTCTGGCCCCAGGGGTGTTGGAAAGTGCACGTTGGCTCGTGAGGTAGCGGCGGTGTTGTTGGATCCAGAAGCTGCGTGCGAGACGATGGGTCAGAAGACTTCACAGACCTCGCCCGCCGCTCGCCTGCTCAAATCAAAGTCGCATCCAGATCTGCACATCATCCACCGCGAACTTTCTGCAAGCAGCAGCAACCCAAGGCTTCGAGAACGCAAGCAAATGAATATCCCGCTTGACTTGCTTCGAGAGTCAATGCTTGGTGGTCGAACAGGTGATGGGCGTATTCATGAGGCGGCCGCATACCGCACGGCAGCGGTGGCGCCCGCCAAAGTCTTCATCATCGATGAAGCCGCGCGGTTGGACCTTCCGGGTCAGAATGCCTTGCTCAAGACGTTGGAAGAGCCGCCGCCATCAACGTATTTGTTTCTTGTGACCGCACGGCCCGAGCGGCTGCTCCCAACGATCTGGAGTCGTTGCCAGCACGTGCGGTTGGCGGCACTCAATCAGACCGACATGAACACGTGGATCGAGGCGAGTGGTATCCAAATCGATCCAGACCAGCGTGAGGCTGTTCTTGGGTTCAGTGAAGGATCACCAGGCATGGTGGATCGCGCTGCCAAGGGTGGATTGGCTGAGTGGATTCCGGCACTTGAACCGCTTCTGATCGAACTCGATCGCGGACAATGGTCGGCTGAAACCGCGGTTGGTATGGCCGAGCGAATTGGTGTCTGGTCAAAGTCCGTTGTTAAGAAAAATCCAAAGGCAAGCAAGGACGCCGCCAATCGAGAAGGCGCAGAGATGATGTTTCGCGTCATGCTCCAACATGTCTGCCGACAACTTCGCTCTGAAACCGATGGAATGAATCTTGAGCGGCGGTGTCGAACCATTGATCGGATCGCAGAGGCTGAGAGTCAGTGTGTCGCAGGTCTCAACCTCAAGCACGTGCTGGAAGCGCTCACAGCCGAGTGGTGATGTCGGATCCCCGGGCCAACCCTCCAATGGCATGCACCGGTCGCTTGGCACAAATCATAACAGCGGTGGTACCGAGAATGATCATGCAGACACTCAAGAGTTGCCCACGCTGAAGACCCATCAACACCGCGACCCCATCATCAGGTTGCCGAACAACTTCGGTCACAACTCGCAGCAGGCCGTATCCAATCAGAAACCAACCACCGACCACACCGGGGCGTCTTGGATTCCACCAGACCACTACCAGCAGCAGGAATAAAATGGGACCGTCGGTCATCGCTTGAATGAGTTGCGATGGCCACCAGGCGGTCAGATTCCCAATGATCGCCTCGGTCACAATTGGATCACCCGCTCGAAGCGACACAACAACCTGTGTTTGAAGCGTCACATCCCCCCCGACACTTGACGCCACCGAAGAGAGATCGATGGTGCCCAAGAGCACCTCTTCCGGATACTTCACACTCCACCATGGCGGATCCTGCTGCATCGCATCCGAGAGTCGCTTGCCCCACAATTCTCCATTCACAAAGTTCGTCAGCCGCCCAAGAAAGAGTCCGGGTGGCGCAGCGATCGCCATCAGATCTATTAGATGCAGCGACGGCAATCGGTGTTTCCAGGCGAATATGACCATAGCAATCAGAACACCCAGAATGCCACCATGGCTCGCCATACCTCCGCGATGAATCGCCAACAATTCCCACCATGGCGGAGACGCGGTAAAGTTGATGAACAACTCGGGCCGGTAGAACGCCGCATACCCCAGCCGCCCACCAACCAGCACACCAACAACCGAGTACACCATGAGGTCGCCAACAGCCGGCTTCGGAACAATCGATCGACCTGTCTGAGCCATCCACCTAATCAACAACCATCCGATCAGGAATCCAGCGGCATAGGCCAACCCATACCACCGGATGCCCCAATCCGAAGACAGTGGTATCGCCACCGAATCAAGGCGGTGCAGGTACGATTCGGCCACAATGAGCAATGAACTGTGCATGGAGTTCCGTTGTCCCACTGAAATGGACCACTGAAGAATCGCATGAATACTACTTCAGACGCCTTTGATCCAACACTGGTCTTTGCCGCACTCCTGCGAGGGGAGCGACTCAATCGCGATGACACCAAGCAGTTGTTTGAGGCCATGATGACCGGTCAAGTTCAGGAGTCGCAGATCGCCTCCATACTGACCATGTTGGCCATGCGGGATCTGGACCCGGAAGAGTTGGCCGGCGCGGCGGAAATTATGCGTCGCCACGTCACACCGATTCCGACCACCATTGACCCAGACACCATGCTTGATACCGCTGGAACCGGTGGGGCTCCCAAGACCTTCAATGTGTCCACAGCGGCAGCAATCGTGGCGGCCGCTGCTGGAACTCCGGTCGCCAAGCACGGCAATCGATCTCGCACCGGACGTGGATCGGCCGAGGTACTCCAGAAACTCGGGGTCAACATCGACGCGTCACCAGATACCCAAGCCGCCTGTCTCAAGCAGGCCGGAACCTGTTTTTGTTTCGCGATTCACCATCATCCAGCAACACGGTTCGTGGTCCCGGTACGACGATCGCTCGGCTTTCCGACGATCTTCAATCTCCTGGGCCCGCTGACCAACCCAGGTGGCGCTCGGCGTCAACTGCTCGGTGTATGGGATCGTCACGCTGGGCCACTGCTGGCCGAGACGCTCGTCCGACTGGGTTCGATCCGAGCCATCGTGGCCCATTCTGAAGATGGTTTGGATGAAATCTCGATTTCGGCCCCAACAACACTCTGGCATGTTGAGGATGGAACTGTGCATGAGGAGCAGGTGTGCCCTGAAGATGTTGGACTTCGCACCCACCCGATCGAAGCGGTCACGGTGGATGGCCTTGATGAAGCAACCACCATGATTCGCTCCGTGCTGGATGGCACTGAACAGGGACCCCCGCGTGACATGGTGCTAATAAACGCTGGTGGGGCCATACTGGCCGCAGGAGGCGTTTGCTCATTGTCTGAGGGGGTTCAGACAGCCCGCGATGTCATCGATCAGGGAGCGGCAATGGCGACGCTGAACACCCTCGGGACGGTCAGTCACATGACTTGATGGACCGTGCGTTGTTCTGATGTGGAACGAATCAGAGTCTATTACTCCTCCTCTTCGTAATATGGCTGTCGCCTTGTGGGCATCAGGCGAATGAGGTCAAGGAAGTCCAGATATCTCCAGTGGTTCCCTCACACTGCCTGATGTGGGTTGTGTGTCAATTGGCGTGTCGTTTGGTGTCGCCCCAAGATGGGTTCTGGCGGTTCGGAGTTCAGCCCGGCTGTGATCAGGAAATCAACCTCAGGGGCTTGTCGCTGGCAACCCCCTCAAAAGACACTAGTTGACAGGTTGTGAACCAGCCACACATCCCGGCGATTCGGGGTGTTTAGTCTTCAAGCAGGACCGACTCAAGCTGTGCAATGTCCTGGTCGAGGTGGTTGTCACCGGTTCGACGCCCATCAATGGACCGGACGGCGTGCATGACGGTGGTGTGATCACGGCCGCCGAAATAGCCACCAATTTCCCCGAGGCTGAATCGTGTGTGCTTCCGGGCGAGATACATTCCGATCTGCCGTGGAAGTGAGACGCTCTTGTGCCGCCGCTTCGAGAGCAAATCGGTGAGTTTGAGGCCATAAAAGCCAGAAACCGTATCTAGGATGTCCTGAATGGTCAATTGGGCAGGCCCATTGAGCTTTATTTGATTCCCAACCGACTTCTTGGTCAGTGCCAGATCGATGTCCACACCATCCAGCATGGCCATGGTCTGGATTTTCGTGATGGCCCCCTCAATCTCTCTGATATTGGTGTCAATGCGAGCAGCGATGTACCCAGCGACATCATCTGGAAGGGTCAACGATCGCAATGCGGCCTTTGACTTGACGATGGCAACCCGGGTTTCGTAACACGGCCGCTCGATGTTGGCGACCAAGCCACACCCAAATCGGCTGGTCAACCGCTCTTCGAGATCTGGGATCTCATTGGGCGGCGCATCAGAACTGAGCACAACCTGCCGACCACCTTGGTAGAGCGTGTTGAATGTGTGAAAGAACTCTTCCTGCGAGGTGTCCCGTTTGGACAGATCGTGGATGTCATCCACTACCAACAAGTCATAATTACGGAAGCGATTCCTGAATGAACTCATTTCACCATCTTGCACCGCTTCAAGAAACTGGTTCATAAATCCATTACAGGATGTGTAATAGATCTGCATGTTCGGAGTGTTGCGCATGGACTCCTGACAGATGGCCTGCAGCAAGTGAGTCTTACCAAGTCCAACGCCGCCATGCACAAAGAAGGGGTTGTACGCTCGACCGGGTTGCTGTGCGACGGCTGAAGCCGCGGCGTGTGCGAGCCGGTTGTCGGGGCCAACCACAAATGACTCGAACGTGTAGTCGGGTGACAACAACATCTCACCATCATGTTCTGTCCGAATGGCCGTTCCGGTGACAATGTGTTCAGGCTCGCGATTGACCAACTCTTCCGAATTGATAAATTCAATCCCAAGCAAGCGACCCGTCGCGGCCTGTGTTGCTTCGGTGAACTGATTGGTGCAGTGCCGCTGCAAGTATCGAAGTTGAACTGGTTCCTGTATGAGAAACCGAATCGTTCCGGAATCAATGTCGATTGCTTCGATGTCATTGAACCAATGACGACAATCTGATGGGTATTGATCCCACAAGTGCTCCAGCACTGTACGCATCACCCTCGCGTCAACTACGGCCATGTTTCCTGCTCTCTTCCCTGCATCTAGTGGTGAAGGTGGGAAGTCGTCCAGGAGTCCGACCCATCCCACCAAGCCAACACCCAAAACTAAGGGTCAGCGGCGAGTTCGTCAACCACCTGATTGGAGGATTGCGCAGTCTCTTCGACTTGCGCGTCATACCGAATCCGATTTTTTCGGTGGTCCATCAGCATGTGAACTCGGGCGGCCTCGGTCTCGCCAAGCACCTCATCGACCCGAATCCTGGCCTGCTCAAGACTCGTCCGGCGTGATCCATGAAGCAGGATGATGTCGCGGGCCTGCCAGGCCTCCAACAACGCGGGGAGGTCCTCGATGTGCAGATGGCGGCCAATCGTGGCACGTTCGCGATGGTTCGGGTCAAAGAAGGTGCATTCCGCCAGAACGACCCGGGCATTACAAAACTCATCCCGCAGCAGGTTTGTGCACATTTGAGTGTCCCCGGTGTAGGCCAACAAGGGGATTTCCAGCTCGTAGGTAATCGCTTGGCCCTGCTCTTTGAGGGCTCGGATCTCAGACTGCGGCAGGTCACTGAACTCGGGCCGCAATTTACTGCGATATTCCATGGCCACATAACCCAATGCGGCCGTTGCGTGCAACATCTCGATGGCGCGGAGTTTGATATTGGGCTTGAGATCGACCTCTTCGAGATGCTCCAGGCCCTGGATCTGGTAAGGGGTGTCCTGATTCTCAACGGGCGACCAAGCGGCCATCATATCCATCAGCGGCTGCTCCAGCCGTTTGGGGCAGACACAGCGGCCCACTCCCATTTTTTGAAAGACACGCTGGCTGAACCAGTAGGGCAGTCCTCCGACATGATCCATGTGCCCATGACTGATCGCCGCGAGCGGAGAAGACAAGGCAATCCGTGGGCACCACCCAAGGTCGAAGACGACATCCAACTCCGGCACCTGCACGACAGTGCTTTCTCCAGCTACACTTGAGCCCTGAATGCGCCATGGGGGGCAATACAGGAATCCAAGTCGTTCGCGGAGGAGTGGGCGTTTTGGGACCATGAGTGTGCAGTCAGAATTTTCGAGCAATGACAGCATCGGCGAGCAGGTGTAGCATCGATGTGGCTTGGTTGTCAGGAAGGGCACTGATGTGTCGGCGGGCGGATGCGATCAACTTTTCCGCTGTGTGTTCGACGGACTCGAACCACCCTTCTTCGTGAAGTCGTTCTCGAAGTTGTGCATGGCAGCGATCGCGGACCAGCGCTGCAATGGAGCGTCGGCTCGGTTCATCGTTGTGTTGCAGCGAGCGGATCAACGGCAGAGTCAATTTTCCCATATCCAAGTCCCGGCCAGTCGTCTTTCCAACATCACCTTGATCGGCCGTCAGGTCCAGGAGGTCATCTGTGATTTGAAATGCGATTCCAACATCGATCCCGAATTGCCGCAGGGACGTCTGAACAGTGGCATCGGCATAGCTCATATGAGCACCAAGTTCACAACAGGCACCAATGAGTGATGCGGTCTTTCTGGTGACGATCGTGAAATATTGATCTTCAGTGAGGTTAAGATCCTCACGGTGATGCAGTTGGACGATCTCACCC
>Ga0315338_1001910_pt1 | contig 23098 bp, 20 predicted proteins | sample ASW8metaG_FD_204518 | JGI IMG/M metagenome (GOLD analysis project Ga0315338, IMG submission 204518) | Ammonia-oxidizing marine archaeal communities from Monterey Bay, California, United States - ASW #8 | ecosystem: Environmental > Aquatic > Marine > Coastal | place: USA: California | collected... | reverse complement strand
CCGCCGTCTGGAAGGGCTTTTTCTACGACGATGATGCCCGCGACGCGGTCTGGGAGCTGCTCGGCGAAACGAGCTTCGAGGAGCTCGAACAGGCCCAGCTGGACGTGTCGAAGCGAGGCCTCCGGGCTGACCTCGGCGGGCGCAAGGTGCTCGATCTGGCTCGCGAGATCGTCGAGCTGTCGTCGAACGGTCTGCAGCGCATCGCTGCGGCGGCCGGACACGACGAGGACGAGCGTATCTTTCTCGACCCGCTGTCGATCCAGATCGAGAAGGGCAAGAGTCCCGGCGAAGAGATTGCAGAAATGTGGCGTGGGGAATGGGGGCGCAACCGCCAGCGCTTGATCGAAGCGACGAGGTATTGATAGTCTCGCGGCGCAGCCCGAAGCCGAAAGCGATCGGGTCCCTCCGGATCCGTGCGAATCCATGGCCTGAGAATTCATGAGTCAATCCGAACTACCCCGCATACTGATCGTGGACGACGAGGAAGCCATCCTCGAGACGATGAGCTTTACGTTCATGGATCTCTACGACGTCCTCACGACTTCCGACCCGACCTCCGCGCTGTCGATGATCGAAGAGAACCAGCCGATCTCGGTCGTGATCACCGACCAGCGCATGCCCGGCATGACCGGTGTCGAACTGCTGAAGCAGGTCTACGAACGTTTCCCGGAGACGGTCAGAATCATCCTGACCGGCTTCGCCGACTCGGAAGCGACGATCAAGGCGATCAACGACGGTCATATCTACGGCTATATCAACAAGCCGTGGGAGCCCGACGAGCTGAAGACGATCGTCCGGCGCGCGAGTGAACTGCACTCGCTGGCGATCGAGAATCGACGACTGGTCGAGGATCTGCGAAACGCGAACCTCTTCCTGGCCGCGGTCATGGATCGCCTGCGAATGGGCGCGATCGCGATCGACGGCGACGGCATCGTCCGTGCGGTGAACAAGCCCGCGATCGCCTTTATCGGCCTCGAGGGGGAGATCCGCGGTCTGCCGATCGGCGAGGTGATGGCTCGACAGGATCTCGCGGAGCTCGGCGAGCGCGTTCGTAAGCTCGCCGACGATTCCGGCGGTGGTTTCGAGGAAGTCGAACTCGCGGTGGGAAGCGGTCATCGCGTGCGCATCTCGAATCAGGGACTGGCGGACGACCAGGGCGAGACGATCGGGCGCGTGATCCTCTTCAAGGAAATTTCGCACGAGCCGCTCACGCGGGATTTCGAGGAGATCGTCGGTCGTGTGTCGGCCGTGAAGGGCGGCGCCCGCGAAGCCCTCGAATCCGCTCTCAAAGAACTGGCGGAGCTCGACGAGACGGTCTCGGCGGCCCGGATCGAGTCGGCGAACATGTCCGAACTCGTCGAGCGCGTGTCGCGCACCAGAACGGCGATCGGGAACTGGCTGGACGTGGATGACACCCTGGCAGGCGAAGAGTTTCCCGACGCACAGCTGCTGCGCGACCGATTGAACGTCGCCTCGCATCGCTGGCCCAGCTCCGAATCCCAGCCGGAGCGCGTGATCGACCTCATGCGGGCCGTCGAGGACTACTACGAGACCGGCGAGAATCCCCGCGAGCGGATCCTCTAGTTGGCCGCCGCCGCGCAGAAGACCGACCCCGCATCGCCGGCCGACCCCGTGACCACGCTGCCGCGCCTCGAACTGAGGATCGAACGGCTACAGCTGACGTTTCGCTTCACCCTCGCCTTCCATGCGCGCGAGGTCCGCTTCGAGATCGCGAAGGACGGCGCCGAGTTCGAGCGCGTCTTTCCCGAGACTTTCTCGTTCCACGCGGCGCGGCACGACCCGACCGAACTCTTCATCCAGCTCGAAGACCTGCTGACGAAGACTCAGATGCTCGGCGCTCGGGCCAGCGCCCGCGACGCACGCAACCTGATGATCCGGCTGCTCTCGGGTGCGCCGCGTTATTTGGATGGGCTCTGTCAGCATCTGGAGTCCGCGAACCGGCTTCGCCCGGACGCGCGACTACGGTTCCACCAGGACATCGCCCTGCTGGCTCAGATCCTGCTGCGCTTCTCCGAGACGCACGATCTCGGGGAGAATCGCCAGCTGCGCATCGCGGGATACACCCTGCGCCGGCGAATCTACGAGTCGCTGCGCGTGCTGATGAGCGATCGGGTCGACCCTGCGTATCTCGTCGCCTACGTCGAAGGCGACGTGCAGCTCGTCGACCCGAGCGACGATCCGAGTGAGAGTGGGTTCTTCCAGGTTCTCGAGTCGGGAGAGGCCGAGGCAGCCGATCGGATGATCGTCCGCATGGCGGAGCGCGCGTTCTATCTCTGGCTCGAGGCCGTCTGTCTCGACGAAGAGAACCAGGCCTTCGAGAAGGAGGATTCGCCGTTCCAGGACCGCGAGAGCGAGGTCCTGGCCGCGATCTCGGTCACGGGGGCGAATCAGATCGAACGCAGTCGAGACCTGATGCCCTTCCTGCGCAGGCCGGATCGAAACTGTCAGCGCATCCTCGGAAAGCTCGAGCGCTGGTTCCTGCGGATCTACGACATCGAGCATTCGTCGGCGATCATCCACCACGCAGCCGTCATCGCGGAGCGCAAGACCAGTCAGGATCACCTGCTCACCTGGCACAAGCCCCGCGTGCTGACGGTCCTCCTCGCCCTTCTGCTGGCTCCCTTCGTGGCTGCCGCATTCGGCTACGACCGCGCCCCTCAGTTCTTCGACGTACTCTGCTCGGCCGAGGTGCTGCTGATCGGCGCCGCCGCGATGTGGTTCCTGCTCTACCGCTTCTGTTGGAAGCGGGACCTCTCCTTCTTTCATGCCTCGGTGCCGCGAATCGGGGCAGGGATCATCGTCGGCTACCTGCCTGTGTTCCTGATCGACGAGGTCTGGGACCTGGCCAGTCGTCCGAATCTGGCGCTCGGGGCCGTCGTTCTGATGCTCGGGCTCGTCACGCTCCTCTATGTCTACGTCGAGATCGCGCGGCGGATTCCCGATACCGCGGTGGCGTTTGCGCGGGCGCGTGCACTGTTCCTGCTCGGGGTCGTCGAGGCCTTCGGCGCCGGGATCGTGATGACGGGACTCGTCGGCCCTTTCATGGTCACGCGGAACTGGTCGCCGGCTTCGGGAGAGGTGACAGTCGAGGTACTCCGGGAATCGCTGCCCGCCATGATCGGTCAGCTCCCCTACGTGGTGGGATACGGTCCGCTCTATGCGTTCCCGTCGGCGCTGCTCCTGATGACCTTTCTCTCCTTCTTCATCGGAATCTTCCTGCAGCTGATGTGGGAAGAGCTTCCCATCACCGAGCCGCTCTAGTCCGTGAAACCCGACCGTCGGTCGGATCGATGTCGATGGGAATCAGCACTGTGGGTAGCGGCCCACCGCGACGATCCGTAGAATTCCAGCCCGACCCGAACGCACCTGGCGTGCGAATCCCGGCCGTGTGAATCGAAGGAGATCGAATGGAGTCCGAGCACCGTCGAGTGCTCATCATCGGCAGCGGTCCGGCCGGCTATACGGCGGCGATCTACACCGCCCGAGCCGGTCTCGAACCACTCATGCTTGCCGGCCTGACCTTCGGTGGTCAGCTGATGATCACGACCGAGGTGGAGAATTTTCCGGGCTATCCCGACGGCGTGACCGGCCCGGCGATGATGGAAGAACTCCAGAAGCAGGCCGAACGATTCGGGACCGAGGTCCTCTACGAGGATGCGACCCACGTCGACTTCTCCGGCCGTCCCTTTACCGTGACGACGGATCGCAAGGTCTATACGGCCGATGCCGTCATCGTTGCGACCGGGGCCTCGGCGAAATGGCTCGGCCTGGAATCCGAAGAGCGACTGCTGAACAACGGCGTCTCGGCCTGCGCGACGTGTGACGGTGCGCTGTTCCGAAACAAGCCCATGGCGGTCATCGGCGGTGGAGACACCGCCATGGAAGAAGCCCTCTTCCTCACGCGCTTCGCGACGAAGGTGACGCTCGTGCATCGCCGCGGCGAACTGCGCGCATCCAAAGTCATGCAGGAGCGCGCGCTCGCGCACGAGAAGATCGAATTCGCCTGGCATTCCGAAGTGGACGAGATCCTCGGCGACGACTTTGCGACCGGCGTGCGTCTGCGAGACGTGCGCGACGGCTCGACCCGCGAGATCCCTGTCGAAGCCGTGTTCGTCGCGATCGGACATCAGCCGACGACCGGCCTCTTCGAGGGTCAGCTCGAAATGGATGATGCGGCCTACCTGAAGGTCGAAGCCGGCACGACGCGAACTACGGTCGAGGGGGTCTTCGCTTGCGGCGACGTCGCCGACCCGACCTATCGACAGGCGGTCACCGCGGCCGGGACGGGCTGCATGGCGGCCATCGATGCGGAGCGCTGGCTCGCGGAGCACGGAATCGAATGATGTCGTCGGAAGTCCATCCAAGCTAGAAACGGATTCGCGTCGTTCGGCGCACGGTTCAAGGAGAGACCAGGAATGGGTCTCACGAGAGAACAGTTCGAACAACTCACGAATCGCTCCCCCGACATCATCGTCGGAACCGATCGAAAAGGTCGGATCATCTTCTACAACGACGGCGCGCACGACAATCTCGGCTACGAGGACGAAGAGGTCCTCGGTCAGTTCGTCGGGGTCTTCTATCCCTCCGTCGAAGAAGCGCGTCGCGTCAGCGAAGCCATGCGCGACGCTGCCCATGGCGGCGTCGGCGTCTGCAACATGCTCGAGACGATGTTCATCGCGCGCTCGGGCGAAGAGATCCCCGTCGCGATTTCGGGAACCCTGCTCTACGACGAAAAGGGCGAAGAGGACGGTTCGATCGGATTCGCCAAGGACCTCCGTGAGATCCGCCACAAGGATCAGCTCGCGACGCTCGGCGAAGTCGCGATCGGTCTCTCGCACGAGATCAACAATCCGCTTGCCGTGATCGTGAACCAGGCGGAGCTGCTCGAGAGCGATGTTGCCCGACTGGCGGGTGAGATCGATCTGTCGGTCGAGAACGAACGCCTCGATGCGATTCGACGCGAGGTCGCTCGGATCGCCGAGATCATCGAACGCCTCGGCGAGATGGTGAAGGCCGATTCATACGAGACGATTCATTATGTCGGTCCGGCCCGCATGGTCGACTTGCGTAGCGAAGAGCGGAAGACCTACGAACCCGATCCGCGCCTACGCGGACTTCGCATCCTCGTCGTCGACGACGACCAGGGAATCAGTCGGACGCTCGAGGAGATGCTCGAAGCCGATGGCTGCATCGTCGACGTCGCCGTAGACGGCGAACAGGCGCTCGGTAGGCTGGCTGCGGAGAACTACGATCTCGTCCTCTCGGACGTCGTGATGCCGAGGATGGACGGCTACGAGCTCTATTCCGAGGTCCAAAAAAAATATCCCCACATGCCGGTGCTGATGATGACGGCCTTTCATTACGACAAGGACCACATCATCAAGCGCAGTCGCATGGAGGGACTCGAGGGCGTGATCTTCAAGAAGCCCGTCGATCCCGATCGGCTGAGGCGCACGATCGCCGAGTCCGTCCGGAAGGGCGAGCGGGACTGAGGCTCGCTCGCTGAACTCGAGGTCGTCGTCAGGGCGCGATCGAGCTTCGCAGGGTCTCTCGGAAGGTCGCCAGATCCGTGACGCAGCGCTGGCTCGCGGGCGGACCCGATCGGAAGCCGTGGACCTGGCCGACTCGCTGCTCGCCCCGGTCGTGCAGGAGCACCTCTCCGCCGATCGCATTGGCGAAGAACTCGAGGCTGGTGATCTCGAGGCGCTGGACGGGTGTGCGGTAGATCTCGATCGGTAGCGTGATCGAGCCGGCCTGAACGCGCGTGTCGAAGAGTCGAACATTCTTCGGCGTCTCGTCATCCTCGATCCCCGATTGCAGGATGAAGCACGAGTTGGCGTCGATCGTTTGGCCTTCGATCCATTCGCCGAGCAGCGCTCGATCCTCGTCACGCGGTGGCGGTACGTCGAGGATCGTGGTCGACAGGATCAGGATTCCTTCGATCGGCGCACCGGCTCGCGCGAACTCGATCTCGACTTGATAGGTGCCGAGGACCTCGGATTGCATGCAGCTCGAAAGGGCGAGCGCGAAGATCGCCAGCGCGACGAGCGTAATCGCGCGCCTTTCAGTTCGATGAAAGCGTTTCAACGACAAGTCTCTCCTGATCGCATCCATGCGCGATCGATGTTCGCTGCATGCGCTGGCTGCATTCGGTCCAATTCATCTACCCGGCGATTCGCCCAAACCCGGCGAGGGTGCTCGAGGCTCCGATCGCCGGTCAGGGAGTCTACGCTAATCTCGAACCGGCGGCGGAGCCTGGGGGCGAGCGATGACACGAGGGTCTGATCCTGGCGGTCGAGGCCGATCTCGCCAAGATGACCCTCTGGAGAAATTCGATGCAGACCGAAGCCGTCGAGTTCGATTCCGAGACGCGCGACGAGATCCTGGTCCGCCAGCCCGCGCGTTCGCTCTCGCCGGAGATCCCGCGTCATTGGAAGGGAGATGACCCCTTCGCGACGCATTTCCTGAACGCGCTGTCCTCGACCTTCCCGTTCGGAGAGGCATTCTTCGTGCGATCGGTGCTCCACTACCGCGATCGGGTGGAAGATCCGCGGCTGCTCGGGAAGATGCGAGCCTTCGCCGGGAAGGAGGGGCAGCACAGCCGGCTGCACGACGACCACGTCGAGATGCTCCTGGCCCAGGGCTATACGGCGCTCGCCACGCGCAATCGTTTCGCTGACCGGATCGTGCGCTGGCACAATCGGCGGACGCCCCGGTTGTCCCTGACGACGACCGCCGCGCTCGAACATCTGACCGCGCTCCTCGCGCGACAGCTCCTCTCCGATCCCGAAGGGCGTACAGGGGACATGCATCCCGAGATGGCTCGGTTGTGGCGCTGGCATGCGCTCGAAGAGGCCGAACACAAGGCGGTCGCCTTCGACGTTCTCACTCGTGTCGCGCCGAGTCATGCTTGGCGCGTCTTCGCGATGGCTTCGATGACGCTCGGTCTCTCGATCGAAGTCTTCGATCGCATGGTCTACATGCTCTGGAAGGACGGGCTGCTCTTCGACCGGAAGACCTGGACCCGGGGCTGGCGCTTCCTCTTCGGAAGGGATGGTTTCCTGCGCGGTCTGGGGGCGGACTATCGCGCGTGGTATCGCCGCGACTTCCACCCGGACGACGTCGACGATCGAGCGCTCATCGAGGAAAATCGCCCGGCGGTCGACGCCGGAATACTGGCTTGAAGGAAGGCCCATCAGATTCGGGAGAATCCATTGTTCGAGAACATTGCTGTCGAAACGAAGGGGCCGATCGGTGAAATTCGGCTCACGCGCCCGGAGAAACTGAATCCTCTCTCCACGCAGACGCTGCAGGAACTGGCGGCCGCCGCGCGGCAGATGGACGAGCATCGCGAGGTCAAGATCGTGATCGTGCGCGGAGAGGGGCGGGCCTTCTCCGCGGGTGCGGACCTCACGAGCTTCAACCAGCGTCAGGCGCTCTCGCCGCGCGAGGCCGGGGAAGTCGGTCGCGAGATGGCGGATGCCATCGAATCGATGCGTGCGCTGGCGATCGCGTCGATCCGTGGCTGGTGTGTAGGCGGAGGCCTCGTGCTGGCCGCTGCTTGTGATCTACGCATCGCGAGCGAAGAGGCGCGCTTCTCGATCCCCGAGGTCGACCTCGGCATTCCCCTGGCCTGGGGCGGCATTCCGAGATTGGTTCGAGAGATCGGACCCGCCCTCACCAAGGAACTGGTCCTCACCTGCCGTCCCTTCGACGCGGAAGAAGCTCGCGCCGCGGGTTTCCTGAATCGCGTCGTCCCGGAAGACGAACTCGACGCGACGGTCGAGGCGCTGGCCGAATCGCTGTCGAAGAAGGCCGCGCTCACGATCTCGGCGACGAAACGTCATGTCAACGCCGTCACGGATCAAATGGTCGGAACGATGCGGAGCTGGTCCGACGCCGACGGCCTGGCCTACGCGTTCAGCGATCCCGAATGCGCAGATGCGCGACGCGCCTATCTCGAAGCTCGCAACAAGAAGAGCTGAGAAGCGCTCCGTCAGGGAGCGAGAATGATCATCGCTTCCTCGAAGCGCGCGTCGACCGCCTTCTGGAACTCGTCGAGATGGGCGCTACTGGCTTCGTCGAGCACGGCGAAGGAGGCTTTCGTCATCTCGGGCATGACGTCGATCGTCTTCGCTCCGACCGGCGATTCCCAGAAGGCGATGAGCTGGAGGAGTTCCTCCTTCGAATAGTTGTCGGCGTAGATCGGCGCGTAGAGTTCAGCCAGAGTATCGACGTCCGAGAGCCGATCGCCGAAAGACTTCTTTGCCTGGTCGAAGACGATCGATTGCATGGTCTCCGTGATCGTGTAGCCGCTGGCGGCGAGAGACCCGAGCGTCTGCTGCGCGATCGAGAACGTGACCTGATCGGCGACCGACTGAGGCGTCTTCTGGACGACCAGGAGCTTTTTGACGGCCGCGCGGTATTCAGCGTCGGTCCCGTCCTTGGCGAGACTCGCCACGGGCAGGCAGACAAGGATCGCCACGAGCAGGAGAGGAAGAAACGTCGCGATCGGACCGAGACGTGTGAACGGCGAGCGGGGCGCGAGAAGAGACGACATGCGGAACTCCTGAGTGTCGGAATGGGTCGAGCGTTGCCTGGTTCGGGGCCGAAATCTCACATCGGCTCTCCAGAGGGGCAGCATGATACGCAGACTCGCTTCGCGCCGCCCGCGCCGCCCGCGCCGCCTGCGCCGCCCGTGACGTACGAGAAGTCGGGAGCGTGGCCGCCAGCGTGAACGCGCGGACTTCGAGCACGCCGGCTTCGAGTAGCGCCTCCGCAGCGGCCTCGAGAGTACTGCCGGTCGTGAGCACGTCGTCTACGAGCCAGACGCTCCGAACGGAGCCGAGAGAAGGCGTCGCGCGAAACGCTCCGCGCACGTTCTCCACTCTTTCTCGCCCGACCAGATTCGCCTGGGGTGGTGTATCGACGGCGCGTACGAGTACGGCGGGATGGAAGGGTCGGCCGAGGGTGCCGGCAAATCTCTGGGCGATGGGATCGCTGTGATTGAATCTGCGTCGTCGTCGGCGGCAAGGATGAAGCGGGATACTCGAGATCAGATCGGGTCGCGTCGCCGTTTCTCGAGCGACCCGCCAAGCGAGTTCACTCGAGAGATGGTCGATCGCCCGTCGAATGGCGATCGACGGACCGAAGGGGCTGCGGGCGCTCTTGAAACCCGGGATCCAGCGCCTGAGCGACCCCTCGTAGCGTGCGAGGGCGCGGCAGAGGTGCAGAGCGCTGCCTGCCGCGAGGCATCCCGCGCAACCCTCGCCGCTGCGCCCCATGCCGCCGGCCAACGAGGCCAACGAGGCCAACGAGGCCGACGTCCCGGGCGAATCGGGATCGACCGTCGGACGCGCGTCCGATACGGCACCGCAGCGCGGGCACCCGTCCGCTCGTCGCCAGCGCGGCAGTCGTCGCTCGCAATCGAGACAGAAGGTGCCGCCGCCAGACACGAGCGGCGACTCACACTCGATACAGCGAGGACCGGCGATCGTGTCCAGCAGGAGCGAGAGTGCATTCATCGCGATGCTTCGCGCATCGGCGCGTCCTCGTTCGGGACCGAGGTTGATCGTCGACATCCGTCGACTGTCCTGTCCAAATCCGTCGAACCTGATGCCGACCTTCCTGTCGACTTCCTTCTCGACTCTGGCATCGACAGGATTGGCAACCGGGGTGCGACAGGGGGATCGGGCGAGGCGGAGCGCCGCGCCCGGATTGTTATGCGGCGGGGTCGGCCACGTCGCCCTGTGCCATCGACTCGACGACGATGGGCCCAGGGTTCGGATCGACGCCTTCGATTCCGAGGTCGAGTCGGGGCGCATCTCGCCAGAGACGCTCGAGGTCGTACTTCTCTCTCGTCTCGGGGTCGAAGACATGCACGATCGCGTCGTTGCAGTCGATCAGAACCCAGTTCCCGTCGTCGAGGCCTTCGATGCCGAGCGGCTGATCGTTGCTCTGCTTGAGCGAATGGACGATCGACTCCGCGATCGAACGAACCTGCCGATCGGATCTGCCGGTGAGGATGATGAAGGTATCCGCGTACGCCGTGAGCTCACGCATGTCGAGCACGATCGGGCGCTCGGCCTTGAGCTCGAGCGCCGCTTCGACGATGAGGGTCGCCTTCTGTTGGGGGTTCGATTCGGTCATCGGATTGAACTGCCTCCTGTGCCGGGACTGCTGGGTCGCGGCCCGTACTCTCCACTCTCTTCGATCGCGCTTCGAATCGATTCCGGGACGAGGAATCGAATCGAGCCCGCGTCCCTGCAGATCTTGCGGATCCGGCTCGACGAGATGTCGAGAGCCGTGATCGAGACGAGTTCGATCAGCGTTCCCGCCTCTCGATGTCTTGCGCGCTTCCCGTCCGGATCGAATTCGAACGATCCGATCACAGCCTCCGGGATGCGCTGTTCCAGTTTCTCCAGCTGACCCGGCGGCCTGGTCATGACTGCGAGGTCGGTCAGGGCGAAGATCTCGCTCGGTGCGCGCCAGTCACCCATCTCCGCGAATGCATCTTGTCCGACGATGAAGACCGGCGGCGGTTGGCCGGGATTTCGATCGTGATAGGCGATCAGCGTATCGACGAGATAGGACGGGCCTTCGCGCTCGATTTCGCTCCGATCGATTTCGAAATGATCGACACCCGCGATCGCCTGCTCGACCCATGCGAGCCGGCCCTCGGCCGACACGATCCGATCTCTCTCGGTCGCATCCTTGTGAGGGGGCGTTCGGCTGGGCATGAAGAGGATCTTCGCCAGACCGAGCGCTTCGTAGACTTCCTGCGCCGCACGGAGATGTCCGAGATGGATCGGATTGAACGTGCCACCGAGAAGTCCGATGCGCGGTCCGCTCTCTCGATGCGTCATCCGCGAAGCTGGCCCTCCCCGATGAGAATGAACTTCTTCGTCGTGAGGCCTTCGAGTCCCATCGGTCCGTAGGCATGCAATTTCGAGGTGGAGATTCCGATCTCGGCGCCGAGGCCCAATTCGAAGCCGTCGGAGAACCCGGTCGCGCAGTTCACGCCGACGGTCGAAGAGTTCACGCGTCGAAGCCAGGCCTGGCTGTTCGCGAAATCGTTCGTGAGGATGATTTCAGTATGGTCGGACCCGTAGCGCCGGATGTGGTCGATCGCATCGTCCATCGAGTCGACGACGCGGACCGCGATGATCGGTTCGAGATACTCCGCAGGCCAGTCTTCTTCGCGCGCGGGAACCGCATCCGCGAATATTTCGCACGTCGTCTCGCATCCGCGAATCTCGACGCCCGCTTCGCGCAGGCTCTTGAGCACGCTCGGCAAGACGGTCTGCGAGGCGCCGCGATGGCAGAGCAGGGTCTCGAGGGCATTGCAGACGGGCATCTGGCGGATCTTCGACTCGCGGACGATGTCGACCGCCATTTGCGTGTCGGCGCTCTCGTCGATGAAGATGTGACACACACCCGCGTCGTGGGCGATGACGGGAATCGTCGATTCGGCGATCACCTTGTGAATCAGGCCGGGTCCGCCGCGCGGAATCACGAGGTCGACGGATTCGTTCAGCTTGATCAGGACGTCGATCGCCGCGCGATCCGTCGTCGGGATGATTGCGATTGCGTCTTCGGGGATGCCCTCTTCGCGCGCGGCCGCGCGCAGTTCTTCGCCGAGTGCGAGGTTCGAATGGATCGCCTCGGATCCACCTCGAAGAATGACTGCATTGCCGGCCTTCACGCATAGGGCGGCCGCGTCGACGGTGACGTTGGGGCGTGATTCGTAGATCATCGCGATCACGCCGAGCGGGATGGCCATCTGTCCAACGCGCAAGCCATTGGGTCGGACGCTGTGATTCGAGATGCGACCAACCGGGTCGGGAAGTGCCGCGACATCGTGCAGACCCTGGATCATGTCCGCCCATTTTCCGTCGGAGATCGCGAGTCGGCCGCGAAGAGGAGCCGCGACACCCTTCTCGGCGGCCGCTTCGACGTCCTTCGCGTTCGCCTGCATGATGCGGTCGCGCGACGCTTCGAGTCGCTCGGCGCATCGGGCGAGCCAGGCGTTCTTGCGCTCGGTCGAAAGTTCGCCCATCAACTCGCTGGCCCTGCGCGAGGCTTCGGCGATCGCGCGGATCTCGCTCGCGAGAGAAGCCGGATCGAGACCGTTCTGGGCGACAGAGTCGGTTTCGGAGGCTTGAGTATTGGCTTTCGTTGAGGACGACATCTTGGGAAGGTCTCGAGCGGGGGGTTCAGGTTCCTGGTTGGGTGGTCGGAAGCTTGCGTCGCGCTTCAGGAATCGCGGACGAGGACGAGCTCGTCACGATGAATGATCTCATCGCCGTTCGAATATCCTAGCACTCGCGCGATTTCCTTCGTGGCGAGACCGGCAAGTCGCCCGATATCGCCCGCGGAGTAGGCGACGAGTCCGCGCGCGATCTCGAGCCCGGCTTCGTCCACGCAGGCGACCGAATCACCGATCTCGAAGTCGCCTTCGACGCGCAGGATGCCCGCGGGAAGAAGGCTGCGCCCGCGGTCGCGGAGCGCCCGGGCCGCGCCTTCGTCGATCACGATGCGTCCACGTGTCTTGGCGGTGAACGCGAGCCAATGCTTCTTGCTGCGCAAGCGTTCGCCCGGCTGGAAGAGCGTGCCGTGCTGCTCGCCCTTCATCAGCCGTTCGAGCACGCCGCCGATGCGTCCGTTGCAGAGAATCGTGGCGGCGCCCGACCTTGCGGCGTTCGTTGCCGCCTCGAGCTTGGTGATCATGCCGCCGCTGCCGAATCGCGTTCCCGCCCCGCTCGCGGCTCGTCGAATCGCGGGCGTGATCTTCTCGACCGTGCGGATCAGCGGCGGTCGCTTTTCGCCGTCCTCGGGCGCGCGTTCGTAGAGTCCGTCGACGTCGGTCAGGATCACGAGCAGATCGGCGTCGACTGCGTTGACGATCGTTGCGGCGAGATTGTCGTTGTCCCCGAAGCGGATCTCTTCGGTCGCGATCGTGTCGTTCTCGTTCACGATCGGTACGACCCCGAGTCGCAGGAGTTCGAGCATCGTATGCCGCGCATTCAGGAAACGTTCGCGGTCGTCGAGTCCCGCGCGGGTCAGCAGGACCTGGCCGACATGCAGGCCGAGCCGGGAGAAGCGACGTTGGTAGAGCTCGACGAGTCCGATCTGCCCGACCGCCGCCGCCGCCTGTTTCTCGCGAACGGATTCGCCGGCGTGCAACCAGCCGAGTCGATGGGCACCGACGGCGATCGCACCCGAGGAGACGACCACGACCTGGCGTCCGCCTTCGATCAGGCGAGCGACGTCGCGCGCCAGGGCCGAGAACTTGTCGGGGCGAAGCTGGCCGTTTCGGGTGAGCGTGCTCGAGCCGATCTTGACGACGACGCGTCGCGATTTCGGAACGAGCTTCCAGGCTTCATCGGCGGGCATTATTCGCCCCGCCCTTCGCTTGTCCGCCGCACGTCGTCCGTACTGAGAGGCGCATCACCCGCACCCAGCTGATCGGCTGCGTCCCCCACATCGGTCGCGTCCGTTCCGTCCTCAGCGCGCGCGGCGTCGACCGCGTCGAAGATCTGGCGCAGGAGCTGGTCGATGCCTTGTGAAGCCGCTCCCGAGATGCGCAGGCAATCGAGTCCACGCTCCTCGAGGCGAGCGAAAAGGGGCCGCGCGAGCGCTTCGTCATGCAGCAGATCGCACTTGTTCAGCACCAGGATCTCCGGTCGTTCCAGCAGGTCGGGTCTATAGCGTCCGAGCTCGCGTCGGATGGCATCATAGTCCTCGATCAGATCACGGTCCTCGACCAACATGGCCTCGAGATCGAGCAGATGCACGAGCACACGCGTGCGCTCGACGTGGCGGAGAAATTGGTGGCCCAGCCCGGCGCCTTCGCTGGCGCCTTCGATTAGGCCGGGGATGTCGGCGACGACGCAGCGGCGATCGTCCGATTCGACGACCCCGAGCGAGGGGACGAGCGTCGTGAAGGGGTAGTTCGCGACGCGGGGGCGAGCGGCCGAGATACGGCGCAGGAGCGTCGATTTCCCGGCGTTGGGGAATCCGACGAGCCCGACGTCGGCCATGAGCTTCAGGGAGAGTCGGATCTGCTTGATCTCGCCGGGTTTGCCGGGCGTGGCGAAGTCGGGCGCCTGCCGCGTGGACGTCTTGAAGCGGGCGTTGCCGAGGCCACCCTTGCCGCCGCGGGCGATGACGACGCGCTGGCCTTTGCGAGTGAGATCGGCGACCGGCGTTCGCGATTCGGGATCGAGGTCGGTCTCTACCGTGTGTTCGTCTGCCTCGTCTTCGTCGTCCTCGTAGACGAGGGTTCCGACCGGAACATGGATCTCGGCATGAGCGCCCGAGGCGCCCTTCTTGTCCGAGGTCCCTCCGTTCTCGCCATGCTCGGCGGCGATGCGGCGTGCCGACTTCAGATCGAGCAGGGTGGCGACGTTCGTGTCGGCGACCAGGATGACGTCGCCGCCGCGCCCGCCGTCGCCGCCATTGGGGCCGCCATTCGAGACGAACTTTTCGCGACGAAACCCGACCTTCCCGTTCCCGCCGGCTCCGGATCGGATCTCGAGCACGGCTTCATCGACGAAGAGATTGGCGTTCTTCATGGCGGTCGCCTTCGGGTGAGACGCTCGCGAGATCGGCTTTACAAAAGCAAACGCGCTCTCGTCTCTCTACTAGTGGAGGACCCAGAGCGCGTTCACTACACGAACTACACGAGATGGAGATCGGCCGGTATTGCGATGCGTCGATCGATCGCGATGCGCTTCGACCGTACTCGGACGGTCGAGAATCAGTCGGCGTCGATATGCGCCATGGTTCGACCGCGCGACTTGCCGTATCGAACCGTACCGTTCTTCAGCGCGAAGAGCGTGTAGTCCCTGCCGAGGCCAACGTTCTGACCCGGATGGACTCGCGTTCCGACCTGTCGCACGAGGATCGAGCCGGCCGAAACCGCTTCGCCCCCGAAGACCTTCGTACCTCGTCGCTGGCCGTTGCTGTCTCGACCGTTGCGTGAGCTGCCCTGTCCCTTTTTATGCGACATATCGTTCTCTTCTCGTTCTCTTCGCATTCGCTCTTGCGATGCGGAGGTCTGTTGCTCGGGCGAATCGGCCCATCTTCCGGCTCTGTCCGCTCCGGTCTCAGCCCTGAATGGCGTCGACGCGAATCTCGGTGTAGTCCTGACGATGGCCTTGCGCTCGGCGGTAACCCTTGCGGCGCTTCATCTTGAAGACGCGAATCTTGGGGCCGCGGCTCTGCGCCACGATCGTGCCCGTGATCTGGGCTCCATCGACCGTAGGCGTGCCGATCTTGACGTCGCCGTCTTCGCCACCAACCATGAGAACGTCGTCCAGCGTGACACTGGAACCGACTTCACCGGAAAGCTTCTCGACGCGCACCGAGCCACCCTGGCTCACACGATATTGCTTTCCACCGCTGCGAATTACGGCGTACATACTCGACCTCGATTCATTCGGAGCGCGGGATTATGCTGGATTCCGCTTCCGAGTCAACAGCTTGGGTGACTTCCGTGGCGCCCCCGTCCGGCTCTGCCGAATCGGTCGAGGACGCTGTTTCTGCGCTCGGGCCGTCCGTCTCGGAGGCTCCATCCGCCTTGGCATCGGCCTCGTCCGGCAAGCTCGGCGGCGCCGGAGCCGCCTCGGCGACCGGACCTGGATCGGGCTCGACGCTCGCTCCGTCGATGACGGCGCTCTCGGCCGGCTCGAGGGGCTTCATCCCCTCCTCGTCTTCGCTCGAGGCCGCCAGCAGGGCGTCGGGCTCGACTTCGCCGGCCGCCTCGGTCGCCTCCTCGACGTCGCCGCTCGCGACCACGGTCTCTTCGGCGGGCTGGCTCCTCGAGCGCCGGCCGCGACGTCGGCCATTCTTCTTCGTGGATCGATCGTCCTCGCTCTCGGTATCGGGATGCCGATCGCGGAGCCAGGGCAGTTCGATCTCGACCGGGGCGCCCTGTTCGAGCACGGTCAGCTCGAACCGCTCTTGATGCATGGTGGGCCGGGCACGCACTTCGACGTCCCGACCGATTTCTTCGCTGAGTTCGGCCAGCGCTTGCTTCGAGCGCGTCAGCAGCTCTTCGGCGACGTGCGGATTGACCGCGACGGCGATCGGGCGGCCACGCAGGGTCGGCAGATGCTTGCGGATCTCGCGCAGGACGCGGAAGCCCACGCTCTCGCTCGACAGCACGTAGCCACGGCCTTCACAATGGCTGCAGGGTTCGCATAGCGTCTGCACGAGATTCTCGCGCGTGCGCTTGCGGGTCATCTCGACGAGGCCGAGTTCGGAAATCTTGAGGATGTTCGTTCGTGCCTTGTCCGCGCGTAGCGCGTCACCGAGCGCGCGGTAGACCTTGTCTCGATTGCCGGCCGATTCCATGTCGATCAGGTCGATGATGATCAGGCCACCGAGGTTTCGGAAGCGCAACTGATGAACGACTTCTGTGACCGCTTCGAGGTTGGTCTTCAGCACGGTCTCTTCGAGGTCGCGCTTGCCGACGAAGCGTCCGGTATTCACGTCGATCGCTGTGAGCGCCTCGCTCTTGTCGATCACGAGGGAACCGCCGCTCTTCAACCAGACCTTGCGTTCGAGGTTGGCGTGGATCTGAGGTTCGAGACCGAAGTGCTCGAAGACCGGGAGGTCCTTCTGGTAGTGATCGATCTCGGGCTTGGGATCGGCGACGAAGCGCTCGACGAAGCTTTGGATGCTCTCGTAGACGTCCTTGTTGTCGGAGACGATTCGCTTGGTCTCGTGCCCCGCCAGGTCGCGGACGATGCGAAGCGGTAGATCGTGTTCCGAGTAGAGGACCGCGGGCGCCGACTTCTCGGCGTGCCGCTGCTGGATCGCGGCCCAGACCGTCGCCAGATACCGGATGTCCGCCTGCAGGTCCGCTTCGGTCACGCCGTCGCCGGCTGTGCGGATGATGAATCCGAGGTTCTGCGGGCGAAGTCGTTCGACGACCTCTCGCAGTCGTCTTCTCTCCTTGTCCGATCCGATTCGGCGTGAGACACCGACGCGGCGCGACCAGGGGGTGAGGACGAGATGTCGACCGGGAATCGAGAGGCTCGAGGTGATTCGCGCGCCCTTCGATCCGATCGGCTCCTTCGCGATCTGGACGATGATCTCCTGGCCCTCTTGCAGGACCGTGTCGATCCGAGGAGGGGCCGATCGGCCGTTTCGACCGCGCGAGTTGCGCCGTCGTCCGCCGGATCCGGGCTCGCCCTCGGTCTGCCCCGTTTCCAGGACGCTCTCGAAGTAGTCACCGACGTAGAGGAACGCGGCCTTCTCGAGTCCGATGTCGACGAAGGCTGCCTGCATGCCGGGTAGGACGCGACTGACGCGTCCCTTTACGACGTTGCCGACGACGCTCTTGTCACGCTGTCGTTCGATATGGAGTTCGGCGAATTCGCCGCTCTCGATCAGTGCGACCCGGGTTTCTCCGAGTTCCGCATTGATGATGATCTCGTTACGCATTGTTCCGCCTGCCCGGCGGCTCGGCCGTCTCGCCTCATTTCGAGGACGAGCCGGTCTTCGCCGCCTGCGCTGGCGAGTCCGATCTAAAGGGATGTGCGTTCCGTGAAGGTGCTTCGTCGCTTCGCTGTGATCGCGGATCCGGCCTCGTTGTAGAGGGCCTGATTCGCGTCATGGGTGCTCTTTGCTCGCGGGCGATCTCGCTGGTTGGCAATCCTGCTTACGGGCAACTCTGAGAGACGCGCGGGGGTCCCGACCAAGAGGTCGATCCGGACTCACCCACACGCGTGGACGTCGACGTGTTCCTTCTTCTTCCCTTTGATCTGTTGGATGTCGACTTCGAGTTTCAAATCCAAGACTCGCAATGGTTCTACTGTTCGTTCTGCTGTTGCGGTCTTGCCGGTCTGAACCAGGGAATTCTCAGAAGAAAAGCAGCACCCCGCTGCCGTCCAACTCCCCCGGGTGATCTGGATGCATCTCGCGCCCGCCGACCCGAAGATCGATGGGCGTTGCTATCTGTCGTGTCCGGGCATTGCCCGAACTCGAGGCGGTCGGCAGATCCAATCGAAGTACGACTCTTCTCGCGGGCCCGGGATGCGCTGAGGGTCCCTTTCATTGGACCTTCTCGATCATCCCTGGCTAGAGTCGCTCTGACGCCGACGTACCTGCGATTTGATCCAGAACACGAACCGGCATGGCCGTGTAAACATCTGGAGCTGAGATTCATGGATCTGGAGCGAAAGGTCAACACGGATCCCCGAAGGAATCTGCCCTCGGTCGATCGCCTGATCCGCGCCGTGCAGGCCGCCGAACCTGATCTGGCCGAGTGGGCAGTTCATTCCACCGCCAAGAGCATCCTCGAGGTTGCCCGAAAAGGCCTCGCCCGAGGGGGTTCGGAGCTTGAGTCGGGTTCGAGCGCATCCCAAGCCTCGAGCGGCGAGATCGGGCTCGAAGATCTCGTCTCGCGGGCACTCGTCGAAGCGAGGCGACTCGTCACACCCCATCCGCGTCGCGTCGTGAATGCGACCGGGGTCCTGCTGCATACGAATCTCGGGCGTGCGCCCCTCGCACCGGCAGCTCAGGAGGCCGTCGCAGAGGCCGCCGCGGGCTATTCGAACCTCGAACTCGACCTCGAAACGGGTCGCCGTGGCTCGCGCATGGGTCGATTGGAAGCCAAGTTGCGAGCGCTGACCGGTGCCGAGGCGGCGCATGTGGTCAACAACAACGCCGCCGCGGTGCTCCTGGCGCTGAATACGATCGCCCTCGGGCGCTCGGTCGTGGTGTCGCGGGGTGAACTGGTCGAGATCGGCGGATCCTTTCGCGTACCCGCGATCATGGAGCGGGCCGGCGTCGCGCTCTGCGAGGTCGGAACGACGAACCGCACGCATCTCGCCGACTACGAGGGGGCGATCGATTCGAGCGTCGCCCTGCTCCTCAAGGTCCATCGCAGCAATTTCGAACAGCGCGGCTTCGTGGCGGAGCCGGAAGTCGCCGAGCTTGCCGCCCTCGCGGCGCGACACGGCATTCCCCTCGTCGAAGACCTGGGCAGCGGAACACTCCTCGACCTCGGTGACGAGGGGCTTCCCGACGAAGCCTTCGTTCCGGAGCGACTGCGCGCGGGCGTGGATGTCGTCTGCTTCTCGGCGGACAAGCTCGTCGGTGGACCGCAGGCCGGAATCCTGCTCGGCAGCAAGGAATGGATCGAGCCGATGCGCCGGAATCCCCTCGCGCGCGCGCTGCGAGTGGACAAACTGACGATTGCCGCGCTCGATGCGACGCTGGATCTCACGCTCGATGCTTCGAGGTCCGAGGAGATCCCGGTCGTGGCGGGTCTGTCCGTCGAGCCCGAAGAGCTCGAGCGCCGCGCCGCACTCATGCTCGACGAGATCGAGAAGATCCTTGTCGACGGCTACCGCGCACAGGTCGACGAGAGCGAGACCGCGGTCGGTGGCGGTTCGCTTCCGGAGTATCGCCTCTCCGGTTGGGCCATCGTCGTCGAGGGACCGAAGATTTCGGCCGTCGCGAATGCGCTGCGCGAAGCGCCGACGCCCGTGCTCGCCCGCATCCACGAAGATGCACTCTGGTTCGACGTGCGGACGCTGCGCGACGAAGAGTTCCATCTGGTTCGGGATGCACTCTCCTTCGCATTTTCGAAATCGGCTCGCTGACGAGTTCGCTACATCGCTCGGATGATTGGCCCGTGCGTCGCGGTCTGGTAGTTTAGGGGCACCCCCCATAGAGCCCCCCGTTCGTCATTCGATTCGGTCGCTTCAACGAGTCCGTTTCGGTGAGAAAGGCGAACGAGACGCCAATGGCTGCTTCGATGAACTCATCGGTCAAGCAGGCGGGTGACTCCCATCGGTCCGCGAATCGCGGGGCGCGACTCCTTGCCGTCGGCGGCGGCAAGGGTGGTGTCGGGAAGACATTCGTCACGGCGAACCTCGCGACGGCCCTCGCCCGACTGGGGAAACGTGTCGTCGTCGTCGATGTCGACCTCGACGGTGCGAACCTGCACACGTGTCTCGGAGTTCCCGCTCCGCAACGCAGCCTCGCGGACTTCGTATCCGAGCGCGAAGAAGACCTGGGTAAGCTCCTCGTCGATACGCCCCTCGCGAACCTGAAGCTCATCGGGGCGACGCATGGCAATCTGGCCGACGCGCAGCCGAGCCATCTGAGACGGGTGCGATTGGTTCGCGGTCTGCGTCAGCTCGACGCGGACATCGTCTTGCTCGACCTCGGAGCCGGCGCGCATGCTTCGGTCCTCGACTATTTCCTCGTTTCGGACGACGGCATCCTCGTTCTCCAGCCCGAGCCGACATCGGTCGAGAACGCCTACTCATTCCTTCGAGCCGCGTTCTATCGCCGCATGCGTCTGGCCATGGTCGGCCACGGCGTTCGGCAGTTGGTGACGATGGCGATGGACCAAAGGAACGAGCGAGGCATCCGAACACCGCTCGACCTGCTGCGCGAGATCGAAGCGACGGACACGCTTGAAGCAAGGCGCTTCGTCGATACGATGCGCGTCTTCAGACCTCGCATCATCGTGAACGGTGCTCGCACGGCCGAGGACGTGAAGCTGGGTTTCGCCGTGACGAGCGTCTGCAAGAAATACTTCGGGATCGACGCGGAGTATCTGGGCTACGTGAATCACGACGACGAAGCCCGTCGATCGGTCTCGATGCGACGTCCGATCGTCGACTTGCATAGCGACGCCGACGTCTCGATCTATCTACAGCGAATCGCGCGCAAACTCCTGGGCCTCCCCGCGACGGGATCGTCGGCGGGTGCCGAGTCGGCCCAATCCGCCGAGGGCCGAGTTCGAGCGGATGACGGCGAGGGACGCAGGGCGTCGAGCGTGCGACCAGGAGAATTCAGATGATAGGCATCGACGAGCTCGATCACTACGAACTCCTCGAAGTTCCGAGAACGGCAACGTCGGACGAGATCGCGCGAGCCTACCGGCTTTCCCAGCAGACCTACGGCGAAGGTTCGCTCGCCCTCTATTCCATGTTCGAGAACACGGACGCAGAGGCGATACGCGAGCGACTCGACGAGGCCTTCCGCGTGCTGTCGGATCCGGAAGGTCGCGCGGCGTATGACGAGAGCCAGCCGGTCGACGCGCGGTCTACGATGCCACCGTCGGATTCGAGTGCGCCGAAGAACGGAGACGCGCAGGAATCGCCGGTTGCGGTGACGCCGGTCGAATCCATCGACGAGGTGCTCGACGACTACGACGCCTTCGAGGACGACAATGGCGGAGAGTTCGATGGTTTGCGATTGCGCCGCGCTCGACTCTTCCGCGGCTACGAGATCGACGAAATCACCGAAGTGACGAAGGTGAGCGGCTCGCACCTGCGCAACATCGAAGACGAGAACTTCGGCGACCTGCCGGCCGATGTCTACGTCCGCGGATTCGTGACCGCCTACGCCAAGACGATCGGGCTCGACCCGAGCGCCGTCGTGCCGAGCTATATGGAGCGCGTGCTGACGGCGAGAAGCGAGGGTCAACGAGGCCGCTTCCTCGGCCGGAATTAGTCGGCAGCGATCGTGTCTCCCGAAGAAGAGAGTGGATCGCCTCCCGGCGACGAAGACGTTCCCGTCCTCGAATTCACCGTCGAAGAGGAATTGGCCGGAGAGCGCGTCGACGCGGCACTCGCGGAGTTGTCGGGCACGTCGCGCGCACAGGTCCGGCGCTGGATCGATGCCGGTCGAGTGCGGGTGTCGGACGAGGTCGTACGTCCGAGCCGAAAACTCGGGGTCGGTGAAACGATCGAGGCTCGTCCGACCCAGCCCGTCGCGATGGATCTATCGCCCGAGGCGATTCCGTTGGTCGTCCTGCACGAGGATTCCGATCTCATCGTCGTCGACAAAGCGGCCGGCATGGTCGTGCATCCGGCGCCCGGACATCCCGGCGGAACGCTGGTGAACGCGCTCCTCGCCCATTGCGGCGATCTCGCCGGCATCGGCGGCGTGCTTCGCCCGGGCATCGTGCATCGGCTGGATCGCGGAACCTCGGGCGTCCTGGTCGCGGCGAAGAACGATGCGACGCATCAGGCGCTCGCTGTTCAGTTTGCCGAGCACACGATCGACCGCGTCTATCGAACCTTCGTGCGCGGGCTGCCGCGAGCCGAGTCCGGGCGTATCGATCGGCCGATCGGGCGTCATCCCCGCGATCGCAAGCGCATGTCGGTCGAGACTCGCGCGGGTCGACCTTCCGTCACGTGCTGGCGCCGGGTGCGTCGCTATCCCGAATCGGGCACGAGCGAACTCGAGATCCGACCGGAAACCGGCCGGACGCATCAGATACGTGTGCATCTGGCGGCCGCCGGTCTGCCGTTGGTCGGCGACAAGGTCTACGGCCGGGCACGCGGGCGCGAGGCCAGCCTGGGTCGCCCAGCCTTGCATGCCGAGCGTCTGGGTTTCGTGCACCCGGGATCAGGCCGATCTCTGCAGTTCGATGCCCCCCTGCCAGAGGACCTCGTCGAGCTCGTCGCCGGTCTCGGGCGGGCGGACGAGGGGCCGGAATGAGCACGACCGAGGATGCCGATTCGCTATGCGATCCCGTTCTCATAGACCTGGACGTTCGTCACGGATTTGGTCAGATAGGTTCTCAAGTACCTGAAAGTACAGTCTTTTCCGAACAGGTTCATGGCGTGGAGGTGATCGATGTCGACGATCTGCCCGACCCCGGGCGATCTCGAGCCGACGCTCTCTTCACGGGCTCGCCCGGCCGCAGCGTCGGGATCGTGACGGCCGACTGTGTCCCGATCCTGGTGGCGGCGTGCGATACCTCCGTCGTCGCTGCGGTGCATGCCGGCTGGCGTGGATTGGCAGCAGGGGTGATCGAGGCGGCTCTCGCCGCGATACGGACACGAGCGGGTGGGGCAGAACTCGCCGCCGCCGTGGGACCAGCGGCCCGGGCATGCTGCTACGAGGTCGACGAGCCCGTACGCGCCGCCCTCGCCGAGCGGTATGCAGCGCACCTGGAAGAGGTCCTCGTCGTAGGTCGGCCCGACCGCTACCAACTCGACCTACCGCAGCTCGCGACGCGCGTTCTCGCCCAAAACGGCTTGTCGAAGGACCGAATAGGCGTGCAAAATCGCGTCTGTACGATTTGTGATCCGAT